>Ga0209635_10004994_pt1 | contig 10466 bp, 9 predicted proteins | sample DeeMarSWOR230_32_FD_187463 | JGI IMG/M metagenome (GOLD analysis project Ga0209635, IMG submission 187463) | Marine sediment microbial communities from White Oak River estuary, North Carolina - WOR-2-30_32 (SPAdes) (version 2) | ecosystem: Environmental > Aquatic > Marine > Intertidal zone >...
ACCTCGCTGGGCCTCGAAGCCACGGATGATCAGAAGGAATCCTGGAGCCGTCTCTACTCCTCACTGAACAGCAAGGCCATGATTGATGTGCCGGAGTTTCCATCCGTCCGAGAAGTGCTCCGTGAGCTGAAAGATACGGGCTTCTTTCTCTTTGCCGCCTCGGGTGTTCTGGAGGAAGAGTTCCTCGGGGAGATGACTCGCAGGAAGCTTTTGGATTTTTTTATCGAAGCAAAGGGGGGAGATAAGTTAGGCTTCCTCAGATCACTGAGAGAAAGAGGTTTTCGTACGATTCTCTTCGTCGGCGACACCGAGTTCGACAGGAGAACTGCGGAGGAAGCCGGGGTCAGGTTCTATAAAGTTGAGCAGGACAGCGATATTCGGGTGCTCTTCCGATACGTCATCTCTTTGCAAGAGAAAATTTGGGGGGATGTTGGTTCTTAAAGTGCATTGTGCCTGATATGTATGGTCGCCTTCGATAGAATTGCTTTACAGCGGAAAGATCGGATCATTGAAGCATTAAATAGAATCGTCCTACAGGGTTCGGAGATACGGCCTCTAATTATGGCCATTGAGGACCTTCACTGGATTGATAAGAGCTCAGAGGGGGGCCACCTCATAGACCTTTTTGATGCATTTACGCCGGGTCTTTGATGCAATGTGTGGTGGATGCAAATCCTTTAAAAAGGGCGCTGCGATTGATCACGGTGAGGCTGTCGTCCTAGACCCAACAGGTTGACCACGTGCCGATGTCGCCCGCAGCAAACGCATCGGTTTGACCGATCAGGACTTCCCTTGTTTTCTCCCTTTCTGCTTCGTCTTCTGCTATGGCAGGCTTAAAAGCCGTGGCAACAATGAGAAATACGTATGTGAAAATCTTGTATGGAATCCAGATGTAAAACCTTTCCTGGATTTAACGTTTACGAGCCCCACTTTGGGCCGCCGCATTTTTCAGCACCGCTACCACCCTTTCGACCGCACCAGGTATCGGATCGGACAGCACCGGCAGGAAAATGAGGTGTCTGAAAACCTGTTCAGTCACGGGAAAATCATCTTCATGGTAGCCTGCATAATCATCAGAGAGTGGACCACGGTTTCCGGTAAAGATATCAAAGCCTTCAGAGAATATTTTCAATCCATGTAAAAGCCCGTATGGACTCGTGCTCACATTGAGGCTTTCTTTTTGCAGGATTTGGATAAACTCCTGAGTAGCCAGTCCATTCATTTGGTCAGGTTCATGGATGATCGGCAAGGCATAAAAGCCTCCCCTTTCGGCAAAGGGATAGACTTTCACAGGCTTGAGACCAGGAATATCTTGGAGTTGCTGTTCTACAGCTTCAACATACGCTCTTCGGCGTGCGTTGAGCTGCTGCAGTTTCTTAAATTGCACGCTCGCGATACCGATGGCCAGGGGATGGGCACGAAATTTCATGCCCAGTCCTAGCGGCTGCAGGTCTGCGTATTTCTCGGTGATCAGATCGAGACCACCCATTCGGTTGACCTGGCCGGCCAAGCAAGCGCGCTCAAAAATCTCGGCTTCGTCAGTGGCTAAGACGCCACCCTCACCGGCGCTGAGAGCTTTACTGCCCTGCAAACTCCAAGCACCGACTTGGCCGATGCTCCCGACAATATGACCTCGATATAGCGCCCCGTGCGCATGCGAACAGTCTTCAACGATCGGGACACCCGTTTCTTTGCTGATCTTCATGAGTCGATCCATATCGCAGACATTGCCCCACAGATGGACGGCAACGATTGCTTTCGTCCTGTCAGTGATCTTGTGCCGAACATCCTCTGGATCCATCTGCAGAGTTTCCGCATCACTCTCAACAAAAACGGGTCGTGCACCTAGCAATAATGCCGGTGCGATGGTACAAATCCAGGTATAGGTGGGACAGATGACCTCGTCACCCGGACCTACACCGACACCAAAATAAGCGCAGTAAAGGGCTGAACTGCCGTTGCAGGTTGTAATGGCATACTTCTGCCGGGTCCATTCGCGCCACTTCTCTTCAAATTCTCGCACGACTGGAGTCCCGCCCGATAGTTCGTTCCGCAAGGTCATATCGTATACCATTCGTGCCTCTTCTTCGCCGATCTGTTGCCAGCGATCCAGATCTGGCTGTTCCGGGAAAGCAGTTTGTATGAAGATAGGAATTCTGCCCGTGGGCCCTTTATCAGTCATCTTTCCTTTTCCTTTGAATTAGATCGGAAAAACTACGCGACGTTGTCCTGCATCGTCTGGTAAATATATGTTAAATGTAAGAATTTTGCCATAGGAAAACAACGAGTCGTCATGAGCCTCGAAAATGAGGCCAGAAGACGCGGCCGTGACGTTGAACAAATAGCCCAGAAAAACAAGGCTCTTCCGGACTCGTAGCGGGAGGAGGGGATAGATAATTGATTCGGGTCTGGCTGAAAAGCCATGATTTGTTGATAGGAAATTGCTTTTTGAACCTACAGGGCATTTAACACAAAAATCAGGAAAAGGTCAACTTTTTTTCTTCTTCGGGTTCGTCGGTTCTTACAGTGCATAATTCATTTCCCTTCCGCTCCCTCTGCCCGTGCTAGCGCACGATTGATGAGCTCCCAGGCGTAAACGGCACACTGACCCTCGGTTACTGTCTGTCCCAAACGATCAAGAAAACGAACTCTATCCTGGTGGTCAGTGAAGATGGCCGATTTATTGATGCCCCGCACCATGATGTGATGGAGAGCACCGGGGGCATAGAGGCGAGCTTGTCGTGGCATGGAGCCCCACAGGCAAGCCTGTGGTACCTCTTGTTATGCTCAGACGGGCGACATCCTGAGCAAAGAGCATTCACCCACGGCTAAAGCCGTGGTGCTCTGCGGCGAAGGATAGAGCAATTTTATCGAAAGCGACCATACACATCAAGCACAATGCACTCTAAGAACCAACTTCCCCAAAGACCCCAGCGCTCAGACGGCGCGCTCTCTTGTCTGAAGACCTAGAAATCCCTCTGCAGGATCGCTCCCTTTTCTATGGACAGCATGGTTGTTGAAATCCTTGCCAGCAGTCCGTTTTTGAATTTCCTCTGGGGAGGGTTCCATGAATCAAGCCGCCTTTTGATCTCCTCCTCGGGTATCTGTAATGTCACGTTTCTTTCAGGGATATCGATTTCGATAATGTCCCCGTCACGGATGATGGCTATGGCTCCCCCTTCTGCAGCTTCGGGGGACACATGGCCGATAGCCCCTCCCAGATTTGTCCCCGAGAATCGACCGTCGCTTATGAGGGTCACAGATCTATCCAATTTCATTCCTGACAATAGCCACAAGAATTTGGAGGTAATTCTCATTCCCGGGTCTCCTTTAGGCCCCAGGTAACGTATTACTACCATATCGCCTTCATCGATCTTCCCATTCAGCAGGCTCTCACAGGCCTCTCCTTCCGAGTCAAAAACTTTGGCAGGTCCTCTTTTTTTCAAATCCTCCTTGTTGAGGCCCGCAATTTTTATCACTGCCCCGTTGGAGGCCAGGTTTCCTCGTAATATGGCGACTCCTCCTTCTTTGGCCAATGGCGCTGCCAGAGAAAAGATGATGTCACGATCAAAGACCTCGGCATCCTGGACATTCTCTAACAGGGTTTTTCCCGTAACTGTTATCGTTCCAGGATGTAACAATGGGGTTAATTCTTTCAACAGTGCCGGCAGCCCGCCCGCTTCATCGAACTTCTTCATCGTGTATTTCCCTGAAGGTTTCACATTGCATATGAAAGGAACTTGCCTGCTCAAGGAATCAAAAAGTGAGAGGTTTATCTCCATCTCGAGTTCAGCGGCTATGGCGGGTATGTGAATAAGGGCATTGGTTGACCCGCCCAATGCCATAACGACACGAATGGCATTTTCGAAGCTTTTCATCGTCAAGATATCTGATGGTTTTGTTCCCTTCTTAACCAATGACACGACCTGGACACCCGTCTGATAGGCGAGCCGTCCGAGCATGGGATCCGCACCGGAAACCGTGGAATTTCCCGGTAAGGTCATGCCTAGAGTTTCAGCAACAGCTCCCATCGTGTTTCCGGTTCCCATGACTGGACAGGCACCCCAATTCCCGCAAGCGATATCGACGATATTCGCAAACTCGTTTTCAGATACTATTCCCTTCTTCATCTCTGCATATAAGGATCCCACCTGCTGGGCGTAACGAACTTGTCCTTTGTATATTTTGGGAAGCATATAGCCCCCCAACAGGATAATGGAGGGAAGGTCCAGCCGGGCAGCAGCCATCAGATGTGCGGGCACCACATCATCACAGACCGAGGTAAAGACAATTCCATCAAAGAAATTTTCCTCTGCGACAATTTCCACGAAATCAGCGACAATATCTCTATAGGCCAGACTATAGCTGCCCCCTCGACTTCCAGCCGGCATACCTGTGCACAATGAACTGATGGCAAATTCCATCGGAGTTCCGCCACCTGATTCTATGCCTGATTTAACCATTTTTGCGAGGCGGTCCAGATGCCCCGCCCCCGGGTTGATTTCACCCCAACTGTTCAAAACGCCGATAAGCGGCTTCTCGATTTGTTCAGTTGTATATCCGAGTCCCTTCAACTTGGCGTGCCGGTGCGAAAGACTTGCCGCATCCAATATGTTTTCCCTCTTCATCCAAGACCTCCAACTACCTGAATGTGGTGTTGTTAAAGTTGTTTTCCTTCGCGCGTACCAGCATACAATGTGAGGACCTTGTTGACATCTTCTTAGGTCTCCTCTCCCATAAGAAGTTCTTTCCTTTTCTTCTTGATGAGAGGTATCAAAGGGAGGAATAAGAAGATAAAGGCCATCACGAGACAACCAAGAGAGATGGGACGAACGAAAAAAATGTCAAAACCCCCCTTTGAGATAATTAAGGCTTGCCTGAGATTGTTTTCCATCAGGGGCCCCAAAACGAATGCTAGCACCAGAGGGGCTGGCTCATATCCGTATTTTTTCATAAGATAGCCCAGGTACCCGAAAATCATCACGAGTACAATATCTACGACCGTAGATCTGAAACTGTAGGCACCCACCAGGCAGAACAGGATAATCAGCGGGAACAAAATCTTGTAGGGCACCTTCAGTAGTCTGACCCATATTCCGATCAAAGGGAGATTCAGCGTCAAGAGCATCAGATTTCCAACAAACATACTGACGATGACCCCCCAAAAGAGGTCGGGGTGATTAACCATAAGAAGGGGACCAGGCGTCGTACCGTGAATCATGAGGGCCGCCAAGAGAATGGCCATAACCACATTCGATGGAATTCCGAGAGTCAAAAGGGGAACCATGGCTCCCATGGTTGCTGAATTGTTAGCACTCTCCGGACCAGCGACGCCCTCGATTGCTCCTTTTCCAAATCTCTCCGGGTGCTTTGAAAATTTCTTCTCAATGGCATAGGAGGCAAGGGAAGAAATAGTTGCACCGGCACCGGGCAGGATTCCAAGGAAGAAACCGAGCAGCGAACCTCTGGTTATGGGTAGAGCAGACCTTCGCCAGTCCTCTCGGTTGGGAAGGAGTCCCTTTATTTTCGTGTCATAGATTTCCCGCTTTTCACCGTTTTTTTCCATGTTAAGAAGAATTTCTGAAACGCCAAAGAGCCCCATGATTACCGGAATAAATCCCACTCCATCCCAAAGGTGATCAATCCCATAGGTGAGTCTGGGCCTTCCAAGGATGGGATCCTGGCCTACACATCCTAGGATGATGCCAAAAACTGCGGTCATCAGAGCCTTGAGTACGGAACCAGAGCCGAGGTAGATAACCAAGGTCAATCCGAGGACCATCAGGGAAAAGTATTCCGGCGGCCCAAACCTCAAGGCGAAATTGGCAAGTGGAGGAGCCAAAAAAGAGAGAATAATAATCCCAACGATTCCGGCAATAAAAGAGCCAAAAGCACAAATTCCGAGGGCCGGTCCTGCTCTTCCCTGCCGCGCCATTTGATACCCATCGATGCAGGTGACAACGGATGCTGATTCACCCGGGATATTGACCAGAATTGAGGTCGTAGAACCTCCGTACATAGCACCGTAATAGATCCCTGCCAGCATAATAATTGCGGAAACTGGGGATATGTTAAAGGTTGTGGGCAACAGGATTGCAACTGTTCCAGCAGGGCCTATCCCCGGCAGGACGCCAATCATGGTTCCGATAAAAACCCCGGTGAAACAGTACAGAATGTTATGGGGCTGAAAGGCGGTCATTAGGCCCACAGATAACATATTGAAAAAATCCATTCATTCTCCCTTTTGTAGCAATCAGACAACCCCTTTCCCATTTGAATTCGTTCTTGGATCCATGCCGCGAGACAAGAACTCGATGAGCAGTGCAAAGACCGGGTAAAAGATATTGCTTCTTTGGGAAAACCCCAAAGAAAGGTTTCACGAAATTACGGTGTTGTCGATCACTTTACTGCTCTCATCTCCTGGAAAAGACTTTATTCGGCTGTTGGGGCATTCAATTAAATATTTTGCCTAAGAACCCCTCGGGGAAACGAAATTCAAAGATCAAGCCGAAGACGATCTGGCATAGAGCAGTCACAAGTATGGAAAGCGGGAGAGCCACCCGCCATCTCTGGGGCTCTAGACCTTTTAGAAGAAAAAGGAGAAGGAGGAATGTACTCAAAAGAAACCCCATCCAGTTCAGGACAAGTACGTAAACCAATAACCCAAGAATGAGCTTGACCCCCTTAAGCCATTGCCGGCCTCTCCAAAGCATCTCCTTCTCTTTTTCCTCTTTTGAGAGGGAGGCTTGAAAGAAGAGGCCCATACTCAGGCCTGAAAGAACAATTCCTGACCAGAAAACGAGGAACCCTGCTTGTGGTGCGCGCAAAGTCCCGATTTCTAGCCGATACCCCTCAAAGGCGATGTAGAGACCAAAGGCAGCCCAAATCAGAGAGGTGTATCGATCGTTCTTTTTCATTCTTTCTCCACCCTCTAATACATAGTAGAAAAACCATTTGTTGAATAAAAATGCGTTTTCCCCCTTTGAGTGTGGCCTGACTTGTCGATCACACTAAAGAGTTCGAACTCATAAGGTCAATTAGTTAATCTAAAAAATCATCGGCGACGAAGCCTTGATAGGGCTACTTTGGCTCAATCCCTATCTTGGTCGCAATGCCTTTGAAGTATTCGTTTTGGGCTTTGATCCAAGGACCTGCCTCTTTCGGCCCCAGATAGATCCGCTCCAAGCCCATTTTATCCATAAATTTCTTGAAGCCCTCGTCCGCCACAGCTTTTCGAAATGCTTCGCCCAACTGGTCGATGATCGCCTTGGGCGTTCCCTTGGGGACGCCCAAGCCCCTCCAAGCCACAATAACCACATCATAACCGAGTTCCTTGGCCGTGGGCGCATCAGGATATTTCTTATACCGTTTCTCGCCAAAGACAATCAAGGGCCGAAGCTTTTTTCCCTCAAGATACACCCTTGACTCGGTCCCTCCCGCGGCGACTAGGTCCACATGGCCTCCCATTGCCGCTACCAGAGAAGGACCGGCACCCTTATAAGGTACCAACGTGAATTTGCCTCCGCTTGCTTCCGCAAAGGCGGCCAGATTCAAATGTTCGCACGTCCCATATCCTCCGAAGCTCACCTTGAGTTCTTCGGGTTGTGTCTTTGCATATGAAATCAGATCCTGGGCGGTCTTGAAGCGGCTATCCCACTTTACTAAAAACATCCTTGGATCCAACGCCACCACACAGATGGGATCAAAAATATCAGGCTTCGGGAAGTCTTTGACGACATGCGGACCTACGGTAATTGAGGTGACCAATACTGTTATCGTATACCCATCTGCTGAGGCTTTTGAACCTTCCCTGAATCCAATGGCACCACCCGCACCGGGGACGTTTCCCACATAGATCTTGCCACCTAAGTACGGATTCGCATATTGGACTAAAGCTCGGCCCACAAGATCTGCACCACCTCCAGGGGAATAGGGGACAACAACCCTGATCTTTTTCTCAGGATATTCGGCTTCGGCAAGATTTACCCCAAACGCAATAAAGAGAATAATCAGAAATACGCAACCACTCAAAAAGGTTCTCTTCTTCATGATCTTTGCTCCTTGGTCTATTCGTTTATTGTGGCTTCAGACCTATCTTAATCGCCAAATTCTTATAAAAATCCCTTTTGGCATTGATGAACGGCCCAGCCTCATCCATCCCTATAAAGATCTGTTTCAGTCCCAGCTTGTCCATCATTTTCTTATAGCCCTCGTCCTGCGTCGCCTTTTTAAATGCCTCGAATAATATGTTTTTAATCTCCTGGGGAGTGCCCTTGGGGACACCCACACCGGAAAAGGCGACGACAGAGACGTCATAACCCAATTCCTTGGCCGTGGGAACATCCGGGTAGATACCGTAGCGTTCCGGACCTAGTACCACCAAGGGCCGAAGCCTCTTGCTCTCAACATAGGGCTTAGCACCAGGACTGCTTGCAATGACTAAATCCACATGGCCTCCCAAAGCTGCAACCAGTGAAGGACCATCTCCCTTGTAAGGCACCAGGTTCAATTTGATTCCGGTAGCCTCCGCAAAAGCAACCATCCCTAGGTTATTGATGGTTCCAACACCTGCAGTGCCTCCTGTGATCTCTCCCGGATGTTTCTTCGCATAAGAAACTACATCTGCGACTGTCTTGAAACGGCTGTCCCATTTTGTCAGAATTATCCTAGATTCCAAATTGATGATGCATATGGGATCAAAGAGGTCAACAGTGGGATATCCTTTCACCGTATTCGGACCGATAGTGATCGCAGTTGACAGAAAAGTAATTGTGTAACCGTCCGGTGCAGCCTTTGCAGCTTCCCGCCATCCGATGGCCCCTCCAGCGCCTGGGACATTTTCCACGTAGACTTTGCCATCCAGGTGAGGATTGACGTATTGGGCCAAGGCACGGGTCGTCGTATCGCTCACCCCTCCCGGTGAAAAGACCACGACAAACCTGATTTTTCTCTCAGGATACCCTGCCCAGGCACAATCCCTCCCGAGTATAAAAGAGAAAATCATCAAAAACCCGATGCTAATTAAAAGAAGCTTTCTTTTCATGACTGTTCCTCCTTCCTTTGTAGAGAAATTTTTCCTGAAATATTTAATGTCGACAGTATACAAAAAAAAGGACTTTGTCAAGAAAAAAATGTCATGGAGGACAAATTAGAGGTCCATGTTAAAAGGAGCAAGCGGTAATATAATGAAACAGGATTAATTATAGATAGTATAATATATTGATTTGTAAAGAATTTATACACTTTCTGATTGGGTGGATAGGTGCTAAGCGGTCCAGTAATACAATTTTTTACTTGACGTATGGAAAAAATTTTGGCTAACTTATTATTTAGATGTCGACAGTCTACAAATAACCGGGGAGTTTCCTACCATGGAAGTCAAAGGCCTAACAGATACGATTACGGATTCGGTTACGGATTACCTGAGGGCACAAATAATTACAGGAGGGCTCATGCCTGGGGAAAGGCTTAACGAAGCTGAGTTGGCATCCAGGCTTAATGTAAGCCGATCGCCCTTGCGAGAGGCTCTGCGCAACTTAGCCCGGGAATATCTTGTGGTGTACAATCCCAGGAAAGGAACCTATGTTACGCCTATTTCTTTGAAGGACCTGACGAAGACCTTTCAGGCCAGGGAAATCTTTGAATTATACACTATCAATGCGCTCAAGCGTAAGAACATCACAAAGCTGCCTGAGGTAGCCTCCGCTTTGTCCCAGTCAGCTAATTTGGGAGATGCTTCCTTGGATGATTGGCACGGCGTATTAGTACATCAGAGGATTGTTACTGATTTCCATTACAAACTAGTAGAATCGTTAGATAATCCATTTGTAACTGAATTCTATAGGATTACCGCTGGCCACCTTGCCAGGTATCAGTATTTAAAGTTTTCTAAACCTGGTGAATGGGAACACGCGGTTAAGGACCATCAGCAAATCCTCAGCTATATTGAGAGGGGGAAACACGATAATGCTGTGGAATGTCTTAAGGCACATCTTCAATATACCTACGAATTGCTGAGAGAAAGTGTTGATAGCAGGATGACCAGGTAGTTATATCTTGCCGACCATCCAAAGTATTTCACCTTCCGGTTAAAGTCGACCTGAAAGATGAATTAGGAGCGGGTAAATCAATGCTTTCGGCTCGTCGCACACTGTTGCTCCAAGGTGTCTCCTACCACTTTCTGAGCCAACAACTCACGCCGATTCGTCTCAAGACTCTCGTTTAAGAGAGTAATGAGCGAGTATGAAAAGGTCTTTGGGGACGTTTCCACCTGCGTTGCCTTTCTCTTTCACCCCGTACCCTCAACCATCTTCTCAATTGCCCTCGTGATGCTCGTACTTTCCACCCCGAGGTAACGAGCAACTTCTGCAGTACTCAGACGGGTTTAAATGGATAGAGTGAACGATGACGATAAGGGAGGTCTGTTCGTCACAAAGTGTTTTCACTCAGAAAGGTGTAATGCAAGG
>Ga0209635_10004995_pt1 | contig 10465 bp, 7 predicted proteins | sample DeeMarSWOR230_32_FD_187463 | JGI IMG/M metagenome (GOLD analysis project Ga0209635, IMG submission 187463) | Marine sediment microbial communities from White Oak River estuary, North Carolina - WOR-2-30_32 (SPAdes) (version 2) | ecosystem: Environmental > Aquatic > Marine > Intertidal zone >...
CATCAGGTTGAAAAAAAATATCAGGAATGGGGGGATCTTTTTTACCTTTAATATTTGCTACGATTACAATAGGTGCGTTGAAATTTGTTGAAAAATAATCAATAATAGGTTTTGTTGCATCGAGTATATTTTTATCTTCCCAATCAAAAATAACTATAAAACCGAGCGTTTTCCGCGAAATTAGATCCCAGGGATTCGATTTATTTTTAGTATTGACACTAATCCCATAGAGGTGCAACGCAAGTTGGTCATTGACCTCAAATCGACCAAAAGTAAGGGTGTCGTTTCTTATATCAATTTTTTTACAAATAGACCTGATAAAATCTTCTTTTGCATGCGACATATAGCTGATAACTGCAACTTCCCCAATCCTCAAAGATGTCACCTCCGCTTTTCACCCGAAGTTGAATTCACTTATCGCCCCTCTTGCTAGACAACTAACTTAAACGCTCTCGAATCAATAATAATTCTGTCTTAGACAAATGAATCTGGTTTGATTCTCGCTGCCGATCCTCTCGTCGTCGTCCATATCTACGACGGTCAGGGAGTTGCCTTCTTTCGTTTCTTTGCTCCTCTATTATTTTATCCCCATTACCAGAATTCTTGAAAACATTTGCTATAATTGAAGCAACCCTATCGCGAGTGCTTTTAGCATTTGAGGCATTCTTTTTAAGTTGTGCTAAATAATTGTCAGGATAAGAAATGTAACTATCCTCAGTCTCGTGTAAATATCCTTTTTGGTATAAACCTTTAACAATTGCCAATGACTTCAAATCATCGAAATGGCTTTTTTCAATAATTTCGCATATTTTTTTTTTCTCATTAATAGCATTTAAGATCTCTTTCTCCTCATCACTCAAATTTTCATAAGTATTTAGTTCTGTTTTAATAACAACAGTATTTAACGGAGGCAATCCCTGTTGAATTTGTTCCCATTGGTTAATACGTCTCATGGCATTAGTGATGAGTTCCTTATTTGGGATATGAATCGTGCGTTCCCGATTCACTGAGGCCATTTCGACAAAAAAATTTCCGATATTCCAGGTGAACATTCTCATGAGTGATTGATTCGGAGCTAAATCATCAAGCAGCGCATCAACCACTTCACCGTTCATCACGTAAATCATGCCAATACTGGAATTATGCGTCAATTTTAAAATTGCTGATTTCTTTCCCAGCTCTAAGGTTTGAATAAGATCCACCAAATTCATTTCCGTTAAGCTGCCTGAAAAGTCTTTTTCTGACTGCGATTGTTCTTCATTTATTTGTGAAATCTCCGCAAATAGAGCATCTACACGAGCGACAATCTCTTCGGCATAAAATGGCTTGGTGATATAATCATCTACACCCAATTCCATACTCTTGATCCGATCATCAACTCGTTTCTGACTGCTAATGAATATAAATGCAATCGAATTACATGCTGGAATTGAACGGATTCCCTTATATAAAGTGTGGCCACTGGTTTGAGGCAATTCCACTTCAGAAATTATCATATCAACCTCTAGATTTTTAGCCATCTCAACTGCTTTCTGACCGTCGTCCCCGCAGATGACTTCATACCGAGCTTTTGATAATGCATTCCGTAATGGTATCGTGTAACTGGTATCGCTATCCACGATTAAAACTTTTTTTACTTTTTCTATTTTTTCCATCTTCACCTGCCTGCGTAAAAAAAGCCTTGCGATTGAACTTTCTTTCGCAAGGTTAATTATAGAATTAAATTACTTAAAAGTATAGAATTTTTAAAAGGTGCTGGATTCTTGATCCTTGATACTGGATATCTTGAATCTCCGCTATATTTTATAGAAAATTATATCTAATTATTGATCTCGATGTTGAACCTTTAGCTTACATTGTAACCTTCTCAACAAATGAACTTAGCATGTCTGCTGTTTTTCGATTCTTTTCATTAAAATTAGAATTCGTTACCAAATTCATTAGTTTACGAATGGATGTCCTGTCCACTGCGTCCCAGGCAATCAATGGAATACTCTCACCGACATTCAATTGATAACGAATAACATCCATAGAGACCGAATTTTGATCAAGGAAATTCATGACAGCGACAACATAAGGAAAATGAAATTTATATAAGATTGAATGGATCAAATAGGAAGTATATTCCCATGTCTCTTGACGTGAGTAATCAAGCGCAAAAATAAAACCACAAATTCTCTGTCTTATTGATTCAAGAAATACATTGAATGGCTTGTCGACCGAAACTGCAACAATATTGTATGAAGCAAATCCTTCAAGCTTAATTTTGCCAAAATCAAGTTGCAAATCTTCCAATTCCTGGATTCTCTTAGAAGCAAAATTATCATTCGTCAAAATATCCATCAATTCATCTTTACAATCATCATCAACGCTGATCACGATAACATTATTTTTTACAGGCGCGGGTTCTGATCTTATCGGTTCTTTCTTTTCAGGCTTTGGTGGTTCAACAGGTTTCGGTCTCTCACTTATAGGAGGCGTTTCCAGTCTCTTTTCCTCTATATCACGACCGGCTCGAATGGCTTCGAATTCCACTTCTTCCTCTGGTTCTTCTTTTGGTTCTTCTTTTGGTTTGAAGATGAGTTCCGACCGGTCTTCGATCTCAGTTGGTTTTAATATGTCTTCTCTTTGTATTCCTATCGGTTTTTGAATTAATTCCTCATCAATAAAAGTTTCTTCAGCAGAGGCGGTTAGTTCTTCGTCTTCCAGTTCAATTGCAGAGGTCAAATCTGTTTCAGCATCTAAAACCTTTTCAGGTAATTCTTGTCCCTCTTCCTCAGGAACTGGATATACTTCATCGGGCTTTTCTTTTTCGTCGGGAATTAATAGCTGTTTCTTTTCCTGTTCAATTCTTTCAAAAATAGGTTTAATTTCTTTTTCCAGATCTTTAGGAACTTCCTGTGGTTTGATATCATAATCTTCATCGTCAGAAATTTTTTCCTCAATAAAATCATCCATAGAAGGTGTTGTCTTCAAAGGTATTGGTCGACTGACGAATTCAATCTTTTCCTCATCGTGCTCAACTTTCTTACTCAACACTGGCTTTTTCTTAGGTGGAATTGTGGGCTTTATAAATCCTTGTTGATATAACCGGACAATACGTTTCAGTACGACCAGATCGTCCAGACCACTATCATCTATGATCTGTTCAACTTCTCGCTTACCATCGAAAAGTTTAACAAAATTAGCTATTTCTCCATTAACTCGTTTCTTTGTGACGAGCATTTTAAATGTGGGGGTTATCGTAAAAGAAGTTTTCGGTGAAGATAATTGATCAATAAGCTTTTCCCGGATTTCCATTCTTTTGATGCCATGGAGCAATAAACCTAAATTACTAATGGAAATTTCGTCGGCGGCATCGATTTCTTTAAATACCATGTTAAAATATCCCCCACTCCAGGGTAGCATTTGATAAATCGCTGGTTCCTGTTTCATATTACCGAGGCTGGCGTTTACCACAGCTCCATCGCGGAAACAGACCTGACCAGTTCTCCTCCCGTTACTCAGTGTCAATACACCAGTTTTTCGTTCAACACCAAAACTTTCAATCAGATCAGCCAGGTTTAGTTGATCCAGACGTCCAGAAAATTTCATATAAGTTTCTAACTGTTCTGTCTTTCTTCGTTCTAAACGTCGAAGCACCATTCTGATATGAGCGATAACTTCTTTTACGTGAAGCGGCTTGACCAAATAATCTTTCGCCCCCATTTCAAAACCGCGGACGCGATGTTGAATTTCACGTTGATTGGTGAGAAAGATTAGTGGGATTGATTTTGTATTGGGATCAGCTTGTAAACGTTCCAGCAATTGGTATCCAGTTAATCCTGGCAAATTGATCTCTGTTAATACCAGATTTGGTGGCGTCTGCTGTATCTCTTCCCAGGCTTTATTACCAGTGGAAACCGTAATCACAACAAAGCCAGAGGCTTCAAGATTTTCCTTAAGAATCTGAAGGTTTTTGGGATCACCATCGGCTACCAAAACTAACGGATTCGTCATACAATCTTCCCGCTATAGTTAATGAAAATTATCTTGCTTGCCAAAATTTTAAGTGATTGAAACCTAAATTAGCACAAATATTGTCATGGTGATTGAAATTTAACCATGATAAAATGATATATCATCTATAAGAATGACTCGTCATCCCGAGCAATTTCAAAAGATGCCGTGAAATCATCAAATTTTCATCTGAAAGAATGATTTATCATAGATGAACTATATCCAATATAATCAAATTTTAATCCCATGTCAAGTATTTTTTTTGTTCATTTATAGAGAAAAAGAACCGAATTACTGACAGGATTATTTTGTGATTTAGGACGATATTTGAAAATTAAATTAATGTTAATATTGTAGAAAGCAAAATTTGTTATTTGAAGGGTACAAATTTTGTGCCAATCTATGGAAATTTGTTTGATTATTTTTAAAGATAGGAGTATTTATTAATTCGCTTTCAGAAATGAAATCCCACAGAAAAATCTTTTTTTCATTTCTGTGGGATTCTCATAATAAAAGGGGTCTAAAATAAAATTAATTTTTTATACGGAGAAGCAGAGAACTCAGAGAAAACACGGAGAAAATTTTGATAAATATCTCCATTATTTATTTCTCGACAGTCTTTAATCCCGGTCGATAAATATACACGGTATCCGCAACGGTTTTATAAATAAAAATACAATCATAATAAGTGCTATCCACAAAAGAAATTGCCTTTTTCGTTAGACGATCAGTTAAATAAGTAATCGCTTTAGGATCAAATTTCAATTCATTTTCATTATAATCCCACATCTCAAAAGTCACTGTGGATGAATCCCGTTCAAGTTTTACCTTAATGGGATAATCCTTATAATTCCGTCCCAGGCTTCGAAGTAATGAAATAAAAATATTGTAAGCAGGCTTGTTTTCACTATGGTCATTCAAAACTTCGGGATCTGTATTTTGCGCAATGATTTGAAAATTCGCCTTGAACTCCCAGTCATTCATAATCTGTTGTGCCTTTTGCGAAACAAATTCAATAAAATAAATTTCATCAGATGGATAGGTTCTTACCAAATCTTTCGCACCAAAACCATTCTTCCCAACATCAATAATCTCCATCCGGGTAACCAATGTTTCAGGAATGAAAAACTCGTCCATGAGGAGTTTAACCAACTTTTCATTCGTAATAGACATTACTGGAACAGAGATTTGAGTGACTCTGCCCTGGGCTTCGGTTTGTGGTTGGGCGAATGAGATTTTTGTTATTATAACAGATAACAAAAAAATTAATATTAACTTTTTCATCTGGTATACTCCCGGCCCTTTGTAGATTTAAAAAAACGATTTCTATAACTATTTTAACGACCTAATTATCAACTATATAGATACATCTGTCATTTAAATATTTCTGGATTATTCTTCTTCAGTTCTGCTAATCTGTCTATTCCATCCTTCAAAAAAGTACTCATAACAGGAATTTGATCTTCTTCATTTGTAATAATTTCATTTAATGACTTATAATTTCCAATAGTTACCCCATCATCCCATTCTTCTTTTTTCCAATTACTCAATTACCTATTCCACCAATAACCCAATTACCCAATCAACCCAATTCATTTCTCCTTCTTCGCCAGCTCCCACCACGACAAAAAGAACTGATAAAAATCAGATGTCTTTTTCTCCGAGGCGGGATACTGGCTGGTACTGAAAGAGAAAATCATATTATCCTCAAGTCGGACCACACTACCCGTTCTGAGATAATTGCTTTGCTTCTTAAATCCGCTATCGATGAGCATGGTTGATTGGTCACTCTCGATGAGACAGATGCGAATCTCTTTGATTTTTTCTTTGTACAATAGATACAACTCAAATACTCGATCTTTGTAGCGAAAAACAACTTTAGAAGTGAGGTCATTTTTCTCATACATCATGAAGCTTTTTACCACTTTGTTAAATTCATAAGGATGTTTTTTCATCCATAGCATCAATTGATCGATAATGACTGAAATATCAGGCTGTTTGCTTACTTTTTCCCGACTGATGAGAGGAATTTCAATTACACCTGCTTCAGGGATTATTTTGTCATCTGTAATTGAAGCTTTTTCTCGACCGGGATAAATCCGATGACTACCAATGTTCGATTGATTTACCATAATATCGTTAATCGCTACTGTAGTACCAATTTCTTTTGGTTCGACTAAAATACTTGGAACAAGTTGGGTAGCATTATCTTTAAGATAATCTTTTTGTTCATCAATCAAAAGAGATGGATCAGTTTCATCCGTTGGTAATCTGTAAGTCATCACACGAGAATGCATTCGATCAGGAATATTCAGCAATGATCGCTGGGGCTGTTGATTTAAAATTGAAGTGACATCGTTCTTTAATAAATCTGTATCCACAATCTCTGCCCAATCAAACGATGATCGACCTGTCTCAGCATTTTGAGTCCCTGGAGAAGGAACTTCATGTCTATTTACTTTTTTGATTCGCTCCGGAATATGTCTTTGCCAATCAATTTGACGATAAGATTTTGTAAATTGATGTTCAATTTGAGGAATTTGTGAATTTTTCAACAACAGGTATAACAAAATAAAAAATAAAACAATGATAAGCTCACAAATTCGTTTGTAGCTGGTGACCTTCTGTTTGAAGTCACCAAAATGATATTTTTCAAGTATCCAGTCCATTGTTCTCACGTAAATTAATTATTATATAGCTGCAAACTGAGGCATTCCTCAGTCGAACAGCCTAAGATTAAAGGATGTTGAACTCAAATTCCAATGACCAAAAAATCAATTTCCAAACTTAGGCTACCCAAATAAAATCAATTTTGGTCATTCGTCTAGCTCCACCTGGGAATAAGATAAATTCTTCAGTATTTGATGTTTTTCACAGATGTCCATCACATCAACGGTTGTTTGAATCACTGTTTCCAAATTAGGCTCGATCACTAAGATCATTTGCCTATAATTTTGAAGATAATAATTATTGAGTTGAACCAAGAATTTTTCGAGCGCTGCTAAACCTTCAACTTGCTTAATTGTGTTTTGTCCGTCAATAATTTCAAATTGGTTATCGCTTTTAATATCCAGGAAAATGAATTGCTGTTTAATTTCTTTCTGACCGCTCTCAACCGCTGACGGTAGCTTTATTTGACTTTTTACTTCAAAATCAGTTATGCCTAAAAAGCCAAGTAAGATAATAAGCACCACATCGATTAAACGAATAATTGTTCCACCTCTAAACATTGTTTATATCCTGGTTATATCTGTAAATCGGAAGTATATTTAATTAGTATTCAAAATCACATCCATTCCTTTGGGAATATGAAGCATATCACACACGTTAGCAACAGCGATCGTGTATTTAATTGGCGTATTCCAATTGGATCTAATACGGACTCGAGTTTCAACATTATTTGTTGAATTCTCATCATGCTTCATCACAATGTAATATTTTAAAGCATTAAAGTCGTTAATCATTTCAGATTCATCTTCAACTAAAAATTTACCTTCAGGGGTAATTCCAATAATTATTAGATCCTCACGATCAGGTAGAGCATAGGTCATCTGTTTACTTTTCGGCAAATGGATCAAGCTTTTGCTGCTAATCTCGCTAATCGAGATAAATCCGAAAAGCAAAATTAATACGACATCAATTAGCCGAATTACCACACCGCTTTGGCTCATCATGTTTGAACTCCTTCATTCTAATTCGTGCCTGTCCTAGGGGGCCGTCAGTTGGCGGATAGTTGCGGTCACTGACCGCAATATATAGTGTTCCTTAATAGACGAGAAGTCAATTTACGGATAGACACCAATCAACCCTGTCCCAGTGCTTCGAATTCAATTTTTGATCTTCTTACTCCTTTAGCAGTCGCCCGTACCGAATTGAATCCGGGCTTATCTCCCAATGTATAATAAGCTTCAGCAATGCCATTATCATCTGTCTTTGTCAGGAAAATGCTTTTTTTCTCAGGAAAGTAACCTTTCCCTTTTACAACCTTAAAAGTCACGGGCCACTCAGTCACTGGATTATCAAATTTATCAATTACTTTAACAACAAACGGATCTTTGAGCTCCTTTCCATAAGGTGAATTTTGATGATTACCTGAAATATATACCATTTGATCTGGTTCTGTGGATTTACCCCATGCACCAAAATGGATAAACGAGTTGTGGCTATCTTTAAGCTTCACACGGACCTGGTTCTCCCCAGCGATGCTTCCAAGAATCAGGTGTGTTTGTGCCAAACCGCTCGCATCAGTCAGTACTTCTTCTTGTTTTCTGCCATTTGATAACTTCCCATTGCCTTTGATCACTTCAAAAATTAGTGGCTTATTCGCGATCCCACTTCCATTATTGTTTGAAATCTGAACGACTAGTGGCTTTTCTAAACGAGTATTAACTTCTACCATCTGGTTATCTCCAGAAATGGGAATCAGTTTAAAGTCGTTATATTCGAGCTTGCTTGTTAGTTTTGCGTTAGCATTCAGATTAAAAATCGGTTCTGGACTTTTAAGCTGTTGATCAACTGCTGCGATTACCGCCTCTGAAATTTCATAAGGCTGATGCTCCTCTGGTGAATCAAGGTCTTCCCCATCATCGGGAACAGAATTATCTAAAGTCTGTTCCAACTGATGTAATCTTAAGCGAAATTGATTCCCTAAATCGGTAACTTTGTCAATTCTCTTTCTGAAGTAACTGTGGGTTTGCGTCGTAAATAAATTCAAAAAAATACTGACGACTAAACCCATTAACGTGGTGATTAATGCAACACCCATTCCACTTAAGATTTTATGTTTTTCGAGATCACCACCGAAAAATGTCAAAAACATTCCCCAAACCGTACCCAGGAGACCGAGTGCTCCCGCTGTATCCGAGAAGAAAGTCATTTTCGATTGAAAAGCTTGAAACCGATCTTGCCGAATCTGGACAAAATCGATAATCTCATCACTGAATCCCTCTGCCGACCTTCGAGTCTGGTAGAGGTCGAGCATATATTTGAATAAATGGCTAAGCATGCTTGTTTTGTTATTTTTTATCACCCGCATGACATCAATAAGTGTAACTTTTCTTAGATTCAACTTTTCCAGCTCATGCGAATGTTGAGTATCAAACAACAATTCACTGACTTTGTACAGAACGGTTATCATTCCCAGAATGAAAATACCAATAATGAACCAGCGAAAGATTCCTCCGAATCGAGTTATATCCCATAAGGACTTTATGTCCTTTATTTTGGTCAGAGAGGCTGGATCAATTTTATTCGTATTGGCAACTTGCGCCGTTGAATCACTGGCTTGTGCTGTCGAATCACTGATACTCATTTGGGCTAGTGCCAGTATGTTATCGTGACTTAACAAAAATAGTATAATTAGAATTATAGCCAGGATTAAATTTCTATTAAACATCGGTAAGCTCCTTCAAAAATGACAAATCTTTTATTTCTAATAAGCTAATTTAATTTCAACTACATTCCCCAGTTCATTTTCACTGTCGGGTTGAGAACGAATATCAATATTTAGGGTTCGGGATACTTTTATAACTGAAAACATTTTAGGTTGAGTTTTATGCAGTTGACCGTTTTTGTCTTCCCACTGTAAGTAGTAATAATAAATATCTGGTTTAATTAATTTCCCAGAACTCTCACACCAATCCCAGGAGACGCTTTCAGGCACATGCCCCTTTCCGATAAATGTCTTGATCAGATTATCCGAACAATCAGCGATAACTAACTTCCATATCCCACGGTACTTTCTCATTTTTATTGAGGAAATGTGAAAGGATACAGATTCAGGTTGTAAGGTATAACTTTGTTCGTTTGTTGAACTTTGCAACGATAGAGGTTCAATCCTTTTTGTTAATGGACAATTCTCCATTTGCTTTATTTCGATCTGGCGGTCCAAAAATGGGGTAAGGGTAACGAGAGAATCTCGCAAATCTGTTGCCCGTTGTAATGTACTTGAGTCTACAATAATTCTAACGGAATCTATTCTTTTTGAAAGTAAATTCTTAACAAACCATTCTTTATATTTTTGAGAATATTTAGCTGAACGATAAAGTGATGATAAATTTTCATCCCGTAGATATCCATGTTCATACAACTGCTGGATATCTAATAATGAATCATTAAGAGCTAATTCAATTTCAGTAAGATTCTTCAAAGCACTTTTCGGAATGACTTTATCGATGGAGCGGTGAATTTTCCGAGTAATTATTTCTAATTTATCAGATTGCATCTCGACAAAAAACTGAGACGGCAGGTTGAAAATAGGAAATTTGCCTTCATTATAATCAGTAAATTGAAGTTCCTTTATTCGTTCACGATGATCCAGATCATATATAAAACCGATCTGATGACTACCGCTGCTAAGTAGATTGACTTCATAAAAGGGATAATCAAAGGCATAATTGATCGAAAGCCCTTCTATTACATTAAGCTGCACACCAAGCTTTGCAGCACGTTGAACAAAACCAAGCTT
>Ga0209635_10005001_pt1 | contig 10459 bp, 11 predicted proteins | sample DeeMarSWOR230_32_FD_187463 | JGI IMG/M metagenome (GOLD analysis project Ga0209635, IMG submission 187463) | Marine sediment microbial communities from White Oak River estuary, North Carolina - WOR-2-30_32 (SPAdes) (version 2) | ecosystem: Environmental > Aquatic > Marine > Intertidal zone >...
AACAACTAGATAGCATCAAAGGGATAGTCGGCGACATTTTGCCTGAAGCAGTAGCGCCTCCTCCATCCGAGCCTGAAGAAACTGCAGAGGCTGCGGTGGAAATGCCGACGACCGAAGAAATCACTGAGGAAAAGGCTGAGACACCAGTGGAAGCCCCTTCAGTTGAAGAGACACCAGTTGAGGTGACAGAAGAGATCGCTGGTGAGCAGCCGACTGAAACACCGGAAGAGACCGAAACGGTCTCTGAAGAGATGACAGCAGAAGAGCCAGTTGAGATCCCTACAGAAGAAATCGAAGAACAAGCTCCTTCACCAGAAGAGGTTGTTGAAGAACCAGAAGCCACGCACGAACTAGCTGTTGAAGAAGAAGTAGATGAAGCAGCAACAGAAGAAGAGATGGAGACTCCAACCGAAGAAGCTTCTTACGAACAAGAAGAAGAGGTTGCAGAAGAAGAAACCGAATGGTAATCTTCAACAACTTTCCTTTTTTTGTTAGCACTCTTAAACGACGCTCAGAATTATTCTCCCCTTTTCGTCAGTGAGAACACACTGGGATTCTGGACGCAGTCAATAAGTGATAGTCCTGAATATACTAATCTGTAGCCTCAGGAATCTCCAAGCCCTCGCCTTTGATAATTTGTAGATAAAGGTTAAAGGCAGAACCTAACAAAGTGTAGCCACTTGAGATGGTGCAAGATGCCCATTGAGAAGGGAGACTTCGTCCTCGTGGATTACGTTGGTAAGGTCAAGGAGACCGGCGATGTCTTTGACACGACAAACGAAGAAGTGGCAAAAGAGGAAAAACTGTCTAAAGAAGGAGAAATCTACGAGCCTAAGCTGGTTGTCGTAGGAGAAGGATGGGTACTAAAAGCGCTAGATGATGGATTACTCAATCTTGAAGTGAAGAAGACAGACTCAATTGAAATACCACCTGAAAAGGCCTTCGGACCCCGCGACCCCGAGAAGGTCAGGCTAGTGCCGCTGCGACGGCTGACAGCTCGCGGAATCTCACCAAAAATCGGGATGCGTGTTGAGTTCGATAAAAAGCTTGCAACAATAAGAACAATGGGGTCTGGAAGGGTACAACTAGATTTCAATCCTCCGTTAGCTGGAAAAACTCTAGTCTATGAAGTTACCGTCAAGAAAAAGCTTGTGACAAAGACGGAAAAGATCGCTGCTCTCATTCATCGAAGGCTGCCGACAGTTGATGTAGAAAAGTTTCACTTCAAAGTCACGAAAACGAGCATCACAGTGAACATGCCTGAAGAAGCCTTTTACCTAGAAGGGCTCCAGCTTGCAAAGCGAGGGCTTGCCACAGATCTTCAGAAGTTCTTTCCAGAAATAGCAAAAACTAGGTTTGTTGAAGAGCACGTAACTAGACCACCCTCTAAACCGAGAAAAACAAAATAATCGAGCTTGACAAGGAACCTTATCACGGAACTCTTAATCTAATCTATAACTCCGGTTGCTTCAGCAAGTTTCTTGGCAGAATTATAATCCAATCTGTTTTCTTCTAAGATTGTGTACCGCTCGGGACGAATTGTGCCGGCCTGCACTAAAGCTTGTATAATAGATTCAGGTTCAATTTCAAGTTCTCTGGCTGTAGTTGGAGCCCCTACCTCTTGTAAGGTTCCTTTGATCTGCTTCCAGTCCATTTTGTGCAGGTAGGCCATCATTATAGCGCCTACACCACACTGTTCCCCATGCATGGCTGGTTTAGCGGAAACTAGGTCCAAGGCGTGGCTAAATAGATGCTCAGCCCCGCTGCAGGGCCGACTACCTCCGGCAATACTCATGGCAACACCACAGCTTATCAATGCTTCTAACAGAACACGAAGCCCCTCCTCTTTCCCAGGTTTGATAATATCCGCATTCCGCATCACGAGTCTCGCACTCATCAGAGCCAGACTCGCAGCATACTCGCCATAGTAATCATCCTTCACGTCATGAGCTAGTTTCCAATCACGGATTGCAGTGAATTTGGACACAACATCCCCGCAGCCGCTGGCAGTGAGACGATATTCCGATTGAATGATAACGCTTGTATCCGCTACAATAGCCATGGGTGCTTGGGCGATCATAGAGTAAGGTTTGCCCAGGCCTTTGAGCGAGACAACAGGGCTAGAGATTCCATCATGGGAAGCCGTCGTCGGGACACTTATGAACGGGACGCTTTGACGTGTGGAACTGAGCTTTGCAACATCGATTTTGGTGCCACCTCCAACGCCCAGCACAATCTGCGGCGTCAACTCCTTTATCTTCTCTTCAACAGCTTTAACGTCCCATAGCGTCGAGGATGACACCATGATGTGGTCAACATCGATCCCACTGCTGCAAAGTAGATCGACGACCGTTCTGCCCGCAACGCGATAAGTCTTTGGACCTGTAACCACAAAGGCGGATTTGAAGAAGCCAAGTCTCTTACAGATATCGCCTATTAGTGATAGGACCTCGTTTCCCACGATGACTTCTCTCGGAAGCTGCATACGATGTATTTTCATAGCAATCAGAATCGCGGTTTTGAGTTCGATGCGCTAGTTAAGGTTCGAAACGTTTTTAAATCCGTCGGTATGAATACTACATCCCTGACTTCTCCCGATGATCATCACGTAGCACTTAGTTTTCGGGGGACATCGAAATGCGTGAAACAATAGACAGATTAGCTCTAAAAGGAACAACAACTGTAGGTGTTGTCTGTACAGACGGAGTCATTTTATCATCAGATACGCGCGTGACCATGGGATACTTTGTGGCCCACAAGAAAGGAAAGAAAATATACAGAATAGATGACCATCTAGCCATGACCATTGCAGGCACCGTAGCCGACGCCCAACGAGTTGTTGACATACTGAAAGTAAACGCACAACTCTATAAGTTGAACATCGGACGTCGAATGCCAGTAAGCTCCGCAGCCAGACTCATCGCAAACCGTCTTTTTTCATCGCGCCTAACCCCAATGATAACTCAAGTCCTCGTCGGAGGAGTTGACGATACAGGGTCTCATGTTTTCTCTGTAGATCCTTTTGGGAGCCTCACAGAGGAAAAGTGTGTCGCCACCGGCTCAGGATCCCCAATAGCCTATGGAGTATTGGAAGACAAATACAGAGAAGGCTCTATGATCCAAGAGATTCTACCCGTAGTCGTGCGGGCAGTGGACTCAGCCATGAAGAGGGATGCTGCAAGCGGAGACAGCTTTGATGTAGTAGTCATTGACAACAAAGGATATCGCGAATTAGACAATGAAGCAAAGAAGAATATCCTAGGAAGCTCTTGAGGGAGCGACAAAGAGGCGTGACAGTATCCGACAAAGGCAAACTGGACATAAGTCAACATATACTAGAACACGTTCCAAAGCAAGCGGAAGTCACTCGCATCGAATTTGAGGGGCCTGCCCTTGCAGTATACACAAAAAGGCCAGAAATTCTGGTTGAGCAGAGTTATGTAGTTGCCGATATTGTTAACCTTATCAGGAAAAGAATCGTTGTACGGTCCGATCCTTCTGTTAGATTAGAAGAAAAGGAAGCAGAAAGAATCATACACCGTATAGTACCTGAAGAAGCAGAGATCACGAACGTAAACTTTGACCCCAGCCTTGGAGAGGTCATTATAGAAGCAAAGAAACCTGGTTTAGCCATCGGAAAGAATGGCACAATTCTGCAAGAAATCATAAAGGAGAGCCGATGGAGACCCCGCATCCTAAGAAGCCCTCCGATTGCCTCAAAGATCATGGCGCACATGCGACATTTTCTCTATACAGAGAGTAAGGAGCGCGACAGAATACTTCGAGCAATTGGTGAGAGAATTTTCAGACCGGCTGTCCACGGAGTCGGCGATGTCCGACTTACGGCCTTGGGTGGTTTCCGAGAAGTTGGGAGATCTGCAATACTCATTCAAACCAGAGAGAGCAACGTTCTGTTGGACTGTGGCATCAACCCAGGTTCCAAAGAACCATTAGATGCTTTCCCAAGACTGGACGCACCCCAGTTTAACCTAGATGCTTTAGACGCAGTGGTTATAAGCCACTCCCATCTAGATCATTGCGGTTTTCTCCCATTTCTATTCAAATACGGGTATGATGGTCCTGTCTACTGCTCTGCGCCCACCTCGAATCTCATGACCCTGCTCCAGTTAGATTACCTTGATGTCGCAAGTAAGCAGGGACTCATGGCTTCCTATGACCAAAAGGATGTAAGGGAAAGCGTTCTGCACACGATTCCACTACGCTACGGTGCTGTGACCGACATCGCGCCGGATATTCGTTTGACTTTGCACAATGCTGGGCACATCCTAGGCTCATGTATGGCTCACCTACATATTGGAGAAGGGTTGTACAACATCGTCTATACTGGCGACTACAAATATGGAAAAACCATGCTTCTCGAGCCAGCTGTCACGATGTTTCCAAGAGTGGAGACCATAATAACCGAGAGTACGTATGGAGCTTCAAGGGACGTAATGCCTTCCAGAATGGAGGCCGAGGAGAGATTTACGTCGGTTGTAAATGAAACCATGGACCATGGAGGTAAGGTTCTGATTCCAGTACCGGCGGTCGGCAGAGCCCAAGAGATCATGCTGGTAATTGACGGGTATATGCGACGAGGTGTGATGAAGGAGGCCCCAGTCTTCATTGAAGGCATGATTTCCGAAGCAACGGCCATCCATACTGCCTACCCCGAATATTTGGCAAGGGGTGTTCGGAACAGCATTCTACATGAGGGAGTCAACCCATTCCAATCTGACTATTTTACGATAGTAGAACATCCCAGCGCAAGGGAAGAGATCGTTGAAGGTGGTCAATGCATAATACTGGCAACATCAGGGATGTTAGAAGGCGGTCCAGTAATTGACTACTTCAAACGTCTAGCGTCGGATAAACGCAACACGATAATTTTCGTTAGCTATCAAATTGATGGAACCCTAGGGAGTAGGCTACAGAAGGGTTTAGCTGGGGCCCCAATGATAAACAGCGAAGGAAAGATCGAAGTCATAAAGGCGAATCTCAACGTTGAGTCGATTGAAGGATTTTCCGGACATTCGGACAGAAGACAGATTTTCAATTATCTCCGCCGGATGAAGCCAAAACCTGAGAAGGTCATAGTGTGCCATGGCGAGAAAACGAAATGCCACAATGTAGCCAGCATCGTCCGAAAAAACTACAAAGTCGAGACCATTGTGCCAGAGATACTTGAAACGATCAGGCTGCGGTAGGCGCCTTCGTTTCGGAAACAGTGGTCTTTTCCCGCCAAATTCGGACCGAAGAGGGAGTAACTACCACACGTTCCTCGCCCAAACGAGCGATATCTCCTCCAATTGACTCGGTAAACTCACACAATTGGTTCACAGCTCGCTTGACGTCTTCAACGCTTTTCTTCGCCAGGGGACTAATTCTAAGTATCAGGATGTTCCCTGACTTGACTTCCTCTTTGACAACGTTTACATCGTCAAGGGAGCGTAGGGGCAGCGCTTTTAGGTAGACCTTCGGGGGGAAGCTGCCAGGGTCAAGTGAAGCGTTGCTAGGCGCTTGCGACTTTTCAACTTTCTTGATCTTACCGGGCATTCTTATGATCGCTCCGCAAGAAGCCAAATCCCCAGAGCGTGTTATCTAGGTTTAGGAGACGTTTGACTTGATGACTTGGTAAAGACGTTATATATATACGCTAAAAAGGTTTGTGAGGCTGATATCATCTGCTAATGATGGATGAACAAGCCTGACAAGTGATAAGTCTTGTAGTTTTGTCGAGAAACAGATCGGCATCAAACATCACGTTATGTGCCTACGAACATCCTTGCCACAACAGAGGCCCATTCCCACCTATTTATATGATCAGTGCGGATGACCTTGGAGCGTTCACTCAGTAGGTGGCTAATGCGCCGGTTTCTCGGGCTTTTCTCTCCAGTCTTGAGTAAAGGATCACACCAATTGGGAGGAGAATAGCTGTCTGTAGGATTAGCATCCCCAACGCTGTGATTATGGCTGGATCTAGAATGCCTGCTCCTAGAAGAAGAGCTTGCCTAGTAGCATATACTCCATGGGTTATAGGTATCATCCAAGCAATGGCTTGCCCCCATTGAGGTAATACTTCCACTGGAAAGGCGAGGCCGCTCAAGAAGACCATCATAGTCCACAACACTTGGCTAAGCTCATCCTCCCTTTTGGCTATAAAGCAGACACCCGCAAAGACAAAACCGAAAGATGTCATTGCGATAATTGTCAGCAGAACGAAGAGTGTTGCAACCGGTATGTTGGGTTGCGCGGTTGCCTGGAAGCCGAAGAGAAGCGATCCAAGGAGCAGTATGACAGCGAAGTTTATGAGACTGAAGGCCAGGTTACCCATGATCTTGCCCAATAGCCAAACGAGCTTATTAGAGGGCGTTACGAAGACAAGTTCTAGCGTGCCATGTTCTTGGTCACCTCTAAGAGCGTGAGCACCGCCCATTGCAGCTGAGAATACAAACCCGTTGAAGGCGAAGCCTATCGTCACAAATGAAAGGAAATGCGGCATTTTTGTTAGACCTGTAAAGAAATCTCCGCCGCCCATGATTTGCAGAGTTATCCAAGACGTGAGGATGAAGAAGAAGGGGACGGATATGTTGAAAGCTACTAACCCTCTGAAGGTGACAGCACGCAAGACCACTTTTAACGAAGATATAAAAGAGGCCCAGAAAGTGCGAACCAAGAAGTGCATGTCCATGAGCTCATCACCTAGATGAGATAGAGAGTGCCCTTCTTTTTTGCTCGACGTTCCACAATCCTGAGGGTAGCATATCCTGCGATCATGAAGATGGCCGCCACAATATAGAGTGGCAATAGATCAAGCCAGAGAGAGGCCATATTTGCACCTTGAAGAACTGCTTTTCTCAGAACCAAGATTCCATAGGTCACGGGTATGAGATAAGAAACGTATTGAAACATCTGTGGAAGCGCGCCCACCGGAAAAGCCACCCCCGAAAAGAAACGTATTGGTGCTTGCAGTCCCGATGCCAATTGATCAGCAGCCCTGGTCAACACGAAGAACCCAGCGAAGAAAACTCCGACCGCTATCAGAGCTGCCATAGTAGACACTATTGATATCGCAACTGCTGGCACACTGTTTATGTTTGGCTGGAGGCCAAAAATTGCACCACCAAGAAAGAATATGCACGCTATCCACCACGAGGCTTCCACTAGAGAGGACACTCCTGATGCTAAGAGTATTGTCATCTTGTTTGTAGGAGTGAGAAAGAGAACCTCTATCGTACCCATCCATCTCTCGCGCTGTATAGATATTCCAGTTCCCCAAAGTAGCCGATTGTAGAGCAAATAGACTATCGTGCCAACCACTATTGAGCCAGCGAAGGGATACCCATACTGCGTGAAAGCTTGTGAAACATCATCGGGTGTGCCTAAAGCACTGTAAGTATATATGTTCAGCGCCAACAGAGGTATAGGCCAGATAATTGTTGCAATAATCCACGCTTTGTAGGCAGTGAAAAGCTTTATGTTGCGTATAAAGACGGCCGTGAAGGTGCGCCATTCCTTCGCTAAACTCAATCTCGAAGTTTCCTCCCAGTTAGGGATATGAATACATCCTCCAGTGTCGGCTTCGTTTGTTCAAGGGCTATGATCCTTGCTCCGCTTCTTATAAGGAACTCAGTGGCCGCTGGAATCACTTCCTCCGCCTCCTCAGCGTGAATCTTTATCGTAGCTTCGCCCACAACGGAATCAGTAAACGATACGACCGCCTTTTTGACACCATCCATCGACTCTATTTTTCGTTCTTCTCCCTGCTGAAGGTTTGATACGTTTATCTGTATTATGCCCATCTGCTGGATGCTCTTCTTGAGGCTCTCGGGAGTATCCAGTGCTATTATCTTCCCATGGTCGATGACTGCTACGCGGTTGCAGAGTTGATCAGCCTCTTCCATATAATGCGTTGTGTGGAGGATCGTCTTCTTTTGATCTCGTTGGAGTTTCTCTTTTACGAAATCTCGAATCACTCTGGCAGCGCCCGGATCAAGTCCGAGTGTCGGCTCGTCTAGTAGCAGAATCGGGGGATCGTTTACGAGGCCTCTTATGACATGTAGTCTCTGTTTCATCCCCCTCGAGTATTTCTCTACAGGGTCGTCAGCCCGTTTCTCTAGCTCTACAAGTTTCAGTAACTCGTCGATACGTTCTTTCGCCATCCGATCCGGAATGTTATAGAGCTGGGAAAAGAACCAGAGGTTCTCTCTTCCTGTGAGGCGCCAATACAGTCCCCTCTCTCCTCCAGTGACGACTCCGATGCACTTCCGCACTTCTTCTCCCTGCTTAACAACATCGTAGCCGTTGACCACCGCGGTTCCATCATCAGGAAGAAGAAGCGTACACAAGAGCTTGATCGTTGTTGTTTTTCCTGCCCCGTTAGGACCCAGAAGCCCAAATAATTCGCCACTCTTTATTCTGATGTTTATGTGGTCGACTGCGACAATTTCCTCCTTTTTCGGTCTGACTCTGGCGAATAGTCGCTTGATACTGCTGCCTTCGGCTTTGGCTTTTTTCTCGAATACCTTGGTAAGGTTCTGGGTCTCTATGGCGTAGACCGACAAGTTGGTCAATCCCAGCAAGTTTCCTTACTTAAACGCAGAATTCCGTCTCTTATTCTTTTCCCTCAAGTCTCGTGAACGAGTGTCCATGGAGCACTGGCGAAAGAAACGATCTTGGTTCATCCGATTTGTGCATAACACTTGTCAAATGTCCTTCAATACACTCCAGAGCTTATCTCCCACGTGATGAATTGTCTTCACGATCTTTCCATGCTGTAACGGCTTTACAACGTGGGAACCGAAAAGAGCAACACCGATCGCTAATGGTTTGCCATGGCGTTCATCGGTGATGAGGAGCAAATCCTTTTCATCGAATTCCCCCTCAATACGGACAACTCCAGGAGCCATCACGTCAGCCCCGTTGCACACACGCGAAACGGCGCCCATATCCACCACAACTTTGGGAAGAGAAGGAAATAACTTCTCAAAAAGCAATGTGGGGAAAAGCTCATCCCCGGACTCTGCTAGCAGAGGCTCATCGTTGACAATGAAGATCTTGGTGGTTTGCGCTTCTGCTATCTCGATGCTCAGTTTTGGTCCAAACAATTTTTCAACTTCAACTTTGAATCTCTTAGAAACGTCAGCGAGAAGTTTCTTCACCTCTTTTTCTTTCAGAAAATGTCGTCGAGAGGCTCTCGATACCATTAACAAGATCACTGATGCAATATCTTCGAATTACGAGAATTTCAGCTTATCCCCCAAAACCCTCCCTTTCTGAACTAATATATGGTCAATGATGCGTGTGCGCATTCGCAAAGGAACATGATGCCCCCAAACCGTCAAGGTTTGTACCGTAACGCGGAGCGTGTGATTTGACACCACGCTATCATGGAGATGCCCCCAATCTGGCTCTTTTTTTCTATGCGCCCATTACATGAATCCATTGCGACAGCGTCGAAGCAGAAGGTTCCATCGGAAGATAACTAGCCATGAATGAAAAGCGTTCAGTTGTGTGTTGTGCCCAAAAACACGTGCCCAAGCCCAACAAAGCAGGAGCAGGCGCTCATACGCCTTGCCACCCAAGATGTGCCCGCGTGCGCTACATCCATCTCGAGGCGGCGATTTTGAAAACCGTCAGCGACGAGTTCCACGTCAGAACCGCCAAAACAGTCCAAGAAGCTATTCAACTACTAGAGGTAAGCTTCGAATACGTCACCGATATGGATGGTGCGAAGCTGTTCCGCGAACGAAAATAGGTAATATAGTGAAAGAGCCTTCCGTTATCTTTAAATCATGCACGTTCGCACCTATAAAAAGGCAAAGATTGATGGGATGAGCGAGAGGACAACACATGAGCGAAATGACCACGAAAATCTTGGAGGAAAGTCTTGGAAAGACGGTTCTTGTGCGACTAAAGGGAGGAAAGAGTCTGCGTGGAAAGTTGAGAGGGTTTGACCAACACCTCAATTTGGTGCTAGAAGAAACAGAGGACACGTCGGACAAGGAGAATTCAAAGAAGCTGGGCTCTATCATCGTACGAGGGGATAATGTCGTAATTATCTCCCCACCTCCTAGGTGAAGACTGTGGGAAAGACCAGCAAAGGCACATCTTCTTTTGGAAAACGTGCGGGAAAGACCCTTCACATCCGCTGCAGACGCTGTGGAAGAAGGGCGTATAACGTAAAGCAGAAACGTTGTTCAGCCTGTGGTTACGGAGAATCAACAACCATCAGACGGTACGCGTGGCAAACAAAGACTCTCGCCAGAGAAAGGCTGCGCTAGCTCTCACCCTGAAGTTTTGTCTTCGTGAGGCATGACAAAACATATTTAGGACATTAGCTTCTGGATAGAACCAACGCTTGAGGAAAAGCAGCGATGGTAAGAAAAGCTCGGATAAAATTGACCAGTACAGACTACCACAAGCTTGAAGACGTATGTAAAGAACTGAAGACCATCGC
>Ga0209635_10005002_pt1 | contig 10459 bp, 9 predicted proteins | sample DeeMarSWOR230_32_FD_187463 | JGI IMG/M metagenome (GOLD analysis project Ga0209635, IMG submission 187463) | Marine sediment microbial communities from White Oak River estuary, North Carolina - WOR-2-30_32 (SPAdes) (version 2) | ecosystem: Environmental > Aquatic > Marine > Intertidal zone >...
GAGGCTGTTCCAGGCCCCTGCATTCCATAATAAGTTCTTGCTCACAACAAAATAGTCGCCCATGGACCTGAGCACAGCCATGGCGATGAATCCAAGGATGAAAACCGGAAAGAGCGAAATAATGTTCACTTTTTTTCGGAAGGGTGATCTATGTCTCTTGACATATGTATAGGCCACAAACGGAATGACCAAGGCCATAAACGCATTGCGGACAAGTTTGGTCACGATGGCCACATCTGCTCCTGTAGGATTTACCGCCTGAGATTGACCAAGCCAAAGCTGATCATACATGATACCAGCACCCGCCACCTGGGCGGTTTCATGGATGGAAGTTCCCATAAATATCCCTGCTTCCACATGAGAAAGGGATAGAACCAAATGACTCAGGTAGGGATAAAGAAACATGGCTATGACACCAAATATTGTAATGGTTCCAACAGCGTAGGCTACTTCATCCTCCTTGGCTTCGATAGCTGGACCTGTGGCCACAATTGCACTCGCCCCACAGATTCCTGTGCCGACTCCGATCAATGTACCGAGTCTCTCTGGAAGACCGAGTTTTCTTGTGACAAAAAGAGTCAAAAAAATCCCTGTTGAAATGCAGGCAACAACTATACCCACACTCAAGGCTCCTATCTGGAGCACACTAAAGATGCTGAGTCTTATTCCCATGAGTATAATGCCGAGCCTGAGAAGCTTCTTAAGACCGAAACCAATCCCTGACTGGAAACTTCGGGGAACACCTATTGTGTTCTTGACTATTATGCCTAAAACAATAGCCATCATGATGGCACTCACCGGGCTTTGTTTTAATTTGAGAAGAACTGTTAACCATTTTGTAAGCTGGATCCCGATTATGGCAATTGCGACTGTAAGAGCAAGCCCAGGGATAATTTTTACGGGATTCTGAATGCCAAACAGGAAGTTCAGAATTTTTGAATCTTTTCTCTTTTTCATCTTCTCATCTTTATTTCTTTAGACGAATTTACATTTAAGTGTCCATGTCCTAGTTCGGACCAGACGCCGCTTGGCTTGGATTTCTTTGCGATCTCATCTCTGGAGAGAGATAAGCAGCGAATTATAGCCTCATTTATATAAAAAAGAAAGAAATTCTCAGCTTCACTAATCTCTTCTTGGCATCCTCGAATCTTTCGAATCATGCTTATAATAGACTCCGTAAAGATCGCAAAAGTGTTTGAAGTTCCGTTTGAAGAAGTGTTCTATCTTGATAAAGACAAACCAAAAGATTAAAATTATAAAGAATTTAAATTCCCAATTGGACTTAGTTTAAACTTCTGATACTAAATTAAAAGGACACATAAGGAGATTGATATGAAAATTAAAATCCTTTTTCTTGCCTTAATCTGTATTTATCTATCAAGCTGCGCATTAGTCTTCAAAGGAACCAAACAAGAAGTAAGTTTTAGAAGTGATCCCCAAAGGGCAGAGGTCTATGTTAATGGAATACGTATGGGAGAAACACCACTTACCTTGAAGCTAGTAACTAAACAAACATATGCAATCGAGTTTAAAATAGAAGGCTATAAACCAAAATCGGTTCAAATTAATAACAAAGTTGGAGCGGGATGGGTCGTTTTAGATATCGTGTTGGGTTTAGTCCCTGTCGTCATTGATGCTGCAACAGGCGCATGGTATTCATTAGACCAAAAGAACATTGATGCGGTTCTTGAAAAACAACAAAAAAAACCAATTGATCCAAAAGACTTAGAAAAGTTCTTATATTAAAAGAATATTTAAATAAGAGTTGACCTTCTCTTAAATATTCTCCTTTGTAGATTTAAAAAATCTGCTAACTTTGCTGTTTCCTTTTGCCATCAATATTGAAAATAGTGACACTATTTGCAAATTTGCTTGCTTGTATAAATTGACATGTGGTTTCCTTTTTTATTCCCAGGAAAATTCGGAGATTAGTATGGTGGCACGAATTATTCGTAGCGGATGGAGTCGACCGGATTGGCCAGGGCGGTCTTGATGACCTGATAGCTTATCGTAACGAGCGCCACTACAAAAGTAAACGCCACCGTCGCCACAATCCCTGCCGCATCCAACTTTGTGCGGGATACAAAAAGATTCAGGAACATCCTGGCAGCAAAATAGGCCGAGGGAACAGCGATCAGATTGGCTATCAGAATGATCTTGAGGAACTTCCGCGATATCAGGAATATAACTTCCGGCACAGATGCTCCCAGTACCTTACGGATGCCGATCTCTTTTCTCCTCTGTTCCAAAAGGAGCGAGGCCAGACCGAATAATCCCAGACAGGAAATAAACACAGCCAAGAAGGCAAAGCTGTTAAAGAGTGTATTCATAATCCTCAAAGGAATATAGAGCCTCTCAAACCAATCATCGAGGAATTGGTACCAGAACGGGAATCCCGGCGATACTTCCTTGAAGACCTTCTCAATATAAGCCAGGCTCCCGGGTATATCTTCAGGGCTGATCTTAATAAGAAGGTCGAAAAACCAGCTAGGTCGAATACCCATAACCATTGGAGAGATATCAAAGATAAGCGGCTTATGGTTGAAATCCTTGACCACACCAATGATCCTTCCCTCTCTGCCTGCCAGGACGACACGCTTTCCGATCGGGTCTGTCATTCCCATAAAACGGACTGCCGATTCGTTGACTATATAAGCCTCTGAAGCGTCTGTCAGGTATTTCTCGGAAAAATCCCGACCCTGCACGATCTCAAGATTAAACGTCTCCGCGTAATCATGGTCGACATACAGAAAATCCAATTCCACTTCCTTATCCGGATCCATGCCCTCCCACTCGAAATCATTGACATTGAACAGGAAGTGGGGAGGAGCAGAGGCAAAAGTAACATTAAGGATACGCGGGTCTTGCAGCAGCTTATCTTTAAAGGTTTTATGGGAGTCTCTTAACTTGTCGTTCATGAGAATATGTACGATCTGCTCACGCGAGAAACCGAACTCAGTGTTTCGGATATATTGCATTTGTTTATAAGCGACAACAGTCATGATGATCAACAACACAGATACGGAAAATTGGCTGACAACCAGAACAGTTCGAAGAACGGACCCCTTCCCTTCTCTGCTGATATCTTTCTTCAAGACCTTGGCCGGCTGAAAGGCGGAGAGAAAAAATGCCGGGTAACTCCCTGCAACAAGGCCGGTGAAAACAGCCGCGCCAACAAGCGAAAGGGGAATGAACACATTCCCGGAGCCCAGAAGAGTCATCTCTTTACCTTGAAGCCTGTTGAACACCGGAAGGAAGAGATCAACCAGAATGACCGCCAGACAGAATGATATCAATGAGAGAAGAACAGATTCTCCCAGGAATTGCCTGATGATATCCGACCGTCTGGCACCGACCACTTTTCGCATCCCCACTTCCAGAGCCCGGATACTGGAGCGGGCCGTTGTGATATTCATAAAGTTGACGCAGGCGATGGCCAGGACCATGACCGCGATCACGCCAAAGATAAGAACAAACCTCCTATCACTACGGCCTCCCTGCATGATATTCAAGTGGGCCTCTCTCACTGGCTGAAGAGCGATGCTGTACTCATCTTCTGGATGGTATCTCTGGATGATGTCGGCGATCTTGTGGTTGAAGTCCTCAACAGGAACATCTTGCTGAAGCTGGACATAGGCATCGGCCTCGCGCCACCAGGAAGAGAGGCGCTCACTGTCATAAAGCTGGAGTGAGGCCATGAAGTCAAATTGAAGGTGCGAATTGTAGGGGACCTTTTCTATGATACCGGTCACCTCGAGATCCTGGGTGTTGTTCCAGCGGAGGATCTTTCCCATGGGATCTTCGTCACCAAAATACTTTTGAGCCGCCTTTTTAGTAACGACCACAGAATTTCGATTATTCAAGGCCGTCTTTGGGTTCCCTGCGATAAGACCATAGGAGAACATGGAGAAAAAAGAGGGATCGGTAAAAAAGAACCGCTGTTCATAGAAAGTGATGTCGCCATACCGGACAGCGCTGGGGTAGGCACGGGTCCTGACCCGGGTTACCTCAACAATTTCAGGATATTCTTCCTTGAGGATTTTAGGCAGAATATAGGGAGTACTGGACATTCCCAGATCGCCCGGATCGTCGGCTTTTTTGAGAATAATGCGAAAGAGCCGGTTGCTGTGAGTGTGGAACGTATCATAGTTCAGCTCGTCATAGACCCAGAGGAAGATGAGGATGAAGCAAGCCATCCCCACGGTCAAGCCAGCTATATTGATGAAGGAATAGCCTTTGTATCTCTTGATGTTCCTGAAGGCTGTTTTGATGTAGTTTTTAAACATGGGAGTTCCTGTTTCCGAGCATCCTAAAATATAACATGATTTTCAGTCTGTAAATAAGCAAATTTCGTGCCATATTGGAGTACTGGAGAGAAAGCTTGAGAAAAAAGGAAAAAACGAGATTTCAATGTCCGAAATTGGATACAAAATGTTCATATCCGAACAGACACAGAAATTCGTGACCCCATACTGCGTCCCCTTTTTTAGGTGGCGCAATGATAGGGGAAAGGTCAACACCTCCCTGAAAATTATATCACCACGGAGATTTACATAGTTTTTCTTGCACTTCCCCCCTTAGCTGTTGATTTCTTAGGGAAATAGCTGGCACGCCCAGTCGACACGTTTCGAACTTTTTACTCCATGGCCAAGAGAGCCTATGAATCTAATACACTTGAGAAATTAAGAGATTTCTTAGCTGCAGAACCGCCAGAATTTCAACCTGAGACAATCAGAAGACGGGACTTTTTAAGGCCGCCTCTTTCGAGAGGCGACTTTTTTATGTACTGTTGTCTTCTGCTTTGACTTTTTTAAGTCTAGAAATCAAAATTGCGAACGTTATTGTACACTAGCCCTCATCTTGCTTTTGTTGTGAACAATAAATAATGATTAATACATACTTAATTGGACAGAGAATGTTAATTCGGTGTTGGTTATCCGCATTTTAGAACTTGACATTTTTCTCCAGAGAGTTTACATTATGTAAGAATGTAAGGATATAAGGAATCAAGGAGCTTCTATGAATTACACAGAAACCTCAAAGGTGACGTCAAAGGGCCAGGTGACAATTCCCTCGACAATCAGAGAAATTCTCAAATTAGAACCGGGATCCACAGTTATGTTTAAGGTCACCGACAGGGGAGTTATCCTTTCTCCTTGTGAGATTAGTGAGAAATCCCCTTATACTGCAAAAGAATGGAAAAAGATCGAAAGGCTGGTCGCAGAAAAAGGTAAAGTCTATAAGACTTCTGCTGCTGCCAAAAAACATGTCGAATCATTATGAGATTCGAATTTAAACCGTCTTTTGATCGGTCTGTTAAGTCGCTTTCTCCCAGCGTTAAACAAGAAATAAAGGAGTTATGTTTGCACCTCGTCGATGTCCTCTCCGGAAAGAAGGATCTTTCCGGAGGCCTGGGGCTTAAAAATGTAAGGAAGAATTTCTGGGAGATTCGTAAAGGTTTAAAGCTGAGGGTCCTTTTCCGATGGAGAGCCGACCATATTGATTTCATTTTGGCCGGGACTCACAACGATATTAAGAAATACTTAAGAACGTAACGTCCCAGGAGAAATTTGAAAGTGATTGACCTATCAAAGTGGCAAAAAATAAAAAAAGAAAATAAGCCTTTTTACCAAGAATTTATACGGAACCATATTATGTCCACAGGAAGTGAATTGCCATAAATATAGATGCTTGATAATAAGCTGGCACGCCCGGAGGGATTTGTACCTTCAGCCTTCAGATTCGAAGTATTAAATTATTTTTTCCCGTTCCTCGCTCTTCTATGACTGTTTCTTGCCTCCTATATCCCAATATTACCTTTATCTTAAGCTGAAATCCCGTTAATCATGAAATAATTAAGGATAAAATTCTAATGTTAGCCTACTCCTTATAAAGAGTTAACATAATAGTTCTTAAGCGACGCAAAAAATTATAGAAAATTACTGATCCCTTGTCCTGGAGGGGAAGTCAGGATTTCAGGTCTCTGGCTTCCACACTGCTCCATTGCCTAAGGAGTATCATTTATAGTCACGAATACGAGCTTTCTTTCGTAACTTTTCAAGAATATCTTTAATTTCCAAATCAGTCATTCCTTCAAATTGGATTGTTTTATCTCTCCCCGCGGATGCACCAGCTATTCCACCAAGGATTAATCCATTAAAACCTAAGAGTGCGCCACCAATTAAAGCATTTTCCCCGGCTGTAATTGTCCCTCCAAAAAAATCAATGGATCCGCCTTCTGCAAGTCCCAATATTGCTCCTGTGCCCGCTCCTATTAATAAACCAATTCCAAGGCTCTGAAAAAGCTTTGATTTCTTAACAATTCTAATAACCCTAATATCCCCTATTCCAACAGATACATCTCTTCCTTCGGTATTCAATAATAGAAGTGAATTCGGTTTAACTGTGATTAGTTCCCCTTCTATAAGCTGTCCGTCCTTTTTTGCGACTTTAAGCTTAGCACCTTTATTTTTGGCATACAAGTTTGCTGATAGGGTCAGCAAAAAAAAGACAAGAACCAAAGTTATTAATTTTTTCCCTTTTTTCATCTTGAGCCTCCTCTGCTAATTTAATCTCTAGCAAGAGGAAAGTTGTTATAACTTTGTTAAAAGTATGTAAAAAGTTTGTTAAGATTTTATCGCCTTACGAGAATTTCTACCCCCTCAACAGTCTCTCCTAATGCTATGCTAAATATGCTCTGCTACCTTTTTCTATCCAGGGAAGTCAAAGCTTTTCCAGATGAAAAGCAACCACACCTGACGTGATAGCTTTCGAACTCATAAAGAGAGCATATGAATCTAATACTTTGGAGAAATTAATGGGTTTTCTAATCGTTGAACTATCGGGTCAGCATCGAGATATGGGTGATCATGCTTTCAGGTCCCATCGCCTTGCTTTTAGCGCTTATTACCGTCAGCACAAAAAGGAAATTCTTATATTTCACGTAAAAGCACCACTTACATTGACTAAACAATAGATAATTTATCCCCCATTCGATTGGATTTATGTCACTGCTTAGTTAATAAAAATCAGGGATTTCGCATGACTTTAATCTTTAGATGACTGGGGTATTTCTTGGAGCGGTATACCTTCATCTCTGCCTTTTGAAAATCTTCTGCCTTGGCATGGTAAATATCCAGGAATTTCTGGGGATTGCGGTCGATCACCGGGAACCAGGTGCTCTGGATCTGCACCATGATGCGGTGTCCTTTGAGAAAGCAGTGACACTTATCCCGCAGGCTGAATTCAATTTTCGTTACCTGACCAGGCACGAAGGGTTCGGGCTTTTGGAAACTGTTGCGGTATTTACCACGAATCACTTCTCCTGCCAGCAGCATTTGATAATCCCCCATTCGTACCAGCCGGGGATTAGGCTCTATATCCTGTGCTTCTCCCGGATAAACGTCGATTAACTTTACCACCCAGTCGGCATCGGTACCGCTGGTGGATACATAGATGCTGGCGATTATGGGGCCAGAAATGGTCACATCCTCGGTGAGAACATCTGACTGATACACCAGTACATCCGGCCGGCGGGCGGCAAAGCGCTGGTCCTCCACCATCCACAGGTGGGCCTGGCGGTTCAATGTCCTGGGGGAGAAGGGCACCGGTTTGTGGGGATCGCTGATGTAGGCATCATTGGCCTCATCTGACTCCTCCCCCGGTGGAATAAAGGATAGTTGTCCATCATTATTTAGATAGATATTTTTCTCTACCGCCGCGGCGGGTGGCCACTTTTTGTAGGATTTCCATTGATTGGAGCCGGTCTCGAAGACCAGGGCCTCCGGTAAATCCAGTTGCCCCTTGTCTTTAAGGTAAAAATTGAAAAAGGGCAATTCTACCTTCTCCCGGTAATAAACTCCGGTTTTTTCTTTAAATTGAATGGGATGTAAAAAATCCCCCGCCATACTGGCCCAACCACCATGAAGCCAGGGGCCAATAATGATAGTGCTTTTATTGTGGGGATTTTTCTTTTCAATGGTATAGTAGATGCTCATGGGGCCGTAAAAATCTTCGGCATCGAACCAGCCGGCCACATTCAAGATGGGATGTTTTATGTTATCCAGGTATTGCAGGACGTCCTGTTTTTGCCAATAGTCATCGTAGTCACCGTGCTCCATGTATTCATTCCAGGTAGGAACGGTGTTCTCGAAGTATTTTTTATTGACATTGGCCACAGGTCCCAGCTCAAGAAAGAATTTGTAGCCATCAGGAGTGCCATATTGGAATGGCGCCTCTCTCTTTCCTGAGAGGCCAGTTCTGATCTTGGCGCTGTGCCGCAACCAATTGAAGGTGTACATGAGGCGAAAGGCACCGTTATGGTGAAAATCATCACCAATCCACATATCCGCTGGAGAGGCCTGGGGTGATGATGCTTTTAAGGCCGGGTGCGCGTCGATCATGCCCATGACAGTTTGCCAGCCGGGATAGGAGATGCCCCACTGTCCAACCCGCCCGTTGTGATTATCAATATTTTTTAACAGCCATTGGATGGTATCGTAGGTATCGCTGCTCTCATCGGTGTCCTGAGGCCCCCGTTTAACGGTCTTATGGGATTTCATCACCACAAAATCTCCCTCCGATTTGTATTTGCCACGGACATCCTGATAAACAAAAATATACCCTTCCCGGGTGAAAAGCATGGAAGGGCCCAATACATCAATATAGGCGTTTCCGCCCCATCGGGAGGTAATATTATAGGGGGTGCGTTTTATCATGATAGGATATTTTTCCCCTTTATCTATAGGATCATAAATCTGGGTGTACAACTTCACCCCATCGCGCATGGGAATCATGGCGACCTTGCGGGTGTAATTCTCCAGAACATAGGCATAACGGATTCCCTCTTCATTACCGGGATTGAGCTCTATGGACTTCTTATAGTTTTTTATGGCCCGCTTTTTATCCCCCTTCACCATGTAGGCCATGCCCAGGCTGTCGTAGGTATTGAAGGCTTCGGGATACGCCTGCACATTTAATTTAAAAATCTCAATGGCCTCGGTAATCTTTTCCTCGAGGGTTAAGCGGATGCCCAGACGGTTCAACTGCCGTTCAGCAAAGTCATAGCGGTCAAACTGCTCCTCCTTCAGACGATGGTATTGCTCGATGGCAGATTTTATCCCTTTCTCAGCGATGGTTTTGGCCAAAACCTCGGCAATGGATTGTTTGCTGACCTGTTGGTCTTTTCCATCCTCCCTAAAAAGGACATTCCCATTAACATAACCAATAAAAATAGCAAATATAAATATAACAATAATTGTTTTTCTTGATGCTTTTGCTCCCATATTTTCTCCTGAATTGATCAACCTGTGTCCATCTTAAAAAGCCCAATAATGGAAGTCAAGAGATTTAAATATTTGGGCTATTTCCAAGCGGGTACCTTCCGCTTGTCTTTATCTTTTTTTTTCTTTTTATCCCCTTCCGGTTTCATTTTATAGGGCAACCCCTAAGATAGACCTAACTATTGAAATCGAGAAGTTGCAACCAAACGTGAAGGTCTTCCCCAGCTCTTCTTATTCATACCTCAGTGAATCGACCGGGACGGCCAGGGCGGTCTTGATGACCTGATAGCTTAATGTCTTCAAGAAAATCGGTTTAATTTTCAGAATTAGTTAATTTATTGAAATATTTTTTTATAATTTTTTGCAACTAAAAGTTAATGTATGACGTATAATTATATATAATATGTTTCTATTTTATAGAATGATATCAGATGATGAGGGAATAAAATGAAAGGATTAACACGCAAAGAAGAATTAATCATGCTTTCCATCCTAAATCTTCAAAGAGATGCGTACTTAATCGCTATTACGGATCATCTTTCGAAAATTACAGGCAAGAGAGTATCGTTGACTTCAGTTCATTTGCCGCTAAGCCGTCTTGAGAAGCAGGATTTAATAGAGTCAGAGTTCGGAGAAGCAACTGCTATAAGAGGTGGGAGAAGGAAAAAAATATATAAAGTCACAAAAATGGGATTTGAAGAATTAAATGAATATAAAAGGATTACGGATATGCTTTGGACGAATTACTCAATGCTATCGGTCCAGAAGGAATAGATAAAGTGAAGAAAAGTAAAATCCCTCCTAAATTCCTGGAAACCTTTCTTCAAGCTCTCCTCTCTATTAAAGACAGGGAATCTCTATTGGGAGACTTTAATGAAATGTATGTTCGTATTTCAAACAAAGGAGGAGTAATTAGGGCATTGTGCTGGTATTTCTTTCATATATTTAAACTGATACCAGCATATGTTGAAAGTAAAATTTATTGGAGTTTAATCATGATTAAAAATTATCTAAAAACCGCCGTCCGCAATCTCAAGAATGATAAAGTCTATTCCGTGATCAATATATCCGGTCTAGCAATAGGAATGGCCTGCACAATCCTCATCCTTCTATGGGTGCAGTATGAATTGAGTTTTGACCGGTTTCACAATAATGCCGGCCGGATCTATCGAGTCTCC
>Ga0209635_10005003_pt1 | contig 10458 bp, 9 predicted proteins | sample DeeMarSWOR230_32_FD_187463 | JGI IMG/M metagenome (GOLD analysis project Ga0209635, IMG submission 187463) | Marine sediment microbial communities from White Oak River estuary, North Carolina - WOR-2-30_32 (SPAdes) (version 2) | ecosystem: Environmental > Aquatic > Marine > Intertidal zone >...
GGTTTCAGCGATCCTACTATAATTGAGTGGGGAAATGATATCAACAATGCTAGAGGTCATCTATATGATGCCCCTTATGCTTCATTATGGCCTGGTTTCATGATTTTAATTACGGTATTGGGCTTTATGTTGATTGGTGATGCTCTCAGAGATGCCCTGGATCCTAGATTAAAAAACTTATAATTTAAAATTTCATTCTATTAACTTAAATTTATTACTTGGAAAAAGAGTAAAAATGACTAAGGTAGAAGAAAGCGAAGTATTACTACAGGTTAAAGACCTTACAACATTCTTTTTTACTGAAGAAGGAATCGTTAAAGCAGTTGATGGTGTATCTTTTGATATATACGAGAATGAGGTTCTTGGACTTGTTGGTGAAACTGGCTGTGGGAAATCTGTGACTGCTCTTTCGATTTTACAACTTGTAAGATCTCCAGGAAAAATAATGAGCGGAAGGATAGATTTTAAAGGTAAAAATTTATTGGATCTATCTGAAGCAGAAATGAGATCTTATCGAGGTAATAATATTACTATGATCTTTCAAGATCCTCTCAACTCCCTTAATCCAGTTATTTCGGTGGGTGATCAAGTTTCTGAAGTATTTTTGCTACATCAAAAGGCAGAACTTAAGCAAGAACTTGATAATCGTTTATTAGAACGGAAGACAAAACTTGCAGAAAAAAAAAAATTACAAGAGAAATTAAAAAAAGAAGAAACTACTTTATCAGAAGAAGAAAAAAATGAAATTAAGGCAAAGATTGAAGAAATTGGCAAACTTCATATACTGAATCTAAAAGATGTAGCCTTTGAAAGAGCAGAAAATATTATCAAAGAATTAGGAATTGCAGACGCGAAGGGAATCTTAAAAAGATATCCCCATGAATTAAGTGGTGGTATGAGACAACGTGTAATGATCTCTATGGCACTTTCGTGTAATCCCTCCCTTTTAATTGCAGATGAGCCTACAACAGCTTTGGATGTCACAATTCAAGCGCAGATTCTCGATTTAATGAAGGCTTTAAGAGAAAAATTTAATACATCAATACTAATGATAACACATGATTTAGGAATTATTGCGGAAATGTGTGATAGGATTGCTGTTATGTATAGTGGATCTATTGTAGAATACGCGACGGCTGTTGATTTATTTAAAAATCCACGGCATCCATATACTCAGGGATTGATAGGTGCAATCCCAAGTATAGAAAAGAGGGATCAAAAATTAATATCTATCAGAGGTATGGTTCCAAATCTCATTTATCCCCCATCAGGCTGTAGATTTCACCCTCGTTGCGATCATAGACTAGAAATTTGTGATAGAGTGAAACCTCCATTAAGTCGAATTGCTCCTAGATACTTTGTGGCTTGTCACCTTTTTGATCCTAAATATAAAGATTCACCTAAATATAAATGGGAAGAAGAAGAGAAGATAGAATCATACCAAATTTAAAAAAATAAAAACTAAAAATTTGTAAAAGGTTTAAATTGGAATGGCAATAGCAGAAGAAAGGTTACCTATAAAAGAGAAAGAAAGAGAAGTAATCATATCAGTAAAAGATTTAAAAACTTATTATCCTATCTATGGAGGATTATTTAAAAGGAAAATAGGTGAAGTTAAAGCTGTAGATGGTGTCTCCTTTAATCTTTATAAACGTGAAACCTTAGGATTAGTTGGAGAAAGTGGGTGTGGAAAAACAACTATAGGTAATACAATTTTAAATTTAGTTCCCCCAACAGAAGGAGAAATATATTATGAAGGCAAAAGAATTGATAGCGATTATTTTAAGAGAGCATTACGTAAAAAAATCCAAATGGTATTTCAGGATCCTGATTCTTCTTTAAATCCACGTTGGAAGATTGTAAATATTATTGGAGAACCTCTTAGAATCTTAGAAGGGATGAAAAAAAGAAGAAATATCCGACAACGAGTATTAGAACTTCTAGAAACCGTTTCTATGAAACCCGAACATTTAGATCGCTATCCACATGAATTCTCTGGTGGACAAAAACAAAGAATTGTTATTGCTAGAGCATTAGCCTCTAATCCTGAAGTAATTATTTTAGATGAACCTACTTCGGCACTTGATGTATCAGTTCAAGCTCAAATTTTAAATTTATTAAAAAGTCTTCAAAAAAGATTCGATCTATCCTTTCTATTTATCACGCATGATCTTAGTGTTGTACAGCATATTGCAGATAGAATAGCAGTGATGTATTTGGGCAAATTTGTAGAAACTGGTACTATTGAAGAAGTGTTTTACGAACCTACACATCCATATGCAAGAGCATTATTATCCGCGCGACCTACTTTCGATCCTAGTTCAAAAACAACGAGAATAATATTAAAAGGTGATGTTCCCAGCCCTATCAATCCCCCTGAAGGATGTGCATTTCATCCTAGATGTCAAGAAAAAGGTGAGCATATAGGATGTGGTAAAGAAGATCCTAGGAAAATCCATCTGGGCGGTGATCATTATATGATGTGTTTACCTTTTAAGAAAAAAGATAAATCTTACGAAGGTATGACATACATTTCAGATTAATTTTTATATTCCTCTTTTTTTTAATTTTGTTTTCGAAATTATCTAAAATCTTGATATAATAAAAAATAACACACTTTAGGTATTTCATCCCTAATCTCTCGTTTAAATGGAAAATGATACAATAATTTACACAGGATTTAACTTTATTTGCGAATTGCATAATTTAGAAGCTTTTATTAATAATTAAACTCAATTTGAGCAATAGTTTTTACAAATTTTTAATAAATTAAATCCAATATCAGAAAATATTTGGAAATAATTTACTTTTTATAAAAATAACAGAAAAATTTTTATGACGCGAAACAATCAACAATCTTAATTCTTACAAAAATTTTATCTCTTTTATTGTTATGATCTCAAAACATTCTCAAGTATTTGTTCTTAAAACTACACCTGAAACAGTTTTAGAAGATTACAAGAAATTAATCCATTTGGCGAATTATGAAAAATATTACAATAAAGATGAAAAAATAATTATTAAATTAAATCTAAGTTGGTCAAAGTTCTTTCCTGCATGCTCTAGCCCCCCTTGGCAAGTGGAAGGAGTATTAAAAACCATGGTAGAAGATGGTTTCCACCCTAAAAAGCTATTTACGGCGGAAAATAAAACTGTTGTAACAAATATAGAAAAAGGATTAAAAGGGAATAAATGGGGGCCAATTATTAAAAAATACGGGGTTTGGTTTATTCCATTGACTAGAATCCCTTTTGTCCCTTATGAATCTTTAAGATCTAGGTTTCTTACCTTAAAAAACAAGAAGCTTCATGCTTTAGATTCTAAAATATTTCCAGATGGTTTCTTCATTCCTAAGTTTTATGTTGGAAAACCAATAATACATCTTCCTACAATAAAAACTCATGGTCATACTGGAGCTGTTGGTGGTTCATTAAAAAAAACTTATGGAGAAATGAAGCATGGTGGTATAACTTGTGCTATGAAGAATGCTTTTGGGGGATTATTAACAAAACGAAGACATTTTTCACATCAATTTATGTCTGAAGTGCTTGTAGATTTACTAATCATTCAAAAACAAATACACCCCCAAATTCTAGCAATTGTAGATGGAACAATATGTGGAGATGGAGCTGGACCAAGAACAATGATTCCTCGTATTAAGAATTACATCCTAGCTGGGTATGATCAAGTCGCTGTAGATACAGTTGTTGCTAAATTGATGGGATTTGAACCTTTAGACTTACCTGCAATAAGAATGGCTCATGAAGACGGTTTGGGATGTGGAGATTTCAATCAAGTTGAAATTGTTGGAGAAGATATATCTAAAATAAATTGGAATTTTAAGGTTAAACGCAGTTTAGTTATTTGGGGAGATCAAATGGTACGTAAAGGTCCTTTGCAATTTCTCTATCCTTTATTTAAAAATGAACTCTTCTTTTTGGGCCCTATTTACGCTTCTATGATATATCATGATATGTTTTGGTATCCTACTATTGGAAAACGAAGAATTAGAGAATTTACTCAAACAAAATGGGGTAAAATGTTCTTAAATTACCCAGAAAAATAAATACACTTTTCTTAATAATTCTAATGCTTTTACAATATCAATTTTTTTTCATTATTTATTGATCTAACCTCATTTTTTATGTAATCTTTCTTCAATTTTCATTGCTAATTTCAAGCTTAATCGTCCAATCTGTACTTTTATTGACGCTTTCCCTTCCCATGCTTTATAGATAGCTCTTAACAAAATTCCGATAAAAATAAATGCTCCAATAATAAAAAACCAAATATTAAAAACGTTTAATTGGTGGAAAAACAAAAAAAATAGTAAATTATGAGCTAAATATATAGTTAGAGAGTAGTATGAATAATAAAATAGAAATTTGTAACTTCTACGTGGTTTAAATACCTTGAAAACTTCAAAAATTAAAAATGTAGATATTAGAATTATTTCAATTCCAAAGGAATATATTATCCATGATAGACTCCTTCTTCTCAAAAACATAGGAAAATTAAATAAAACACCAAAAGTAATTAGAAGTATTCCGGATATTATCGAAGGAATTAAACATTTATTTTTAAAAGATGCTTTTTTATCGTTTTTATTTTCATTCAAAAAGATTGTATTGAAAAGAGTATCTCCAAATACTGTTCCAAATAGGAAAAACGGTAAAAATGTCAATATTGGATCTTGGTGAATATCATGATATAAAATGTGAAATAATAATCCAAATAAATTTGAATCACCCTCATAGGGTAATAAGATTGATACTAATATTTGATTTAAAATCAAAATAATTAATCCAAAAAGAATTCTAAAAAACCTTGAAGTTTTTAATAAGGGCCAGGTTATAAAAAGAGACATTGCAGCCGTTAATAATACAAACCAAGTCCAAATCCAGGTTAGGTCATTTATACTTAATGAAACTGAAATATTATAAATTAGAGCTATTATCAAAATAAAAAAGGCTCGAAACATGTACGAATTTCTTATCATACGTGGGTTATAATCTACAGATTTGTTAGATTTAATTTTTCTATTCCTATATGATAAGGTAATACTTACTCCTGATATAAATAAAAAACCAGATGCTCCAATAGGATCTAATATTATTGATGTAATGCTCTTTACCCAAGAATATTCACTTCTCAACCACCAATCAATTAAATGTGCTAAAATCATCCAAGTCATACATAATCCCCGGAAAATATCAATACTTTTAACTCTTTTAAGCTCCATCTTATGGTGGTTTTAAACTTTTATTTATAATTCTTCTTATATTTAAAAGAAATTGAAGTTTAAGTTCTTCTTTACTGAAATAAAACTTATGTAATTTCAACTAATCTCAACTCTTTAAGAAGATCTTTTTTCTATATTCATACATAATAAATTTAATATATATTTTAACATATCAAAATTTCAATAAGTAAAAAATCAACCAGCTCTAATTAGATATCACATTTTATCTAAATATAACAATAATTCTATTCTTTTTCCATTTTTACAAGTCTTTTTCTATATGATATCATAGTACTTAATCCGGATATAAAAGTAAATCCAATAGCTTCTAATGCTGAAAAAAGGGATACATAACCTAAAAACATTCATCTCTCTTCATGAATAGGCCACCAAAATAACAAGTGTCCAATCAGTATGTAAACCATTGTTTATCCACGAAAAATATCGATACTTTTTAACCTTATCATTATACTTTCAATTATTTTTATGATCTATTAATTAATATTTAAAATCAAGCCAAAATATAAATTAGGATTTTATTCTTTTTCTATATGATTCTCATATAGAAATTCTGAAGATTGACTAAGAGAGATTTCATTATTTAATATTTTATCTATTAACTCTTGCAAATTAAATCTAGCTTCATTGGATTCTCCAAGATTTTTATTAGTATCTACATTGAAATTCGAATTGAGCCATTTTCCATGTTTATAAATTCTTTTAAAATTTGATTGATTTATTTCAATACCATTTCTTAGAGATAAAATTAATGCAGAGAGCTCGTGTTTAGTCTTTATTCTTTTTTTCTTATCTTTTATTTTCATTTTTGATGATTTTGATTCATCGATTAAATAAATTTTCATTTTTTTTCTTATATGAAATAATTCAATAATATTCTTTGTAAGTTCAAAAGTTTGGGGTAAAATACCTCTTCCAAATTTAAATTTTAAAATCATTAGATTTGGATTATCTTTTTGGAAATAAACTATAATATCTTCAATAAATTCTATCAAATCTCTCCTATCATAGAAAGTATGAGAGATAAAAAAAAAATCATCTAAAAATATAACCATTCCAATCTGTTTTGTTCCGGGATCAATAGAAAATAATAATTCCGAATAATGATCTTGATATCCAACTCTATAAGCAGCTAATATTTTTAAGATATAATGATAAAAATTTTGTTCTTTGTGATATGGGAGAATCCTTAATTTTTCTGAGGAATTTTTAAATTTTGGAGCTTCTTCAGATGTGGTTAATATTATAGAGGGAACAATTGGATTTGTAACTCTTAAATTTAAAATTTCAAACCTAATATTTAATCGATTTAATTCCTTGTTTAATCTATAAAAAAAATTTAAATTCTCAGTACTAATATATAAAATTTTATTTCTCAAATTATAATTATAAATATTAGATAAAATTAATAATTTTTAATTAGATGAAATTTCCAATCTTAGAATTAAATAAAAATTTTAATTCTCTCAATATTTTACATGGCATTTTTTCAGTATTTGGGGATTTTGGTGTTGGAAAGACTACATTTGCTTTACAAACAGCTATTAATTCTGCCAAACTTGGAAAATTCATTATATACGTCTACACTAAACCCAAATTCCCCTCTGAAAAAGTAATGTTAATTAATAAAAATTCTGAAGATATTCTCGATAATATTTTATTTATCCAGACCACTAATTTTGATGAATTGAATAGAATTATTTTTAATTTTGAGTTTTTAATTTTAAAGTATCTAAACAAAAACAAGACAAAATTAGAATTAATTATTATAGATTCAATAACTAATTTATATCGCTTAGAATTAAGTAAAGACAAGAAAGAGAAGAATTATAATCTAAATTATAAATTAAACCAAATTTTAGCTAATTTAGCTTATTTAAACGAGATTTATAATATTGAAATTTTAGTAATTAATGAAACAAGTAGAAAAACTGTTGACGATCTAATAATAGATATTCAAAGTGGGGGAAATGTTATGAAATTTTGGGTAAACTACAATTTAAAGATAACTAAAACTAATATATTAAATGAGAGAAAATTTTTTTTTACAAATATTTCTGAAAACAAAACCATTGAATTTTTTTCAAATCTGAGAGAAAATGGATTTGGATAAATTTCTAAACAAACAGATCATCTTAACATAATAATTTTATGAATTTCTAAAGTCCTATTCCTAAAAAGTTTACAAAGTTTAATCTTTATAATAAATTTATTTAATATAGTACCATGAAACAAAAAAATCTTACCTTAATGAGAGAAGGCTTGATAGAATTTTATATTTATAACATTGATAAGAAATCTATCCCATCAAAAGCTATGAACGTTTTTTATAATAAGAGAATGGAGATTAATCGTGATATTTCAAATTTAAGTATATGTGCTTATAGGGATTTATATAATCAAGATGAGCTAATAATTGTAGATTCTATGGCAGCTTCAGGAGTAAGTGCTATTAGAATGTTAAAAGAGTGCACGAAAATAAAAAAGATTTACATTAATGATATTAATGCTGAAGCGGTTAAATTAATTAAGAAAAATTTGAGTTTAAATAATTTAGATGAAGAATACAACAAATATATAGTAACAAATAAGGATGCAAACCTCCTTTTTTCTGAAATTACGAGTAATTCAAATCAACAGCAAAAAAGACCAAATGTAATTTCAATCGATCCGTTTGGAACCCCCAATCTTTACATAGATTCTGCCTTTAAAGCATTGCAAAAAGTAAACGGTTTGATGTGTCTTACAGCTACCGATACAGCAGTCTTATTTGGAGTAAGGCCTAATGTCTGTATTAGAAAATATCTTTCAAAACCCCTTCATACTGAATACTGTAAAGAAATTGGTGGACGAATTTTAATTTATTTCATTTCTCGAATAGCAAATATAAATAAGATTGGAATAATTCCCCTTTTAACTTTCTACTCAGATCATTTTATAAGATTGTTTTGTTTATCATTTAAGAATAAGAAAAAAATATCAAAATTTTACGAGAAATTTGGTTATATTATACATTGTAAAAATTGTGGATTTCGATCAGCTTTTAAAAATAATATTTTAAATTTACCTAAAGAATGTCCTATATGTGATAAATTAGGAGATCTTGATTTTGCTGGACCTTTATGGATTGGTAAGTTGCACAATGTAGATTTCGTAAAAAAGATACTTTCTTTAAATAATAATCCTAAATCTCCCAACAAAAAAAGAATAGAGAAGCTCTTAACTTATATTCTTGAAGAAAATGATATGCCTATTTCTTATTACAATATTCATAAGCTTTGTCAACAATTAAAACTGAAATCTGTTCCAAAAATGAAAGATATCATTAATGAAATTAAAAAATTTGGATTTCACGCTTCAAGGACCCATTTTGACTTTTTGTCAATAAAAAGTGATTTAGATTTACTCACAATAAAAAATATTTTACTTGAATTACAAGATTAATTATATAATTTTAAGGATCAAATTGTAAGAGTTGCATAAACAAGAATCATTTTACAAAAAGGCTAAAAGAGAAGGTTTTCGGGCAAGATCTGCATATAAATTATTAGATATTCAAAATAGATTTAATATCTTTAAAAGGGCATTTTATATTTTGGACTTAGGCTGCGCTCCTGGTTCTTGGTTACAAGTTGCTAAAAATTTTGCAGAAGAAAATTTAACTAAGTACAAAGATCAATTTTATCATCGAGATCACTATAAAATAATGGGCGTTGATATCAAGAAAGTATCTCCTATTAAAGATATTCATATTATTAGAGCAGATTTTACCAAGATAGAAATACAGATGCAAATTGATTCTTACTTTGACAGTAAATTGGATTTAATCTTATCAGATGCGTCTATTAAGAAAATAGGGAACAAATTCACAGATCATATGAAACAAATAAGACTTTGCAATGAAATTTTAAAATTAGTGGAGTTAAATTTAAAAAATAAAGGCAATCTGGTTATCAAAGCTTTCCAAGGTTCTGATTTTGAGAGCTTTACAAAAAAGATGAAACAAATTTTTAAATTTTTAAAATCATATAAGCCAAAATCTTCGAAGAAAAAAAGTAATGAAATTTATCTTGTGGGTTTAAGCAAGCTTTAATTACATATTTTGCATTCCTGATTCAACATCATCAAAATTAATACTATAGTCTTCTCCTTTCAAAGTTATTTCAATCCATTCAGTTAACCATGGACAATGTTGAGGATTAAATTGATCTAGATTAGTATCATTACATTTATCACGGAAAGGACAGATAAAGCATGGTTGTTTTGAAAACATAATCCAAATAAAATCTTTATTACTTTTATCAATCTTTATTTCTTCCGTTTCCACTTCAATTTCCTCAAGCGCATAGATATGTTTAGTCCATGAAGCGTCTACTAATTCACGTTTCATTTTTATTTTTGATTGTAATACCAATAATTCTAATATTTCTTCTAAATCATTACGTTTTTTATTACTTAATGCCATTAACTTATCAAATAATATGTCTTTTTCTCGGTTTATTATATTAAGAATTAATTTTTCATCCTTTCGCAAATTTCGATTGAATTCCTTCTTTTTTTCTTCTATTCTTTCTATTCTTCTCTCAACATCTGACTTTTCTTCGGAAGGACCCTCAATTCGTTCTTTTATTTTACATTTATGACGAGACAAATAAGCAAAACTCTTTCCACAATAAGGACATATTTCTTTTTTCTTCTTTGCCATATTTATTTGATAATAACTTTATTTTCTGATAATTAATTATAAAGTAAAATAATTAAATTCATTATGATATATTTTTTATGAATATTTTAAAATTAATGTTTCGATTTTAATCAAATTTCTTACAAAATCTTAGTATTTTATATTAGTGAAATTAAAGCTTATTTATACTATACATTTCATTATTAAATAATAATGACAATTAATGAGATATTAGAAATTAATAATCTCCAAATAATTAAAAAGAAAGAAATAATCAATGAAATTGGAATTTTAAAAAAACAAAAGTACGTTTTACATACAGGAACAAAAAGTTTTGATGAAACATTAGGAGGAGGGTTTTGTTCACGTTCAAAATATTTGATTTTCGGAGCAAATAACACCGGAAAAACTCAATTATGCCACCAATTATGTGTTCAAGCGTATATTCAGTTTTCTAAAATTTTTGAAAATAGTGAAAACAGAAAGCGGCAATTTATATTTTATTTTGATGCAG
>Ga0209635_10005007_pt1 | contig 10452 bp, 8 predicted proteins | sample DeeMarSWOR230_32_FD_187463 | JGI IMG/M metagenome (GOLD analysis project Ga0209635, IMG submission 187463) | Marine sediment microbial communities from White Oak River estuary, North Carolina - WOR-2-30_32 (SPAdes) (version 2) | ecosystem: Environmental > Aquatic > Marine > Intertidal zone >...
ACGAGGAATAAAGCAAATGATTTAGTGGCAAAGCGATTGCTTGACCTTCCCTCACTTCAGCCCTGCCTTGCGCAGGGCGTCTTATCGCTTTCCTACGGCACCCATCGTGAGTCCCGAGACAATATATCTTTGCAACAGCACGACCACCAAGACCGCTGGAATGATTTGCAAGACGCAGGCAGCAGCCATAAGTTCCCATCTGATAAAGACCTCTCCCGCGTACTCTGAAATGGCTACGGGTAGAGTCTTCGCATCGCGCCCCGTCAAGATCAGAGCGAAGAGGAGTTCGTTCCAGGAAAATATGAAAACAAAGATGGATATGGTCAAGAAGCTTGGGATGACAAGAGGGACCGATATACGAGAGAATAGTTTCCACCAGCTACAACCATCCAGCATAGCAGCCTCTTCTATTGCGATTGGCACCTGCCTGAAAAAGATCGTCATCATCCAAACAGCGTAAGGTAGGTTGAATGCGATATAGGGCAGAATAATTCCCAGTTTTTTGTCGAATAACCCCAGTTTCCCGATGATTATAGAGATGGGTATGAGAGCGGCAATTGGAGGCATCATCCGTGTGCTCAGGATCCAAAACTCGAGGTGCTGACTCCCTTTGACCTTCATCCGTGCGAAACCGAAAGCTGCCGGCGTGGCCAAAGCCATGACAAACACGGTGGTGATCATAGAGATTAAGAGTGAGTTCTTTACAAAGGGCAATCTGGAACCTGCCCCGAGCAGCACATTCTTGTAGTTTTCCCACGTCGGTTTCGGTGGAATGATCACGGGTGGCGAGGCAAACATCTGCGCCGTTGTCTTCACAGAGGCAAGAAGCATCCACAGAAATGGCGATATGCTCACCACGGTGATGACGAGCAATACAATCCAGACCAGCCTGGTTCGTGTTCTTTTGCCAAGGTTTAGTCCCATATCATTCTCTCGAAAACCTCACGAATAACATGCTCAAAAATATGATCAATACCAGGGCGATTAACGACGCTGAGGAGCCTATCCCCGTGTTGTAATAGTTGAAGGACTCTCTGTAGGCAAAGAAACTGACCACTTCCGTGGAGCCGCCGGGTCCCCCTTTTGTACTCGCATAGATCAGGTCGAACATCCTGAACACATCCATTAGCCGGATAATGAGGGCAATTCCGATGACTCTCTTGATCAAGGGAACCTCAATATGAAAAACTTTATGGTACCAGCTCGCTCCATCGACTTCTGCTGCCTCAAAGAGGTCTTGGGATATGTTCAACAGTCCAGCCAAAATCAGCATGACCACGAATGGTGTCCACTGCCAAATGTCCACCCCGATTATGGAATATATGGCGGTCTTAGGGTCTCCAAACCAGGGCTGGGGTGACAAGTGTAGCAGCATAAGGATGTGATTCATGATGCCAAGCAATGGATTAAGAATATAGGACCAGGTCAGACCGAAAATGAGGGGCGTTATCATGATGGGAATAATGTACACGGTTCTCAGGACGGATATACCTTTCACATCCCTGGCAGTATAGAAAAGACGGGCTATGAAGTAACCCAAAATGATTTCCGCGGGTATGGCGATGAAAGTAATAAAGAAAGTGTTATACAGTGCTTTGAGGAAGAGGCTGCCAGGGGTGAAGAGTCGGATGTAATTGCCTGCCCCGATAAAGCTGCCAGTATGGGGACGAGCGATATTCAAGTCTGTCAAGCTTACTGTTAGCGAGTATATAAGGGGAAAAACCGAGAAAGCTAAAAGGTAAACGATTGCAGGTGCTATGAAAAAGAGTTTCTGCCGGCTCGTCGCTTGCACATCCAGCCTTTCTTGAATCGAAAATGGCCGGTGGTTAAGCCAAAGCCTAACCACCGGCCCAGCTTCCTACTCAGACATGTTGTAGCCGCCCTTCTTAAGCAGATCTCTTATTTGTGCATTTGCTTTTCCCATGGCCTCTTCTGCACTCAATTCACCGGTTAGCGCTCTAGAAACATAGATCCCGACGGTGCTGATGATTTCGAAGCTCTCAGGGATTCTCGGGCGACAATCAGCATAGGCCATGGCGGCGCTCTTTTCGATGGTCTTGAACCATGGGAATTTTGAAACCAGTTCTGAATCCTGCATGGCGGTGTACCGGCTTGGGGGTCCCCCTGCGAGGACAAACTTTTTGTGGATATCTACGCTCGTAAACCACTTCGTGTAATCCCAAGCCAGGTCTTTCTGTTTGCTGTATTTGGAAATGCCCATGACCCAGCCGCCAACTGGTGGGACAGGTTTTAGACCCTTCTTTGCAGGTATCACCGCGGGTGCGAATTTGTCAGCTATGCTGGATCGATTGGGATCGAGAAAGATCGGTGTTCTCACCGACCACGCACTAACCATGGCAACCCGGCCTGAAGCGAATGCCTGAGCTCTCTCATCCCAGGCCATCGACAGGGCACCAGGCGGTCCATACTGAAGCATCTCTTTGAAAAGGTTAACGACCGCAACGCCCTCCGGACTGTCGATCATCGGCGTAACGTCAGCGTATGGGTCGGCCGACCCTGGGTAGCAACTCTTGAAAGGTTTCCCACCCAGGTTCCAAATATACTCGAACCATGCCTGACCAACCGGGGAGCCCTGCAGGTTGTTCATGGCGATCCCATACATCCCAGGATACTTCTTATTGCCGGTGAAATGAGCTGCGATCTTTTTCCACTCAGTAAATGTCGTGGGGGGTGTGAGGCCCTCCTGATCGAAGAGGTCTTTTCTGTAGTCCAAGGTCACAAAATACGCGCCAAAAGGCATGCCGACGATGTGGCCCTTCCAATCGGAGATTACACGGAAGACCTCGACAAAATCGTCATACTCGACAACCTCAGGTTTTGTCTTCTCGATATACCCCTTGAGGTCCTCTACATATCCAGCCTCCCAAAACTCACCGACCCACGGTGAATCCAGCACGATCACGTCAAAGGCACCCGATTTCTGGGTCCCCTCCAAGACCTGTTTCTCATGTGTCGCGTCGTAGCCATAGCTATCGATGATCACCTTAGCGCCGGTCAGTTTTTCAAACTCAGGATTGATCTTCTCAAAGGCAGTCACCCAGGGATCTGCTATCATTATCACACGTAATGTTTTCCCGCTGTGATCGCCTAATTCCGCTTTCCAGTCGACTTCTGCCAGAGAAGCCGTCGCGATCAGGAGAACTGGCAACACGATAGCTAGGAACGCTCCAACCCTCCTTAAGGCCCTTTGCTCCATGACTGATTCCTCCTTTCTCTTTTTCTGCTCTGGCAATACCCAGGGCAGAGAATTAAGAAGTCCATCTTTTGTACTTTGCCGTAAAGTCAAGAACGGCTCGTTTAGGGGTTGTAAGAGATTTGCTGCTGCATTATAGAAACGGAAGGTTTAGCCTGTCAAGAAGAAAATCTTCTGGGGTTTCCTGGCTTTTCTTCAAGCTATTGCCAAGAGAAATTGAAGAGGGTCCGTGTCCTTCTTGATTCCCACGTGCGGCCTCAGCCGACGGCAACGGAGGTCCAGGTAGAGAGTGAAGTGATCGAGGGGATGGGGAGCGATCCAGATGAGGATTCCCGGGCTTTGATCGTTGTGGGTGAAACGTTGTCTGTACGCCGGGGAGCGATGATTCTCGACCCTTTTGCGATTCAATCAATCAGACCAGGAGGGCACGTTGATCTGGGGGAATTGGATAGGGAAGGGGGGTACCTAAGAAACCCTATAAACTCAAGCAACTTAATAAACCCAACAAACCCAATAAACTTCTCAATGAAGATCTGATGACCCCATGTATATTTGAAGTCAGAGATGAATACGAGATTTCCTGAAGGTAAAGTAAACGACAAGGTGGGGGCTTTCGCTCACGGCTTCGCCGAAGATATGTGCCTGAAGGGTTTTTGTCTTGACTTTGCCTACCGCTGTGGTATAAGGAAGGAAAGATTTCGACCATGTCTATCACAACGATTTGAAGCAGTTTACAACCTCATCCTTCTGGAGGAAGTTATGAGACAAGGTTTCCAGAAGGTGCCGATATGGGGCTTCTGAGGGGCTTATAGAGTACTTTGGGGGCCTTTATTTTTTTATCCCTCGATAAATTCGAAAGGAAACTCTAGGGAAGGATGATCCCATGACAACCGAAGGTTTTAAGCGTAAGATCACCGCTATCCTGAGCGCGGACGTGGTTGGCTATAGCCGCCTCATGGGTGAAGATGAGGCTGCAACTGTCAAGACTTTAGCCACTTACCGGGAAGTAATGGCCGCACTGATCAAGCAGCACCGGGGACGAATGGTGGACTCACCTGGGGACAATGTACTGGCAGAGTTTGCCAGCGTAGTGGATGGGGTGCAGTGCGCCGTGGCGGTCCAGAAGGAATTCCAGTCCCGTAACGCCGAGTTACCCGAAGGGCGCAGGATGGAGTTTCGTATAGGGATTAACCTTGGAGATGTAATTGAAGAGGAACAGCGCATCTACGGAGATGGAGTGAACATCGCGGCCAGGCTGGAGGCTTTAGCAGACCCGGGGGGTATCTGCATCTCCAAGACGGCCTTTGATCAAATTGAGACCAAGTTGCCTCTGGGATATGAGTATATGGGCGAGCAAACGGTCAAGAACATTCCCAGGCCAGTAGGAGCCTATCGGGTTTTTATGGAACCAAGGGTCACGGTGGCCGAGGAGATTGAAGAGGAAAAGGTTGTGCCATTGTGGCGGCGCAAGGCCATTTTTGCTGGGGCAATTGCAGTCCTTGTGGCAGCCATTGCCGTAGCGATCTGGAACTTTTACTTACGTCCTGCCCCTCCTCCGGTTGAAGTTACTTCTAAAAAAGCCCCGACTGCTTCTCCTGAAAGAGATACACAGCGGCTCGCTGAGGAGCGTGACCGTCTGAAACAGCAATTAGAGAGGCTTCGCGCTGAAAAGGAGCTTCTGACGGATCGGAAGGTTCTCGAAACCGAACGTCAGCGCCTTGAAGAGGAAAAAAAGAAATTGGCGTATGTTCCCGAAAGCGTCAGGAGACCAATCAATGAACTAAGACACGGTCAAGGTCCTTTCATTATCGACGATTTTGAAGACAAAGACCTCTGGTCATCACATTTCAATTCCCAGTGGCGCAAGTTTACGAGAAGGCAAGGAAGACTGAAGCTTTCGGTGGACTCAGGTCAGGGGGCTAACGGGACCTCCTGTTCGATGAAGATGCAATATAAGTTAAGCGAAAAATCGGCAGTTGGTGCTTCAATCGGCGGTAGAAGAGACGATCGCATAGAGGAAGTCGAGAAAGACAGTTTAAATGCTTATGATTTATCACGATTCAATCGGATATCCTTTTACCTGAAAGGGAGGAAGGAGAAAACAGTTCTTTCAAAGCCAAATAAAATCCTGGTAGTTCTTCACTGTTATGGTAAGGATATAAAGTCCAGGTATAAATACGCCAGCTATTATAACAAAACTCCAATTTTTCCAGATAGGGAATGGAAGAAAATAGCAATCCCATTCCATGATTTCATCCCCACCCCAGCGACAAAGCAGAATGTTTCAAACTATCCCCCAAAACCTGATCTTCAGAATATTCTGTTCATGAATGTTGCTTTTTCAGGCTTCAAGGGTGATAAAGGGTTTCCGGGTTCCAATACGGTCTGGATCGACGAGATAAGGCTGGAATAAACCGAACGGGCGCAGAGCAACCTGCAAGAGTAAAGGAGTAGGGCCATCACTGACCCTGCTTTTTTATTTAGATGAAACACATTATCGCTTACCACTGACTATTTTTTTGATTTGCGTCTCAATCAATCAGAACAGCAGGGCACGTTGATCGCAGGAGATTTGGCTCGGGGAAAAAATTCAATATTAAAGTTTGGCCCCAATCCCTTTCTGAGGATTCAGAAGGAATAACTTCTTTTGCCGACATACAGAGTAACCTTGTGTATACCCTATATGGATGCTATTATCCGTGCATGAAAGAACAAGGAGTTTCCGTTTCGTGTTGCACTAATGGCCTTAGATCTGTGATTTTCAAGTTAGAGAGAATAGAAGAACAGGACTGGGGGTTTTGTAGTAGCCTAAGCATGGTCTGAGTTGCTCGGCCATTTTAAACTTGACACTTTGCATGTTGAAGGGAGATAGCCATGAAGGAAGACGAAAAAGTTTACTATCGTGCGAGGATGCCAAAAATCCTCGAGGCATTAGCAAAAAAACAGTATGACCCATACTTCTTTGAGACAGCGGCTGAAGCACGGCGTTTCATACTGGACAAGATCAATACTGATGAAACTGTAGGCATTGGTGGATCCATAACCTTGCGAGAGGGGCTGGGAATTGTGGAAGCATTAAGAAAAAAGGGAACCGAAGTGTATGATCACTGGGAGGCTGGCAAAGATCGGACACGGAGACTGGAGATCAAAAGGAAACAGAGGGCAACTGACGTATTTCTAAGCGGACTTAACGCTATTACCAGCGACGGCGTAATGGTGAATCTCGACGGGGGAGGAAACAGAGTGGCAAGCCTGTGCTCGGGCCCCAGGAAAGTGATGGCTGTCGCAGGCACAAACAAAATCGTGGATTCCCTCGAGCGGGCAATCCACAGAACCAGAAATAAGACCGCTGTAGTTCATGCCATACGGCGAAACGACAAGACCCCTTGTGTGGAAACCGGGATTTGCACTGACTGTATTTCGGCTGAAAGAATCTGTGCCGCCCTCCTCATTCTCTTGAAAAAGCCAAATGATATAGCTGATTTCACAGTTATCCTGATCAATGAGGAAATGGGATACTAAAAAAAGAACTTTGCCAGAAAGTTACCATGTTACGGGGAAATAGGCACCAGGATATTCAATCCGTAAGGGTCGCGCCGTAGTCACATAAATACCAAAATCTCCGAGAAGTGTCAAAAAAAGACCTGACCCTTTTCCTTCATTCCGTGGAAGAATCTAGCCCTTTGGCATGCCTTGGCATGTACAGGGGAAAAGACCGCAACCGGGGAGAGCATATGAATGAGAAGCACATCATCAAGGTTGCCAATGAGCTCGGTCTCAGGCCACGTCAGGTGATGGCCACGGTGGAATTGCTCGAACAGGAAGCCACCGTTCCCTTTATTGCCCGTTACAGAAAGGAGACTACCGGCTCCCTGGAAGAGGTATCCATAGCCACTATCCGCGACCGGATTGTCCAGTTACGGGCATTGGACAAGCGCCGGGAAATCATACTGAATTCACTTGAGGAGCGGGAGCTGATAACAGATCAGCTGAGGGAAAAGATTCTGGCCGCTGAGACACTCGCCACCCTGGAGGATATCTACCTGCCGTATCGACCAAAGAGACGCACTCGGGCAGCAATCGCCCGGGAGAAGGGGCTCGAGCCTTTGGCGAGGGTTCTCCTGGCCCAGGACGAGGCTACGGATCCTCTTAAGGAGGCAGGCGCCTTTGTCGACCCGGAGAAAGGGGTCGAATCGGCGAATCAAGCGCTTGCCGGCGCACGGGACATCATCGCCGAATGGGTGAATGAAGACCAGGGGGCCCGGGAGAAGATGCGCGCACTCTACGAGGAAAAAGGCGTTTGCCGGGCTAGGGTCGTTCCTGGCAAAGAATCTGAGGGTGCCAAGTACCGGGACTACTTTGACTGGGAAGAGTCGGTGGCCAAGGCGCCATCCCACAGAATTCTGGCCCTGCGTCGTGGGGAAAAGGAGAGTTTCCTTAATGTGCGGGTGAAGCCGCCGGAAGATGAATCCCTGGGGCTCCTGGAGGCGATGTTCGTCAAGGGAGACACCGCGGCCTCGGAGCAGGTGCGGGAGGCCGTAAACGACAGCTACAAGCGGCTTCTCTCATATTCTATGGAAACGGAGATACGCGTCGCCACCAAGGAGCGAGCTGACACAGAAGCGATCAGGATATTTGCCGGCAATCTCCGTGAACTTCTCCTCGCACCCCCACTCGGGCAAAAGAACGTCCTGGCCATAGATCCGGGTATGCGCACTGGCTGCAAGGTGGCCTGTCTCGATGGTCAAGGGAAATTACTCCAAACCGCCACAGTGTATCCCTTCGAGTCGGAAAAGAGCAGGTCAGCCGCTGCTGTGGAGCTCGGTAAGCTGTGTGAGCGCTATCACGTCGAGGCCATAGCGGTAGGGAACGGCACGGGTGGTCGAGAGACAGAATCCTTCATCAGGGGTCTTGATTTTTCAGGGAACATCCCCGTGGTGATGGTCAATGAAAGCGGTGCCTCTGTGTACTCCGCTTCTGAGGTTGCCAGGGCAGAGTTTCCTGATCTGGACCTGACCTTTCGAGGAGCTGTTTCTATCGGCAGGCGGCTCATGGATCCGCTGGCGGAACTGGTGAAGATCGATCCCAAATCAATTGGCGTCGGGCAATATCAGCACGACGTAAACCAGCATGCTCTGAAGAGAACCCTGGATGATGTGGTCATGAGCTGTGTCAATGCTGTGGGCGTGGAGGTCAATACGGCCAGTGAGCAGCTCCTTTCCTACGTATCGGGTCTTGGGCAGCAGTTGGCAAACAACATCGTGGCCTACCGGAATGAACACGGCCCGTTTTCGTCCAGGGAGGACCTGAAGGAGGTGCCGCGGCTGGGTACCAAGGCCTTTGAGCAGGCCGCGGGCTTTCTCCGCATCAGGAATGGGAAAAATCCCCTCGACACGAGCGGGGTTCATCCCGAGTCCTATCCCATCGTGGAGGCCATGGCCAAGGATCTGGGCAGTTCGGTGGAGGATTTACTCGATGACGAGACCCTTCGGCGGCAGATAGATCTGCCCAGATACGTGGCAGGTGATAAGGTGGGAATGCCCACCCTTGTGGACATTCTGGCTGAACTAGCCAGGCCTGGTCGCGATCCTCGAGAGCAGTATGAGAGCTTTTCTTTCGCCCAAGGTGTGGAAACGATCGATGACTTGCGGCCGGGAATGATGCTGCCAGGAGTCGTAACCAATGTCACTGCCTTTGGCGCTTTTGTGGACATAGGTGTGCACCAGGATGGCCTCGTCCACGTGAGCCAGCTGGCGGACCGCTTCGTCAAAGATCCTCATCGGCTGGTCAAGGTCAACCAACGGGTGATGGTAAAGGTTCTGGGTGTAGACCGGGAAAGAAAGCGGATTTCCCTCTCCATGAAGGATAAAGCCGTTCAACCAGAGGGGGACGCTGAGTAACAGGTCAGGCGCACATCAGCGGTTACGACCCGATAATTCTTTCAACCAACTGACCAATTCAACCTTACGGAACCAATTGAACCCCGTCTGTCAAGAATGAAGACCTGCCCCTTCCCTTGCTGTTCCTCCCGAAATCTATGCACGTTCTGCACGAACGCCCCTTTTCTCTCAACACATGTTCCAGAATTTGAAGAAAAAAAGAGTAATTCAAAGAAAATCCGAGATTTAGTGATATTTACAAAATCTCAGATTCATTTGGGAGAAATCTGGTAAACTGGAATAAACAGCAATAAATATAACTCTTGAAAATCATTGGAGAAAACGTTTTGATTTTGTAAGCTTGTATGGTAGCATAATTGAAAGGTAATCTTTATCGAACCCCAGAAAATGGATTCGGGTTATAGATCCATGGAGGAGGTTGGAAGGATGTCGTTTCAGACGGAAAGGAGAAGCCATCTTCGTTTCAGACTCTCCCAGGCTCTGGCTTATCAATGGGGCATGACGAAAGGTACCCTTCGAACTGTGGACTTGAGCCTGGCCGGGATAAGGATCCAAACCGATAGTCCTATGCCCGCTGACGAAAGGTTGGACCTTATCCTTCTCCTGGACTATGAAGCTATTAGACTAGTAGGAAAGAGGATTTGGTCAAACCCGTTACCACATCGAAAATTTGATGTTGGGATCTCTTTCGAAGCCATTTCCCATCACTCCCTTGAACGACTTGACCAGTTTCTCAAGGAGACTACCCTGAGGGACAAGCTGGCGAAACGGGAGAAAGTCCTCGGCCAATCCGGCCCAGAAGATTTAAACGCAAAATCGTTCGAATCGGATCGATTGAGAAGCAGCTTCCTCGGATGGAACCGAGATGAATATAATGCTCACTTCGGCTTTCTAGATTCTGTTAAGGCGGAATTTGATAAAGTAAATACTGGAGTGGTTTTCTTGATAAACGGAGAAAAGTTCTATGCAAAATTTTGGGGTAAACCAACCAAGTTAGCTTCCGCATTGAAGCAATTGTTGGGTGAAGATTTTCGGGATAGGGACGTCAGAGAGCTTATGTATGCCTTAAGTATTGGGAGTAGGAAATCCCTTAAATTCCCAAGAGAATTGATTCGATTGGACTTTGTGGAAATCCTCACACCGCCGACTTCAGGGGAAGACAGGAAAGAATGGCAAAAGATCTTTTCAGAAATTGCCTTAGAATTAGATAAAAAATGATTTTTTTTGTTTTTTTAGCTATTTTCCTTTTCTCTAAGTCAATTTTTTGCAAGACACTCAAGATAGCTGGAGAGAGTCAAGGTTTAGGGATAGTGTTGTTTCATCTGAGTGTGCCCACTG
>Ga0209635_10005013_pt1 | contig 10444 bp, 9 predicted proteins | sample DeeMarSWOR230_32_FD_187463 | JGI IMG/M metagenome (GOLD analysis project Ga0209635, IMG submission 187463) | Marine sediment microbial communities from White Oak River estuary, North Carolina - WOR-2-30_32 (SPAdes) (version 2) | ecosystem: Environmental > Aquatic > Marine > Intertidal zone >...
GGAAAAACCTATGCAGAAAAGAGGCTTTATATCGAAACTGTAATCCGAGCCAAGACAAGCCCGACGCTAGAAGACACACCAATCATCGACACAACAGACCACACAGCAGGAGCTGAGGAAACAGAACCCGCTGCTTACCAATTTACTGAGGCCCCATCTCCAATTCGCAAATTCCTGCGTGAGAAAGGAGTCGAACTTGTGATCGGAGGCATCATACTTGCGGGACTTGGATGGGGTGCGCGTGAGCTTTATAGTTTAAATCGTGAGGTTGGTGAGCTTATATCCAATCTTAATAACACGAGTTCAGAGATTGGAAAGGTAGAAAAGAGACTCGTGAAACAAATCGAAGGAATTTCTTCCGCAGTGGATAAGCTCGAACGGCGAATCGACAGCTTGATGGATCGGGGTTCGCAGGCAAGAAAAAAACAATAAGTTTGAAAATGAGCAACAAGTATCAGGATGAATTCGGTTCGGTACAAGCTACGCATCGGATGTGGCTATTTTTCGATAAGCATGTTCAGCTATTACGGCAAGCGCATGGAGTTTTAATGCATGAAAGTGTGGACCGATGGGGCGTATTGATTCCTCTTTCTTATTCGATACAAGACTCATGTGGTTCAATCTCTCTACTTGCTCAACAAAGTAAAATGAGAGATTGCTTCGTTCTTGCCAGGACAGTCTTTGAAACAATTATCAACTTCTGCTTCATTTGCACAAAAGGTGACGAGGCAGCAAGGAGAGCAAGACGCCATGCTATGCAGAAGGCATATCGAGATCTCCGGCGAGAGTTAAAAATTAACCAACAGGAGCTGAGTTTGCATTGGGGTGGTAAGATAGATTTATCGAGCAATCCTGACCTTCAAGCAGCACTCACTGAATTTACGAGCAGCAAAGGGCGTGAGATAACAAGCTGGACACCAGAAACGGTAAAGGAGCAACTTGAAGCTATAGAAGCTAAGTATGGAGAAAACGTTGCCACTCCTCTACAGTTTGCGCTCCTAGCCATTTACCGTCATGCTTCTGAGATCGCACATGGAACCCTTTTTGGCGCCCTCTTTGCACTTGATCTCACATCACCGTCTGGTCGGCCTACGTCACCCGAAGTCCTTGCAAACCACCAACGGCAGAATATTACGATGCTCTTGCTGGTGTTGGGGTTTTCAATATCATCGATGTTACAAGTTATAGCTCATGAGTTGCCGCTAGATTCACTGGTCAGCGAGTCGAAGACAGCGATCAAGGATTTCGAGAACGAACAGTGGCTTAGGTAGCAATGATGCCATTTTACTTGACTATTCCCCCCTCGTGGTAGCCCGAAAACGTCCCAAAAACAAAATACCGAAGTTTAACCAAAAACCACGCGTTTTTAGACGTACTTCCCGGCAACTGCATCTGGACCTGTCAGGGAGCTTGCAGCTCGAGATACTCATATTCAAGGCAGATTTGCATTAAGCCCAGGAAACCTCGGAATTCGGGTTGAAATTTTCATCCGAAATTCTTAAGATGAAACGCACAATTCAAGAGGAGGTGTGACCTTGAAGATTCAACCGGCAGAACGGGTTAAGCAGATTCCCCCCTACCTATTCGCGGAAATCGATAGGAAAAGGAGGGAACTGAGGGAAAGGGGAATGGACCTCATCGAGTTGGGAATAGGGGATCCCGATATTCCCACCCCCAGAAGGATCATTGACCGATTGACGGAGGCGGCACAAGACGCGAGCAATCACCGCTATCCGGCCTATGAGGGTATGCTCGATTTCCGACAGGCGGTGGCGGATTGGTATAAGAGACGGTTTCACGTCTCCCTTGATCCGCGCACGGAAGTCCTCACCCTCATCGGCTCCAAGGAGGGAATCGCACACATTCCCCTGGCATTCGTGGATCCGGGCGATTACGTCCTGGTTCCCAGCCCTGGGTATCCCGTCTACCGGGTGTCAACGATTTTCGCAGGCGGAATCCCACACTTCATGGACCTCAAAAAGGAGAATCAATTTCTCCCCGACCTTTCCGCAATACCCCCTCAGGTTGCGGAAAAGGCTAAAATCATGTTTATCAATTACCCCAATAACCCAACGGCCGCCGTGGCGGAAAGGCCCTTCTTTGAGGAGGTAGTGGCATTCGCCAAAAGGCACGGAATTATCGTCTGCCACGATGCGGCCTATTCGGAAATCGCCTTTAATGGATACCGACCCATGAGCCTCATGGAGGTCGATGGGGCTAAAGACGTGGGGATTGAGTTTCACTCCCTCTCAAAGACCTTCAACATGACCGGATGGCGAATCGGATTTGCGGTAGGTAACCGGGAAATCGTCGGCGGTTTGGGCAGGATCAAGACCAATATCGATTCGGGTGCCTTCCAAGCAATCCAGCTTGCGGGAATCGAAGCGCTCAATGGATACGGAACCGAACTCGACGAAATTATCGGGATCTACTCGGCGAGAAGAAATCTCCTGGTGAAAGGGCTTCGTGCCGCGGGTTTAGAGGTCGAATCCCCGAAAGCAACCTTCTACCTCTGGGTAACGGTCCCGAACAAGTATACCTCGGCGGAGTTTGCGGCCCTTCTCATGGAACAACTGGGTATTGTCGGCACCCCTGGTATCGGTTTCGGTGATGCCGGTGAGGGCTACATAAGATTTGCATTGACGGTTGGAGAAGATCGTTTGCGGGAGGCCGAAGACCGATTAAAGAAACTGAAAGTTTAAGACATCCCGTAAGCCAGGAAACCCTCAAGGTAGGCTCATTTTCGATCGAGTATCACGCTGATCTGCTGAATAGCCCGATCGGTGCTTTCCAGGATTTCAAAGGTAACCGCTTCACAGCGTATTTTCTCACCCTTGGAAGGAATTCTGCCCGTAAGGCTCATGATAAAGCCGGCAATAGTATCGTAGTCCCCTTCGGGCAGCGCCAGCCCAAGCTCCTCATTGAGCTTGTCGAGATCCCTTGATCCCTCAATGATGGCACCTTCCGGCTCACCTCCGGGTAGCTCTATTTCAGGTTCATCGTGTTCGTCCTCGATCTCGCCTACAATTTCCTCGATGAGGTCCTCCAAGGTGACGATGCCCGAAACCCCACCATACTCATCAACTACCACCGCCAAGTGTTCTCCTCTGGCCTTCAAATCCAGCAGGAGATCCGCACTGCTCTTGGTCTCCGGGACGACATGTGCCGCCTTCATGAGCTCCCTAATCGGGGTAGTTGGACTCTTACCCAGAAGATCCCCTACGCTGACATAAGCTATGATATTATCGATCCTCTCCTCATAGATGGGGAGACGAGAATGGCCTCGGTCGCCAATCACCTTAAGGGCATTGGCCACTCTCTCGCCCATCTCGATGGCATCAACATCCACCAGGGGAACCATGACCGATTTGACCGCCGTTTCCCTGAACTCGAAGATGTGATCAATCATATCCTGCTCGTGTTTTTCCAGAACACCCAGCCGTCCGCTCTCCGACATCAACAACTGCAGCTCTTCCCGGGTGACGAAGGGGTTCTTGGGGGTGATATCCCCCATCAAAGCCATCAGCTTCCTGGGGAGGTAAATGGAAAGGATCACCAGGGGATAAAAGAGATAGGAGAAGAACCTGAGGAGATGCCCGATCCGAAGGGTAATGGCATCCGCATGCCGATAGAAGTAGGCCTTGGGAATGGCCTCACTGAAAACCAAAACGACCGGAGTCATTACCACGGTAGCAACGATTCCATCCAGGCCTTCATGATTTCGAAGGAGGATCCCCGCGTAGGCCGCCGCGATTACCACGCCTAGGACGATGAAGATATTGGTGCCGACCAGGGTCGTCGCGAGGACCCGCTCCGGCTTGACCAAGAGCTTCTCGACGATCTGAGCGTTTCTGTCACGGCCTTTTGCGAGGTGGCGAATCCGAATCCGGTTGCACGAGACAAATGCCGTCTCGGCACCGGAAAAGAAGGCGGCACAGATGATACATGCAACAATGACGAGAATGTAGCCCATCTAAGCCCGCCCCCTCATGCCCAATCTCCCTTTGGTAACCTCCATCCTGACGATTCGCCTCGGCGCCGCTTCCAGGATTTCGAACTCCAGGTCTCCGATTCGTGCTCTTTCCTTGACCGTGGGTATCCTGCCCAGTTGATTGATAACGTATCCCCCAATACTCTGGGCTTGATCATCCCTCAGGCTCGTTCTCATCTGTTGGTTGAAGTCTTCCAGCTCCATGGCCGCCTCGACCACAATCCGATCCCGAGAAACCTTCTTATACTCCGCCCAGGCCTCTCGTTTCTTATCGGCTATCTTCCCCACGATCTCCTCCAGGAGATCATCCATGGTAATCACCCCGCATACGACCCCGTACTCGTCGATAACCACGGCAAAATGTTGTCGTTTGGATTGGAATTCACGGAAGAGGTCATCGATCTTCTTCGCCTCCGGGATGAAATAGACGGGTCGAAGGTAATCCCTCAACGATTCCCGTTTCGGTTGCCGGAGAAAGTCCTTTATGTGCAGGACCCCGATAATCGTATCCTCATTCCCCTCATATACGGGGACTCTGGAATAACCTTTCCGCTTGAGAAATCGGAGAGCTCTATCAACAGGAGTATTTACCCCTATGCTGACCATTCTCATCCTGGGAGTCATGACCTGCTCCACCCGCTTATCCCCGAAAGAAATAACTTTCTCTATCAGGTCCCTTTCCAACCGGTGAACTTCCCCTTCGGAGTAGCCGATGTCCAACGCCGTTTTTAGTTCCTCCTCCGTTGCCCCTTGAGTGGGGATAGTTTTATGAGGCATGGGACCCACAAAGAGATCGGTAATCCATCGGAGGGACCTTCGGGCAGGGCTGATAATCGTGGAAAAAAGGTTTAAGGGGACGACGACCAATGGGGCGATCTGTACCGGCCATTCCACAGCAATGATCTTAGGCATGATTTCGCCAAACAAGAGGATGAGGAGGGTCATAGCCAATACCGCCACAAACAGTGCCGTGCCACCGGAGAAGAGATATGAGGTGATGTTTTCACCAAGGCTGGATGACGCGACGTTGACAAGCATATTCCCAAAGAGGATGGTGGCGAAAAGTCGGTGAGGATTGGAGAGCATCTTGGCCACAAGCCCCTTGGAGGAGGAACCGCTTGAGGCCATTTGCCTCACCTTGAGCCTGTTTAAACTGAACAGGGCCGTCTCCGAGCCCGAGAAAAAGGCGGAAAAACAGAGCAATATGGCTAAGCCGATGAGCTTGATCGTCATGGAAGGAGTACTCCTATCTCCACATAGATGATTCTGGGGTCAAAACCTTTTTTTGTCAACCAACTTTCCCCGCCACGGTTTCTTGCTCGCCATGCATTGGCATTGATGAAATTACGGCGAAAGGGAGTGGTCATTCGGATTTCCCTCCCACCACGATCTCGGGAATTCTCAAGGTCGGTTGCCCGCTGGCTACGGGGACGCCCTGCCCGTCTTTTCCACAAGTCCCAATGGTGAACCCGAGGTCATCTCCTACCATATCGATCTGCTTGAGGATTTCGGGTCCGTTTCCCGTCAGTGTGGCCCCCCTCACCGGATCTCCAACCTGCCCATTGGTAATGAGATATCCTTCGCTCACCTCGAAGACGAAGTTTCCGTTGACCGTGTCCACCTGGCCTCCGCCCATTTTCTTCACGAAGAGGCCTTTGTGAGTGGATCGGATGATTTCCCCGGGATTTAAGGACCCCGGGGCTATGAAGGTATTTGTCATTCTCGGAATGGGCTTATATCGGTAGGACTCCCTTCGTCCGTTTCCCGTGGACTGTACATCCTCCTTTCCCGCCGTCAGCCGATCAAAGAGATAACCTTGGAGTATTCCTTTATCCACCACGGTTGTCCTCTGGGAACCCGTTCCCTCATCATCGAAACAGAAGGATCCCCTTTTTTGGGGAAGGGTGGAATCGTCTACGACGGTGATCAAGGGGGAGGCTATCTTTTTCCCGGCTCGATGAGCATAGACCGATAGGCCTTGCTGGACCAAGTCAGCTTCTAAGCCATGGCCGATGGCCTCGTGAATCATGGTTCCACCTGCCTCGCTGGAAAGGACTACCGGCATTCTCCCCATGGGAGCCTCCCTTGCTTCCAGCATCAGGAGGGATCGATTCGCGGCGATATCAGCCACGTGTTCCGGGGAATATGCGTCGAAGAGCTCGAATCCAATGGTCCCGCCGACCGGCTCATAGCCCGTTTGGGTGATTCCATCCTGAACGGAGACAACCTGAACGAAAAAGAGGGTCCCAATCCGATTGTCCTCAACGAGAACGCCCTTTGAATTGGCCACCGTCACCTTCTGATTGTAGTCCCTGTAGACGACCTTCGCCTGCCTCACTCGTTTATCCCTTGAGCGGGCCCTCTCGTTGGCCCTCCCTACCATGGAGACCTTCTGAGACATGGCAACACCATCTGGCAGCAAGCGAACCCCAAGACCCGATGAAGAGGGTTTCACCTCAAACTTGATATTTGCGGGTTTAGCCTTAGCTCCCACAGCGCCACTCACCGAACTGGCCAATTCCAGGAGGCCTTTTTCGGAAAATCTATTACAGTATCCATATGAAGTCTTGTGATCGAAGATCACCCGGAGGCCCACCCCAGCATCCGTTCCCGCAATAATCCGCTCAATCCGATCATCCTCGCAGATGATGGAGCATGTGCTCGTCTTTTCGAGGAAGAGTTCTGCAAAGTCCCCGCCGTGTTTCAAAGCCCGCCTCAATACCTTGGAAAAGTCGACCTCTGGAATCATGGCGATACCCGGCAATTCTTGGCAGAGGACAAACTTATCTGCGCCGAAGATCCATCGCGGAGATGACCCGGTCCTCTGCTTGAAATCTTCTTTTTAGCAATCATAACGAAAATATTCAGCCACGGGTGAAAAAACCGGAGTGGTAGCGCATAAAGAGAAGGGGGTTACCCGCCTTATGGGGATTTAATTCGCTCAATGGGTATCTCCGCCCCGAGTCCATCCAAGACCATTTCCAGGTCCTTTTCCAATCCCGGCGGAACCATCAGCTCCACAATCCCATTCCGGGGATCGATGGTCCTGAGTACCCCAAGTCCCTCATAGGACTCCAGAATGAATTTCATATAGGCGATATCCCTCGACGGGATCCTGAAATACCATTGAACGGTATCCATCTCCCCCTCAACTTGGCCGTCTTTCCCCTATCAAGACCCCGTGGACATCTCCGAAGAGAACCACATCTTCCATGGTACCCTCTATGGGCACGAAATTCTTGGAGACCCAACCTTCCACCTTTCCCGTCCTCGACCTCGTGATCTCCTTATCCAAAAAGATGGTGACGTAATATTCCCCCCGTTCTTCATCCCCTTCGCCATGGCGACGCCGCATCTCCTCCTCCCTTGTCGCAATCTCCACATCGATAGTGGAAACCCCTTTCTTGGGAATGGTAATCACTCGATATCGCCTCCCTCGTTGGATCTTTCCGTAAACTCCCCGTCGGAAGTTATAGAAGGCTGTTAGGAAGTCGTCATATACCACCCCCGAAGGGATCCTTTCCTCGCTTTTGACGAAGACACCCCTTCTATTCATTCTCCTCTTGATTAACTTTCCTGCCCCATAATCGAAAAGGGTAATCTTCTTTCGAACCTTGTCCCCAATCACAACATCCTCTTCAAACCGGAGGGGCCTAAATCTCTTCCCCCCATCGATGACCTCCATATAGGAAGTATAGATATCTCGGCGATAACGAGTCAGCCATCCAATGACCCCTAAGGTCTTTCCCTCCAGGATAGCCTTGTAACCCCAATTCCCTTCGCCCTTCTCGAACGAGAGCCTTCCGACGGCTGCCCGTTTAAACCAGAGAAATCCTATTTGATAACGAAGTTCCTCCCCTCGGAACTCGGAGGCGATGTCCTTCTCTGCTCGGACTCCCGCCTCAACCAAGGCGAGCTGGCCAAGGGGGATGGAAACCTCGCGGTACAGGGAATCGAGAAGGCAGAGGGTAGTCCCAGAGAGGAATCCCTTTATGAAAGACCGTCTCGAGAAGCAACCCATTTTTTCCTAAGATCCCAATGGATGGGCGCTCCGTGAGAGGAGGGCACATCCGATGGCCCCGTTGAATGCGGGGCGCTTTGGAACGATGACGGAGACATGAACGAAGCGCTCAAGGAGTTTTATGATGGCCTCGTTCTTCGCAACGCCACCGCAAACGACTATGTTTTCGCGGGGAAATCGGTTGATGAGGGGGAGCACGCGCTTAACCACCGAAAGGTTTACGCCGGCACAGATCCTGGGGATTGGGATTCCCTCGATGATATTGCCGATCATCTCGGATTCTCCGAAGATGGCGCAGGTGGTATCCAGGTCGATGGGATCCTTATGCTGTTCCCCTAAGTCCCTCAGGGACACGGCTAAAACCCTTGCCATATTCTCCAGGTATCTTCCGCTCCCCGCGGCACATTTATCATTCATGAGGAAATCCCTGACCTTCCCCTTCTCCACATAGGCTACCTTGGTATCCTGTCCCCCTAAGTCGACAAGGGTAAAATCCTTCAATCCCGTCTGGAAAAGTGCCCCTTGGGTATGTGCTTGGATTTCCGTAACGACATTTCCCCCCGAAAGGTTGATATTGTTTCTACCATAACCCGTAACGGATATCCTTGAACGAGGATCGATGGGAAGGTCAAGTCGATCAAACTGGACCCAGAGCTTTCCCTTCCGGATTGTACCATATCGCTTATAGAAAGGAAGGGTATCGAAGCTCCTCGTTCTTACGATCTCCCTTCCTTTCATCAGGGCGATCTTTACCCTGCGGCTTCCCAAATCAATTCCGACATACATGGCGAATTATGTCCCTTCTTTTTCCCCCTCACCATGTCGATGAAACTCTCGATCCTCACCTTTGCCCGGGCATCCAATGGGGCAGGCTTATCCCCCTCCAACGTCAATATCGGCAGATCCATTTGGTAGCGGAATATCAGATCCTCTATCTGCCTGAAACAGAAGGATTGAACGTAATGGATCAAACCATCAATTCGCCTTCGTTGAACCTCCTCACGAATATCTCTTATCCGGGAAAAGACATCATAAGGGTATGTGTATCTCAGGTATTGTTGCAACAGGGTAGTCGTTCGATAGGGCATGCTGAATTGCCGCTGGGTTTCATTGAACACTACCCGTGCACCCACCTTCTCGGTGAAGACGTAGAGATCGCTATATATGGGGGGGACGCCTACATACCCCAATCTAATCTCCGGATCGAAACTATTCCGTCCCTTCACCTCCTTGAGAAAAGCCTCCACTTCTTCTCCGAAGCCCTCAAAGTCACCCTTCATGTCGCTTGCATTCACCAAGAAGTAATGGTTTTCGAACCCGGTTACGGTCCCTGTCTGCCAAGTTAGCCGATCGATCAATGCCAGCCTTTCCCGTATCCTATCCAACCTCCCCTTAACACGGTTGGAACTCGCTTCGGTGACATCGAAGTGCTCCATCATCTTTTTCATTTGAAGATGGAGCAGTTCCTCATCCCGGTCATAGGGATAGGAGAAGGGAAAGATTTTGATTCCCTTCAACTGCAAGGACTCCATCAGGGCTTGGGTATTACTGCAATCCCCCTGAGTGACGGCGATGACCTCAGCCATGTCCGACCTCGTGGCCACCGCGTAAATCCCCTTGATCCAACCGCAAATATTCCTCGGATATCCCTCTAGCTCGGCTTCCTCGACCAGGGCCTTTTTTTCGGGGTGGGTGATGAAGACGTTGTTGAGATCTACGGGTATCTTTCCAGCTGCGAATAGGATTTCTATGGGGATGGTCGTTGTGAATCCGATTTTGCCCACTTTGGCGCCGGTTCTCAATTTAGACGATGCACTCATTGGACAATTTCACTATACACCAATCCAGGGGGGGATGACAATCCCCATAACGATCATCCCGGCATATAGGCTTAAGGTTGGAGCACTCCTTGGGGAAAAGGCCCATCCGCTCGAAAGTTCCTTACTCTTCTTTCCAGCTTGTCATCGAATCAGGAGAAGATAGGACACCTGTAAAACTGGCCGTGTCCAGGGACAACGGGGTTTCCCAGAGACACGGGCCTCCCCCATAATCCACCATCTAATTGATGCTCAGCCCTACTGAAAAATATCCCTTCCGCTCTCTGAACGAAATTTCTTACCCGTTCTAAGGCTCGGTCGTTCGAATTGAGCGCCCAGGCGCTACTTCGTTCCCAAACTCGGCCTTGCGACCTCAAACAACGGAAATTCGCCCCTTCAGGGACACTCCCCTCGCCAAGACGGGGTGCCCCAGAAATTTCGTAATCTCCGCTCCAGGGGCATTTTTCAGTGCGCATTGTTTGGCTGATGTATCAGTACATGCACAGGCATGTGGGTGAACGGAAAAATTCGAATTCTACTTTTATTTTCACTAGTTGCATATTTAAGCGGTGGATTTTGGTCCCGTTCTCCAATTGACGCTCGAGATGAACTATG
>Ga0209635_10005014_pt1 | contig 10444 bp, 8 predicted proteins | sample DeeMarSWOR230_32_FD_187463 | JGI IMG/M metagenome (GOLD analysis project Ga0209635, IMG submission 187463) | Marine sediment microbial communities from White Oak River estuary, North Carolina - WOR-2-30_32 (SPAdes) (version 2) | ecosystem: Environmental > Aquatic > Marine > Intertidal zone >...
ATCGAACTCGATTCTCACAGATTCTGTAAAACTAATCCGGTTAATCCTATTGAGACCTCCCGCCCGGGAATCTTTGTCAGCGGAGCCTTTAAGGGACCTGTAGATATTCCCGAGTCAGTTATGGCTGCCAGCGGGGCCAATGCTATTTGCAGCCAACTCCTAGCCTATCGGCGAGGGAAGCTGGCCAGAGAAAGGGTATATCCACCGGAAAGGGATGTTTCGGGAGAAGAACCAAGGATAGGGGTCTTTGTCTGTCACTGTGGAGCTAATATCGGAAGGGTGGTAGATGTCCCTTCGGTAGTGGAATATGCTCTGACCTTACCTTTTGTTGTCCACGCTCAAGAAGACCTCTTTACCTGCTCTACTGATGCTGCCCAAAGGATATCCGAGGCCATTGGAGAAAAGGGGCTCAACCGTGTGGTTGTCGCCGCCTGTACCCCCAGGACACATGAGCCGCTATTCAGGGACACGCTTCGCGAGGGGGGAATTAATCCATACTACTTTGAGTTTGCCAATATAAGGGAACATTGCTCCTGGGTCCATTCTCGAGAAAAGGAAGCCGCCACCCGGAAGGCAAAGGATATAGTCCGGATGTCGGTAGCCCGGGTTGCCCTTTTACAGCCTTTACAGGAATTCCAGCTGCCGGTTGACAAAAGGGGGTTAATAGTCGGGGGCGGTATAGCCGGAATGACCAGCGCTCTGAGCCTGGCCAACCAGGGATTTGAGGTTTACCTGGTGGAGAAGGATGAGGAGTTGGGGGGAATAGCTCGCAGAATTCATTACACCTTGGACGAGATGGACGTTCAAACCTATTTGAGTGATCTTATCCGCAAGGTTTACCAACACCCCTTAATTCATGTAGCTACCGATGCTACCATCACCGAGGCCTCCGGTTATGTGGGGAATTTCATAACCAATGTGAAGTCGGGAGGCAGGGTCAGGGAGATAAAACACGGAATAACCATCATCGCTACCGGTGCTGAGGAATATAAACCCACCGAATACCTTTACGGGCAAGATGACAGGGTATTTACCCTGCTGGAATTAGAGGAGCAAATCGCCAAAAAGGAAGCCAGGGTGGTTAACGCCGAGAGCCTGGTGATGATTCAGTGTGTGGGTTGCCGAAACGAAGACAGAAATTACTGCAGCCGGGTATGCTGTAATAATACTATAACCTGCGCCTTGAAGCTAAAAGAGATAAACCCCCAGATGGATATCTACATTATCTATCGGGACATGAGAACTTACGGTTTTGCCGAGGAATATTACCGGGAAGCAGCTGACCGGGAGGTGAAGTTCATCCGCTATGAGCCGGATGATAAACCCCAGGTGGAAGCTACCCAGGAAGGTGGCAAGCAGATTCTAAGGGTTACCGTGACCGATCCTATTTTAGGTAAGAAAATTGCGCTGGATGCCGATGCCCTGGCTTTAGCTGCCGCTGTTATTCCTCCGGCAACCAATAATGAAATATGCCGGTTATTTAAGGTACCTCTGAACCCCGATGGTTTCTTCCAGGAAGCCCATGTAAAACTACGGCCTGTTGATTTTGCTGCCGATGGCGTTTTCCTGTGCGGGACGGCTCACTACCCCAAGCATATACCAGAATCGATTAGCCAGGCTTACGGAGCTGCTGGCCGGGCGGCAACTATTCTTTCCAAGGATTCAGTCACCGCCTCCGGTGCTATTTCTGAAGTAAATGAGGATGAGTGTATAGCGTGCGGGGCTTGTATTTCAGTTTGTAAGTACGGTGCTATAGAGTTTCATGACACACCGCAAGGCAAAAAAGCGAGGGTTATACCTGTCCTCTGTAAGGGGGATGGTCTGTGTAATTCGAAGTGTCCAGCGGGGGCTATTACCGCGAAACACTATACAGACGAGCAGATCTTTGCTGAAATTGACGCCGCGGCTCCGGCCCTTGTAGAAGTCCACTAATGAACATAGTAGGGTTGCTCTTCAAGAGGGAGCTAAAGAATAGCTATGGGATACGAGTTTGAACCAAAGATTTTAGGATTTTTGTGTAACTGGTGTTGCTACGCAGGGGCGGACCTCGCTGGAGTTTCCCGGTATCAATACCCCACTAATATCAGGATAATAAGGGTGATGTGCTCTGGCAGGGTCGACCCGGCATTCATACTCCGAGCTTTCTCGAACGGAATGGATGGGGTTTTTGTCGGCGGTTGTTGGCTTGGCGAATGCCACTACGTTACGGAAGGAAATTATGAGGCATTAAGCGTGCTGCATATATGTAAAAAACTATTGGAACAGATAGGGGTGAACCCTGAAAGGTTAAGGCTGGAATGGGTATCTGCCTCTCAAGGAATCCGTTTCGCCGAAGTTATTACTGACTTCGTCAAGAAGCTAAAGGAATTAGGCCCTCTAGGAATAGGCGAAGGAATAGATAAAAATGGATTAAAGTTAAAACTTGAAGCGGTTAGAAGTTTGGTCCCTTACATTAAGCTGGTGGAAAGGGAGCGGCTGAGAGTACATTTTGACACAGAAGATGAATATGCCAAGTTTTTCAGCAGTGAAGAGGTAGATAGATTATTCCATGAATTAATTGTAGATAAATTGACAATAAGCCAAATTTTGTTACTCTTGCGGGAAAGGCCTCTTTCCACTGGAGAAATCTCTGAGATTTTAGGCTTAAGCCCGTCTGAAGTATCGAGATACCTTAATAGTTCAGCAAAAGAAGGTTTAGTCAGGTTCGATGAAATCCGGAAGTGCTTTGTTCCCGCCTGAGTTGAGAGAGCAGGAAGAAGATTAGGTGAAAAAAAGAGAAAAGGTTAAGACAGCAACCACTTCTAACGGTAAAATCGATCAGATTATAGACAAATACCAGGGCGATACCAGTGCCCTAATACAAGTATTACTGGAGATTCAGAGCGAAAATCACTGGCTTCCTAAGGAAGTATTAGAGAAGGTCAGTAAGAAATTAGAAGTGCCTTTAAACCAGATACAGCATGTAGCTACCTTTTACAAGGCCTTTAGTTTAGTTCCTCGAGGACGACATGAGATTCAAGTATGTATGGGCACTGCCTGCCATATTCGCGGTTCGCCACGCATCCTCGACAGGGTTCAAGACCTACTTGGAATTCACCCCGGCGAAACGGACCTGGATTTGAAGTTTAGCCTGGAGACTGTTAACTGCCTCGGTTGTTGCGCCATGGGGCCAGTGATGGTAGTTGATGGAAAGTACCATGGAAAGACAGTGCCAGCCAAGGTAGAAGACGTGCTGAAAAACTATGATTAAGGGAAAGTTATGCCAAGGATAAATTCGCCTGCTGAATTGGAAGAACTCAGGAAAGGCATCCTGTCGAAAAGAGACCCCAATAAACCTTGTATTACACTCTGTTCTGGAACTGCCTGCCATGCTTCTGGCAGCAAAGAAGTTGCTGCGAGTATTGAGGAGGAGATTAAAAAACAAGGACTGAGTGCTAAGGTAGACTTCAGGAAGACTGGTTGCCATGGCTTTTGTGAGAAAGGCCCTATTATAGTTATTCACCCTGAGAAAATATGTTACTTACAGATAGAGCCTAAGGATGTTCCGGAAATTATCTCCGAGACTATAAAGGGGAAAAGCGTCATAGAGCGTTTGCTCTACACCGACCCCAATACCAATGAAAAGATAGTTCATGAGTTTGAAATTCCCTTCTATAAGAACCAAGAGCGGCTTGTTTTCGGTTCCAATGGAGAAATTGATCCTGCGAGCATCGATGACTATCTGGCGCTCGGTGGTTATTCTGCTCTGGCCAAGGCCCTTTCCCAGATGACCCCTGAGCAAGTGTTGGAAGAAGTTAAAAAATCTAATCTGAGGGGGAGGGGAGGTGGTGGCTTTCCCGCCGGCAGGAAATGGGAAGAGTGTCGCAATGCCCCCGGTGAGGTAAAGTATGTGATAGTCAATGCCGATGAGGGCGACCCTGGAGCTTATATGGACAGGAGCCTTCTCGAGGGGAATCCCCATTCAGTTCTTGAGGGGTTGACCATCGGCGCCTATGCCATCGGCTCCCACGAGGGTTATATTTACGTTCGGCAGGAATATCCTCTGGCAGTAGAGAACGTGGGCATTGCTATCCAGCAAGCCAGGGAACATGGTTTCCTCGGGGAAAATATCCTTGGCTCAGGTTTTGATTTCACTGTTAAAGTGCATCGAGGAGCTGGGGCTTTCGTCTCGGGTGAATCGAGTGCTCTGATGACGGCAATAGAGGGCAGGGTAGGAGAGCCCAGACCGAAGTATATCCACACCGCCATCAAGGGAGTTCGGGATAGACCCAGCTGCTTGAATAACGTTGAGACCTGGGCTACTGTGCCTCTTATTATCAACAAAGGTGCTGACTGGTTTGCTCAACTCGGGACTGAAGGCAGCAAGGGGACGAAGATTTTTTCCCTGGTGGGCAAGGTAAACAATACCGGCCTTGTGGAAGTACCCATGGGTATAACCCTGAGAGATATTATCTATAAGCTGGGCGGTGGTATCCCCGGAGGCAAGAAGTTCAAAGCAGTACAAACCGGGGGGCCATCAGGAGGGTGTGTACCTGAAAAACAGTTAGACATGAAGGTCGATTTTGATGAACTCGCCAAAGCTGGCTCGATGATGGGTTCAGGTGGAATGATTGTTATGGATGAAGATACCTGTATGGTTGATGTCGCCAGGTACTTTCTTGATTTCCTCTCCGATGAATCGTGTGGCAAATGTGTCCCCTGCCGTGAAGGTATCAGGCAGATGCTTAAGATTCTGACTAATATCAGCAAAGGACAAGGGAAAGAGGGCGATATCGAGCTGTTGGAGGAGCTATCCGAGGTAACCAGAGATGCCTCACTTTGTGCTTTAGGTAGAACTGCTGCTAACCCGGTTCTAAGCACGATACGCTATTTCAGAGACGAGTATGAGGCACACATCAAGGAGAAGCGCTGTCCGGCTTACGTGTGTAAGGAGTTAATCTCATACTATATCGACCCCGAGAAGTGTCAGGCTTGCATGATTTGTTTCAGGCAATGCCCTGCACAGGCGATTGCAGGTGATAAGAACCAGATACATGTAATTGACCAGGAGAAATGCACAAAGTGCGGGACTTGCATTGAAGTTTGCCCCCCTCGCTTTGGTGCGGTGAAGAAGATTTCTGGCGAGCCTGTCCCATCTCCTATCCCTGAAGAAGCAAGAATGATAGCCAGAAAGAGTAAAGAAACATGAGTGGAATCACTTTACAGATTGATGGAAGGAAAGTTGAAGCCGAGGAAGGGATGACCATTTTGGAGGCGGCACAAAGTGCAGGGATATACATTCCTACACTTTGTCACCACGAGAAATTAGAACCTTACGGGGCTTGCCGAATTTGCACAGTAGAAATAGAAGCTCGCGGCAGGACCAATCTTGTTGCTGCCTGCCTTTACCCGGTAGAACAAAATTTGGTAGTAAGAACCAGGTCTGAGAAGGTAGATAAAACTCGCAAAGTGCTTCTGGAACTGATGCTAGCTCATGCTCCAGATGCCACAGAATTGCAGGATTTGGCTCAAGAGTATGGAGCAAACAAAGCCCGTTTTGAAAAAGAGCCCTCATTTTGTATCCTCTGTGGTCTATGCATGAGATACTGTGCCGAGGTCAAGAAGAAGAACGCCATCGGGTTTGTCGATAGAGGAACAAGACGAGAGGTAATTTTCATTCCGGAGATAGCCTCTAAGGAATGCTGGAACTGCAAAGAATGTTTTCCGCTTTGCCCTACAGAAGCACTACAGGCGACTTTCCTCTTGACTAAAGCTCTAATGTCTCCCTCGCCTTCTTCTGCCCCCGAGTAACGATTAGCCTTGCTGCTGGTCGGGTAGAAAAATTTCTCTGCTCTTGCTATAATGCCCTGTTGCAAATAGCTATGATTCTGGCGGCTCGCATAGCTGTCCACCTTGGCTAAGATTATAGCCTTCCGCTAGTTATAAGGATTGAATTTGGCGAAGAAGTCTGTCTTGGTAATCGGTGGTGGTATCGCTGGTATCCAGTCTTCGCTTGACCTGGCCAATATGGGGTTTCAGGTATACCTTGTCGAAAAGACACCCAGCATTGGCGGTAGAATGTCCCAGCTGGATAAGACCTTCCCTACTAATGATTGCTCTATGTGCATCCTTGCCCCCAAGATGATTGAGGCGAGTCGGCACCCCAACATCAGGCTGCTGACCTATTCCGAGGTAGAGGAAGTGGCTGGGAACCCCGGAAAATTCAAGTTTAAAATCAGGAAAAAGGCAAGGTCTGTAGATGAAGAGAAATGCACCGGGTGTGGTGATTGCTGGAATAATTGCCCGGTAAGATTCAGGGCCCATATTTCTCAGAAGAGTGGTGAATAGAAGTATGACCACTGACGAAATTAGTCGGATTGACCAGATTATTGATAAGTACAAGGGAGAAGAGGGCATTCTCATCCAGCTTTTGCTGGATATACAGCAAGAGCTGAACTGGATTCCTAGAGAGGTGGCAGAGCGAATCAGCCAGAGACTCAATATCCCGCAGAGCCAGATATATCGCGTTGCCAGCTTCTACACGGCAATGAGCCTGACGCCCCGGGGCAGACATCTGGTTAGCGTCTGTATGGGTACTGCCTGCCATGTGCGCGGTTCACCACGGCTTCTGGATAGAATCACCGATATTTTAAAGATACAACCCGGGGAAACCTCAACTGACAGGCGCTACACCTTGAATACGGTAAACTGTCTTGGCTGTTGTGCTATGGGTCCTGTGGTTGTAGTTGACGGCGTGTATCACAGCAAGCCCTCAACCACTGACCTCAGGGAAATACTCGAAAGTGCTGAATAAGGGAACATATGGGTAATAAAGGTCTTTCCTCGGTAGAAGAGCTTGAGGGATTAAGAAAAGAAATACTGTCGAAAAGGCGTCCTGATAAGCCCGTTATTACCGTATGTACCGGGACGGCTTGCCAAACTTATGGCTCATTAGAAATCTACCAAAAACTCGCTGACCAGATTAAAAAACAAGGATTAGAAGGTGCGGTAGTAGAAGCTAAAGCTACGGGATGTCATGGATTTTGCGAGCAAGGACCTGTTGTAGTTATCTTTCCTCAGGAAATTTGCTATGTGAAAGTAAAGCTTGAGGATATTCCTGAAATAGTCTCTGCAACACTGGACCAAGGGCGAGTTATTGAGAGGCTCCTCTATGAAGACCCTGTAACAGGCGAGAAGATAACCAAGGACCCGGATATCCCCTTCTATAAAAACCAAATGCGCCTCGTATTTGGGAATAACAGGTATATAAATCCCAGTGAAATAGATGACTACATAGCTCTTGGCGGATATAGTGCATTATCCAAGGCTTTGTTCAAAATGACTCCAGAGCAGGTTTTGGAGGAGATAAAGAAATCTAATCTACGAGGCCGGGGGGGAGGAGGATTTCCCACAGGAATAAAATGGGAAACTACCCGCAACGCGCCCGGTGAAATAAAATACGTAATCGTTAACGCTGATGAGGGGGACCCCGGGGCTTACATGGATCGGAGCCTGCTTGAAGGTAATCCTCACAGTGTGTTGGAAGGTCTAATCATTGGCGCCTATGCCATCGGCTCCAGTCAGGGGTTTGTCTATGTGCGACAGGAATATCCCCTGGCTGTATCGAATCTAAATGTAGCCTTGAAACAGGCGAAGGAATACGGGCTGCTCGGTGAGAATATCCTGGGCTCAGGCTTTGACTTTGATGTTAAGGTTCATCGTGGTGCCGGCGCCTTTGTCTCGGGTGAGTCCAGCGCCCTGATGACGGCTATAGAGGGCAAGGTAGGAGAACCCAGACCAAAGTATATCCGCACTGCGGTAAAAGGAATATGGGACAGGCCCAGCAATCTGAATAATGTTGAAACTTGGGCCACGGTGCCGCTCATCATCAATAACGGTGCTGACTGGTTCCGGGGCATCGGGACGGAAGGCAGTAAGGGAACCAAGATATTCTCTCTGGTGGGCAAGGTTAACAACACCGGGCTGGTGGAGGTGCCCATGGGGATGACGCTCAGGGAGATTATTTTTAATATTGGTGGTGGAATTCGCGATGGAAAGAAGTTCAAGGCAGTCCAGACTGGCGGTCCCTCCGGGGGTGTTATCCCGGAGAAGTTTATTGACCTCCCCGTAGATTTTGATGAACTCAGTAAGGCGGGTTCTATGATGGGTTCGGGCGGCATGATTGTCATGGATGAGGATACCTGTATGGTTGACACCGCCAGATATTTCCTCAACTTTCTTGCCAATGAGTCCTGTGGAAAATGCGTCCCCTGCCGTGAGGGCATAAAGCAGATGCTGGACATATTGACTGATATTACCGAGGGAAGAGGGGAGAAGAAAGATATTGAACTCCTGGAAGAGGTCGCCGCGACTGTCAAAGACTTCTCGCTATGTGCCCTGGGTACCACGGCACCCAATCCGGTACTGTCCACTCTGAAATACTTCCGGGACGAATACCTGGCCCACATCGAGCAGAAACGCTGCCCTGCCTATGTCTGTAAACCACTCATCTCTTATTATATCGACCCTGAGAAATGCCAGGCTTGTATGATTTGCCTCAGGCAGTGTCCTGTTGGGGCCATAAGCGGTGGCAAGAATCAGATTCACGTCATTGACCAGACAAAGTGCACCAAGTGTAACACCTGCTTTGAAGTTTGCCCGCCCCGTTTTAGTGCGGTGCGGCGGCTTTCTGGTGAGCCTGTACCGCCTCCGGTTAAGGACAGAGTCTTAGTAAGAAGAAAAGGTTGACCATGGTAAATCTAACGATTGATGGCAAGGCAGTAACGGCTGAGGAAGGGACATATATATTACAGGTTGCCCAGGCTAACAATATTGACATCCCTACCCTTTGTTATCATCCTGCGCTGGAACCATTCGGGGCCTGCCGCCTCTGTACTGTGGAAATCAACAGCCGGGGCCGAAAAAGGCTGGTAACTTCCTGCAATTACTCCGTTGAAGAAGGTTTGGAAGTCAGCACAAACTCGGAGGCAGTAATAAAAGGACGCCGGATGATATTGGAGCTGCTCCTGGCTAGATGTCCCAACGTACCGTTGATTCAGGAGCTGGCTAAGAGTTACGGGATCAAAAAGCCGCGGTTTAAGCTGGAGGATGATAACTGCATTCTCTGTGGTTTATGTGCGCGTATCTGCGAGGAGAGAATGGGGGTAAGCGCCATCAGTTTTTCCGGCAGAGGGCTGGAACGGAAGATAGATACCCCCTTCCATATACATTCGGAGATATGCCAGGGCTGCGGCGCCTGTGCCTTTGTTTGTCCTACCGGAGCCATTAAACTGGAGGACATCACCGATAAGGAGCCCAGACCGATCCTCTCTGAATTTAACGCCGGTCTGAGTCCAAGGTCAGCCATCTATGTACCCTTTCCTCAAGCAGTACCTAAGGTTCCGGTGATTGACCGGGATGTCTGTATTCATTTTCTGACGGGCAACTGCCGGACCTGTGAAAACTTCTGTCAGGCCGGGGCGATAAACTATGACCAGGAAGATGAAATAATTGAGGCAGATGTTGACGCCATTATTCTCGCTTCCGGTTTTGACCTCTATGACCCCTCAGCGCTGGAGGAGTACGGATACGGCAAAATCAAAAATGTAATTACGGCTATGCAGTACGAGCGCATGATCAGCGCTTCAGGGCCCAATGAGGGACGCTTGGAGCGACCATCCGATGGGAAAACACCAAAGAAGCTGGCCTTTATTCAATGTGTCGGTTCGCGGGATACCCATCATAAGCTGTATTGCTCCAGTGTTTGTTGTATGCATGCCACCAAGGAGGCTATTCTGGCCAACGAGCACTATCCTGATTTAAAGGCCTTCATCTTCTATACAGATATGAGAGCGGTGGGCAAGCGGTTCCAGGAGTATATTGCCCGGGCTGAGCAGGAATATGATGTGACCTATATCAGAAGCCGCCCCAGTAAGATTACGGAAAACCCGGACAACGAAAACCCCATTATCTGGTATGAGGAGACCACCGCCAGGACCAGAACCACCATGGAAGTAGATATGGTTGTGCTCTGCCAGGCGATGATTCCGTCCGGTAGCACAAAAGAGATAAGCGATATGCTGCACCTAAGCCTGAATGATTATCAGTTTGTCGACATTCCGGATAGATTGTTTCACCCTGTAGATACGGAGATACCCGGAATTTTTGCCTGCGGCTTCTGCCAGGCACCACAGGATATCCCGGACTCGGTGGTTCAGGCATCGGCGGCCGCGGCCCGGGCGGCAGAATTTGTGAGCAGGAAGGACTAAATGGCGGCACCTCGTATTGGAGTTTTTATCTGCCATTGCGGCACTAATATCGGGGGGGTTGTGGATGTACCCCAGGTAGTAGAGTATGCTAAGACCTTGCCCTACGTAGCCCATGCCGAGGCTAACCTGTACACCTGCTCCGAGGAGGGTATCTCTTCCATAAAGCATGCCATTAAAGAATATGACCTCAATCGAGT
>Ga0209635_10005016_pt1 | contig 10440 bp, 10 predicted proteins | sample DeeMarSWOR230_32_FD_187463 | JGI IMG/M metagenome (GOLD analysis project Ga0209635, IMG submission 187463) | Marine sediment microbial communities from White Oak River estuary, North Carolina - WOR-2-30_32 (SPAdes) (version 2) | ecosystem: Environmental > Aquatic > Marine > Intertidal zone >...
AATAGCTTGATCAATCATTCCCTTAGCTTTATTAAAATCCGTAACGGAATCATAATTAGCTACAGCTTTTACTCCTAATTTCTTAATTTCCTCAGCAACTTGATCTGCAACTTTAGTTTCAGCTCCCGAACCATCAAAACCAGCACCCAAATCATTTATTAATAAATTACAGCCTTCTTTAGCCAATGCTTTTGCTTCTTCAAACCCTAAACCGCGTCCAGCGCCAGTAATTATCGCTACTTTTCCATCTAACATTCCCATTTTTTAAATTCAACTCATTTTTTTATTATTTAATTATTTTTTTCTAATATGTTATAATTAGATTTCAATTTCAAAACTTAAAAAATTTTAAGAATTTATATTTATAATTCCGTAAGATAATTTAAATTTCAGATAAGGAAAATTAATGGAACTCATAACACATAGTTTAACGGGTGTAATTATTCAAATTTTATGTTATAAATTTTTAATTTTTCCTATAAATCTCATAGTTACGATGGTTTTTGCATTTTTTTCGCATTTTATTATAGATACTTTAGCTAAGATGACTTACCATATTCCAGAATCGCGGAAAGAAGATAAATTTTGGTTAATTTGGCATATTATTATTTTAATATCTTCTGCAGCGGTAATAGTTGTATTTATTGTTCCTTTTTGGTTAGGAATATTATTTGCTAATTTAGTAGATATTTGGGATTGGGTAATTTTAAGAACTATACGAAATAGAAAAAAAAGAAAGAATCCTGAGTCAAATTGGGCAAATTTAAACAAATATTTCATTCATAATATCATTGATTGGATTCGAGAAAAACCTTGCTCTTGGCTTTCAAATTTGAATTATAGAAAATATGGTATAATTTTAGAAATTATCCTTATAATTTTTTTATCAATTTTGATTTGGATCTTTTTATAATATATCTTTAAAATTTTGGAAATAGAATAAATGACTTTTACAATTACAATCTGATGATCCAAAATTTTTAATAAAATCATCGCATTGTTCAAGGAGTTCTTGAGCGATAATACATTCTAAAGGCTGGATTGAAGGAATGAGATATAACTTTACTATACTAGAATTTATATCTGCCAATAAATAATCTATATGCCAGTGAAGCTTTTTTTCATTTTTATTTAAAAAATGCCGGTTTACTCGGTTCAGCAATGTAGAGGACCCAGTATTACCCATTGCAGAACCTACATAAAGATAAAATCCCTTAGAAAAAAGAACATTTCTAAGCGAGCCGATTTTAATACTTTTTTCTTTTTCAAATAGTATTACTAAGATGTAAGAGCCCTTCATTCAATAACATTTTTTCTTATGATAATGATAACATCCATCGCAGATATAAGCTCCACAATTTTTACATATATTTGCGCAATTATCGCATAATGGGGTAAAACAATCAACACACTCATAAACAATTCCCTCAGGAGCTTCATCACCACAATTTTCGCATATTATTTGACCCAACCTAATCACTTATAAGATATTTTGATGAATTATTGATTAATTATACAATCAAAAATTATAAAAAATCTTTATTATTAGTTAAATAAGTTTACAAAATTAGAGATGATTCCATGAATAACATATTCTTTACAGAAAAACATTATAGATTACGAGAAAAACTTAAAAATTTTTTAAGTACAGAATTAGAACCGTTTAAAAATGATATTAATAACCAAAAGAAAGTTCCACTTCCTTTAATTCGAAAATTGGGTAATGAGGGATATTTCGGACCTTTAATTCCTGAAAACTATGGTGGTACAGATTTAGGTATGGTTGGACACTGCCAAATTACTGAAGAAATCTCAAAACTTAACGTTGCTGTGTCAGTTACTCGAACACCCTGCATTTTAGATGGATATCTTTTAAAAGAACACGGTAATGAAGAACAGAAAGAAAATTTTCTAAAAAAAATAGCAAGAGGGGAAAAAATTTGTAGTATTTGTGTAACTGAAGAAGAAGCTGGTTCAAATGTAGCAGGAATTAAAACAATCGCAAAAAAGACAGGGAATTTTTATAGTCTAAATGGTTCAAAAAAATTTATCACTAACGCAGGAATCGCAGATTACTACTTTGTCTGGAGTATTACAGATCCAAATATTAATCCCCGAAATGCTATGAGTGTGTTTATAGTCGAAAAAGATACACCGGGCTTGACTATTGAAAATCCATATGAATTAATGGGAGTTAATGGAATATATAATGGAATTATTCAATTAAATGACGTGGAAGTACCTAAAGAAAATCTTATAGGAGGAGAGGGAACAGGCTTTCAGAGCCTAATGGATACTTTTAACGTGGAAAGACTAACTTTAAGTTCCGAGTGTAATGGAATTTCTTTAGCTGCCCTAGAAGACTCTAAAAGTTACGCTAAAAGTCGAGTTCAATTCAATAAAGTTATTTCTTCCTTTCAACTAATAAGAATAAAGATTGCAGATATGGCTACAAAACTTCAAGCAGCCAGATTATTAACTTATAGTGCAGCAGCATTAAAAGAAAAGAAAATTGACATCACAAAAGAGGCTTCAATGGCAAAAGCCTTCTCTAGTAAGACTGCTGTAGAAATTACATCGGAAGCAGTTCAGATTCATGGAGGTGATGGCTATACAGACACGTACCCCGTTGAAAGATATATGAGAGACGCAAAGTTCTTCCAAATTGGAGGAGGGACTTCAGAGATACAAACCTTAATTGTTGCGCGGGAAGAATTGAAATAAAGATATATCACTTCTTTGCTTTATTATTTGTAACTTTACGGATTTTTGGCTATAGCATACAAAATATTAATTTTATATTAGCCCTTGCGAATATTATATTATGACTAAAGTTTCGAATCTTATTGAAAAAGTTGCTATCATAGGTGCTGGTACTTTAGGAACACAGATTTCTATGATAGCAGTATATTATGATTATAAAGTTAAGGTTTATGACTCTAAAAAAGGAGCTTTTAGGGAAAATTTTGAAAAACTTCGCTCAGAATTAAGAAGTAAAAAGATTCAACCAATAATTCCTTGGGATAAATGGGAAGAGTGTGCAAATAATATTCAACAAATGAAGAATATAGAAGAAACTATTAAAGGAGCAGATCTAATTATTGAAGCGGTTCCAGAAAAAATTGAACTTAAGCGAGAGATATTTAGGATAATTGGTCAAAAAGCAATGCCCAAAGCGATTATAGCAACAAATAGTTCATCACTACCTGTTTCGCGATTAGAATCAAGTAGTGGACGTCCTGAATACTGTCTTAATATTCATTTCTATTTTCCCCTCCAGGGGTTAAATATAGTAGACGTAATGGGAGGAACCCATACTTTACCTCAGGTCTTTGAGAAAGGCGTTGAGTGGGTTCGTTCTTTAAATTTTATTCCTCTAACTGTTAAAAAAGAGTTATTAGGATTTTGTTTTAATCGTGTTTGGAGAGCAATCAAGCGTGAAACACTTTATATGTGGGGAAATGGTTTTGTTGACTTTACAGATGTTGATCGCGCATGGATGGTATTTACGGGGTCAAGAGAGGGTCCTTTTGGACTCATGGACAAAATAGGGCTAGATGTGGTATATGATATTGAAATGGTATATTACAATGATTCTAAAGATCCAAAGGATCATCCCCCAGAAGCACTTTTGAATAAGATTAGAAAAGGTGAGCTTGGTGTAAAAACTGGGAAAGGGTTTTATACATACCCTGATCCAGAATTTCTTAATCCTAATTTTTTAAACGGTTCAAAATAAATTACTTTTTTTATTAGAATTTTTAAAAAAAGAGAGAAAAAATTTATTAAATTGGCGTAACACGAATCATTTTCTAAATTTATTAAAATCGGGTTTACGCTTTTCTAAAAATGCATTTTTTCCTTCAACAGCCTCATCCGTACCATAATAGAGCGAAAGTCCGCCAACTCCTAATTGTGTGATGCCCGTGGTTCCATCGCTCTCAGCTAAAAACGCATATTTAAGCATTTTTAATGCAGTTGGGCTCTTTTCTAAGATTTCTTGGCACCAACGGTCGACTTCTTCATCTAATTTTTCATACGGTACAACAGCGTTTACAAGTCCCATCTCGAGTGCTTGTTTTGCTGTATAACGACGGCATAGATACCATATCTCTTTGGCACGCTTTATACCTACAGCACGCATTAAATCCCCTGTGCCATACCCGGGATCAAAAGATCCTACACGTGGTCCTGCTTGTCCTAACTGAGCATGTTCAGCTGCAATACTTAGATCACAAACTACATGCCATACATGTCCTCCTCCTATCGCATAACCGTTTACACGAGCAATAACAGGTTTGGCAAGGGTGCGAATTTGATGAGTCACATGCTGCCAACCCACTTCCAGTGGTAAAATATATTCTCCCTTATATCCTCCTTTTTCACGGGTTGTTTGATCACCACCTGTACAAAAAGCTTTTTCTCCAGCACCCGTAAAAACTACTACACCAATTTCAGGATCCATACATCGATTGAAGGCATCAATCAATTCATGGATGGTATGTTGTGTACAGGCATTATATCTTTGAGGGCGATTTATTGTTATACGAGCAATTCTATCTTTCTTCTCATAAATAATATCTTCATAACTCATTGAATACATCCCAAATATTTTTTTATAATTATGAAATTTATAGATTAATCTTTAAAAATGAATGTAATATATATAAACAATCTCTAGTGAATAAAGAAGCAACAAATTTTAGGGTTGAGAAAAATTTATTTAAAAGGGTATAAATTCGTGAAAGAACTACATCCTTTTCCAATATCAGGAGTCATTCTTCCTGTTATTCTAAATACTATTCCTTCTCTGCCACATTCACTACATTTATTGAAATCTACTATTTCAACTATATCATCAAGCATGACAGCAACTCCAGCGTAGGATTTAACACCATAAGGGGTCAATACTTCTATTATACCAGGTTCATTTGTTTTTTTAATTCTTTCAAGACTACCAATCTCGCGGATGACTATATGAGCTTCATTTTTATCAAGATGAAAAAGAAAATCCTCATACTTTTTACTCCAATGACCACCACAAGCAATAGGAACTTCCGTTGCACCATAATTATCAGCAATATTCTGATATGGGATGTTAAAAAAATCCGAAATTGTTTCCATAAACTCTGCTTTGTTTATTTTATACCCTAGTTTTACTCTACCTTTTATACCATCCCATCCTCCCCCACCTAGCTGGATTCTGAAGGTTTCGGGCATGCTAAAACCTTGGTTATGTTTTTTATAATAATCTTTAAAATTTTGAAACATTAAGGGTGCAGAATTTGCAACTAATGTAGGAATTTGTTTGCTTTCTACTTCTTTAAGGCTTTTTTCCATTAATTTTCCATCAAGTTCAATAAATACTTTTTTCTTAAAATGGCTCATTATGTAGGAGACAGTTTTCACAAGTTTAAATTTCAATAGGTAATCTATGTGATAATTTTTCCAAATATCAGTAATATCTCTATAAAAAAGAAAACCACGTTTTCCATGCCACTCCCCCGGCATTTTATTCATAAATGCAAGAGATGGAGCAAACAAAATGAGGCGTTTAATAATGTGCATGTTTGAAAATTCTTCAAATACTTTTTTGTAATTATTTTTGAAGACTTCAATATCCTCAGTATCCCTCCCTATTAAGCTTGGATCCCCAGTTGTAGACGAACTTAATGTCCAATATGCTAATTTGTTATAAGGTATCCGTAATAATTCGGGAAATTTTCCATTAGATTCTTTAAAGTAATTCCAGTTTATATAAGGAATTTCATCCAGATTTGATTCTTTGATAGTCTGATCTAAATCATATTCTGTTTCTTCACAGATTTGTTTATATAACTTGCAGTCATTAGAAGTTGCCTCAACTTCATTCCTTAAGTCATTAAATATTATTTGAGATGCCATAATGATTACCTCAATCTATAAGTTATTTGAACCAATTTAAAAACTTTTGTTATATAAATTAAAAAAACTTTATATTTCGTGAAACCTATATTTCACGATTATAGATGATTGAGTCAAATATACAGAGGTAATATCAATCTTTAATGCAGAACCATTTTTTGCTTAATTTCTTGTACTAATTTGGTACCTTCTCTGTTTACTTGCGAGAAAATATCCCTTAATATTTCACTAATTTCAATATTTTTTAATTCACATGAAATATATAAGAGCGATAAAACTTGTTTTGCTAAAGCTTCGAAATTCTGAGTATCATCAATGGGTATTCTTATTCCTAGTGCTTTAAGATCCATTTGAGTTTCCTTTTCTTGTTGACGGATTACAAATAAAATATCATTTTTACGGCCTTTCCACATTTCTGTGATAGCTCTAATGGATAAAATATATCTTTTTGTCGGACTTCCAATTCCATGAACATCTTTGGCAAAACTCAAAGGTTCTGAAGTTCTAATCGATTTTAAACCAAATGATCTATTGACTAGATTTGTTTTATCTAATTTATTTTTCAATTTAGTAATTTCTTCTGTGAGTTGTTCTACTTTTAGCGACAATTTTTCAAATTTTTCTAAAAATAATTCTTTACCTATAAGATTCTCCATTTTACTCATTTGATACACTAACTTGGATATAAATATTACATTTTTTGAAAAATTCGTTAATAAAAGTAATTATTAAAGTATTAATCTCTTATGGTTTTCTAATTTCTAATTGAAAGTAAAATAAAAAATTAAGAAAATTCTTTCTCAGTATCTTGTTCTTCAATTGTTTCTTCTCTAATTTGTTCCTTCTCCTTATCAATTTCGCCATATTTTTTTTCAGATAATTCGGTGAAGTATTCCATCTCTCCTTTTAGACTTAAATTTTCCCTAATTTGCTTATTAACATCTACTATAAATTTTTTTTCGGTGAAATTATATTTCCTAACTTCGTATAAACCCAGAATCACCAAAACAGCAATGAAAAAGATTAATATTCCAATGTTTCGTAATAAGTTAACAATAGATTCATTTAATATCGCCATAAAATCGATATATGGTAAACCCTGAAGCCAGTCATATGGAAAGTAGTGTACAAATTCGTAAGCCACTTTTGAAAAAACTAACCATAACAATATTGTATCAAGGCCAATACGCATTGATTTTTTAAAAACGCGTTTACCCAGAAGTTCTGCTTGAGATCCCATTAGAGTACTAATTGAATATAAAATGATGAATATGTCAATAAGTATCATTAAGACTTGGGTAATGGGTGTTGATGAGCCTCCTCCTCCAACGCTTTGTACAGCGATAAACACCTTTACAACTAAAAAGTATGTATAAATAACAACTAGAATTGCAAATATACCAATCCAGGCATTGAAGGTCTTTCTTGTTAAGCCGACAAGGGTTAAAAATGCAAAGATAGCAATAATTACACCAACTATGATAAAAAGTATCCTTACACCTAATATTATTATAGGATAAGTGGATAGTTCAGGAATAAAACTATATATTATATCTAATATTCCGAGTGCGGGCACAAACATAATCACTATTAAAAATAATGAGAATAATACACCTCCAGAAAAAGTCAAACTTCGGGTTATCTTTCGATAATTGTGTCTTTTTAATCGCTCGTCTATATTTCTTGCAATCAAATAAGCCCCATAGAGAATAAACCAAGAGGAAAAAAATATGTAACTAAATACTGAAAATGCAAAAATTGCCACTAAAATTACTGAGATGAAAAACATGAGCGGCAAAGTTAGCAAAAAGATAATGATTATCTTCCAAGAGGACACTTCTTTTATGTCTTTTTTAAAAAATATTGATAACAGAAATAAAAACATCAAAAATGTTAAAAATGGTAAAAATATTACAACTCCAATGAGATCCCATAATTCAACTTCAATTGCACCTATTTGAATCTTAATCTGGATTGGAATTTGAATGAGAGTAATATCAATTAAAAGCCAGATAACGAGAATTAAATATTTCCGATTTTCTTTTAAACCTAACTTTTTTAAATTATCAATAAATTCCATAAAAAAAAGATAGGGTAGAGAAATTTAAAATTTTTTAATGCAATGTATAAGTATTTAAAATGATACACGATCTAATATTTAAAAAAATTAACTTAAAATGTGAGTATATTGATACTTCAAGGAGATTATTGGACGTATTTACAAAACTTCATTGATTGGGTTGGTCAATCTGCGGGAGTGATGGTTTTTATTAGTGGCTTTGTTGCTCTATGCTCTTTGCTCTATGAACGGAAACGTAGAGGATCTTTCACTAAGAGACAACTAGAGGAAGGGAAACCCTTTGGTGTGACAACATTCTTAAAAGTATTTTCTTTTCTTGGATGTGTTGTTGGCCTTTTGGATGTCTGGGCAGGAGCGTGGGGTTTGATTCGAAACGTGCCTCCTAGTTTTAGATATGCAGATGTAGTAGGATATGAAGCAAATCATTTTACTTGTATCTTTTTAATTGTAATCGGTATAGCAATGTTTTTCAAGCCTATCAATGACTTGCCTTTATCTAGTATATTAGGATTATTAGCAGGAGCAGCATCTACTTTTATACTAGCCTCACTTATACCTGATGGAGCTTGGGAACCAATTGGAGAATGGATTAATCCAAAATTGCTATTAATAATTGTTTTTGTTATAGTCACTGCAATTGTGGCACTTACAGCTAAGTTTTATATCGGAGTTTTACAATGGATTTCGAAAATATTATCATGGCCCCCCATAGCATGCATTATTATGATCTTTTGTTTTGCTCAAGGAATAGCATTATGGGGATTTGGGGTTTCAATTCCTAACCTTTTATAATGAAAATTTTTTCCCTTTTTTTTATTTAAAATATTTTACTAAACTTTTTTGTTGGTTTATAGGCTTGAATGGTAAATCTAATCGTTTCTTTATAAGATTTGCAGATTCAGGAGCGAAGCCTTGAAAATGGTTGTTAACAATTATGAATATTTCATATATATCAGGAGTTTTTTTTAAAATAGAAATATTTTGAAATAAATCATGTAAAGATTCTTTTTGTTCTCTTTGAATTCGGTTAAATAAAGTTAATTCACGGTCTCCAATTAATCGCACATAATAATGGTTTTGGTTAGGTAAATAATAAGGTTTAATTCCTGGTTTGTAAGTTGTTCCCAAGATAAATTTATGTCTATCAATGATGCTAGCTAAATTTTCAGTAATAAACCAACTATTATCACGAAACTCGAAGATATAAAGATTTTCTGTATTTTTAGGAAGTTGATTAATTAGGCTTATTAATTTTTCAACATGATTTTCGGAATATTTGAATCTTGGAGGAAATTGAAAGAGAAAGCCCAATGTTTTACCCTTTAATGGTTCAAACCGTTGGACAAATTCGGCAACACGAGTATTTATTTCAAAGTCTCCCAAGTTATGAGTAATTTCTTGCCAAACTTTAATTATAAATCGAAAGTTTTGTGGTACTCTATTTGCCCAGTTATTAACCATTTCATTTGAAGGAAGATTATAAAAACTTGAATTTATTTCAATAACATCAAAAAAATTAGAATAAAATTCCAAATTCTGCCTTTTATCGAGCTTTTGGGGATAAAACGTCCCCTTCCAGTCCTTATAGTCCCAGCCTGCAGTACCTACAGAAATTTTAACCATAATTATAAGGTAGTTTAAATGGAAATTTTTTACATCTTATTTAAATTAATCAATAAAAAACGCAGTAAAATACATTACTTTTATAAATAATTATTTTTTTGAGATATCTATATAAGAAAGTGAGATTTAATAAAAATGAGTGCGTAATTAAAAATATTTAAGGTTTTTAACAAAAAATAAAATTTGAAGGTTATATGTATTAAACGGGTGAATCTAATTGGGAATTGATTGGGAGAAATGTGAAATAGCACCCCAAAAGGCTCAGAAAGTTGAAGGAAGAATTTTGTTAGACCTAAGAGCCAAAGTAAATCAATTAGAACATGATTTGGCTCTAAGCAAAGAACAATTAAGAAAATCCAAGGAAGAATTCAAAGAAACCTATAAAAAGTTGACAGGAAGAGAGAAAAGTTTAGTGAAAATAACAGAAAAATTCTCATCTGCTAAAAAAAATTTGGATAATGTTGCCGAACAAAAATTAAATGTGGATATTGAGCTAACAAAATTGAAACCTCAAATTTCAGAATTGAAAAAACAACTATCAGAAGCAAATGCAAGTATTATACAATTACAGCAAGAATATAAATTTTCAACTGAAAAAACAAACGAAATGGAACAAGCTGTAAGGTTTAAAGATAAGATGATTGAAACACAGAAGGACGACTTACGGAAAAGAAATGGAGAAATCGATAGGTTAAAGGATCAAATAGCTATAAATCAAAATGAGAATGAAAAGTTTATTGAAAAGATTAAAAGTCTTGAAAGACAATTAGCTGAAGTAGAATCTTCACCAGAAATATTAGAAAAAATTCGAGAAGTAATGATGCATAAGGGTT
>Ga0209635_10005017_pt1 | contig 10440 bp, 9 predicted proteins | sample DeeMarSWOR230_32_FD_187463 | JGI IMG/M metagenome (GOLD analysis project Ga0209635, IMG submission 187463) | Marine sediment microbial communities from White Oak River estuary, North Carolina - WOR-2-30_32 (SPAdes) (version 2) | ecosystem: Environmental > Aquatic > Marine > Intertidal zone >...
GTGTCTGCGGAAGATGTGTCTGCCCTTGTAATCGGACAGCACGGTGAACAGATGATCGGGCTCGCGAGATACTGCACTGTTTCTGGAGTCCCAGTGCTGAACCTGATCCTCCCTGAACAGTTTGAATCTCTTATGGGAGAAACCAGGAGAGCAGGGGATTTTATAGTTGAAATGGCAAAGAGGGCGAGCGCATACTATGCACCCTCTGCTGCTGCGGCTGAGCTTGTGGACGCGGTCTGCAGGGATACGAAAAGGGTGCTTTCGATTTCCACGCTCCTGCGGGGCGAGTACGACGTGGATGGCGTGGCATTGAGCATACCCACCGTAATAGGGAGGAGTGGTATAGTAAGAACATTTTTACCAAAACTCACGGGAGAGGAGCTTGAAAAATTTCAGAAATCTGCTCGTGAAATGCAAGAAAAGATCGGAAGGGTCAGGAAATGAGTAAAGTATCTGTCATCGGAGCGGGAAATGTAGGAGCAACCACCGTATACTATCTCGCAGAGAAAAATCTTGCTGATCTCGTTATGGTTGATGTGGTGGAGGGTTTACCGCAGAGCAAGGGGCTCGACTTCCTTCATGCTGCTCCACTTCGTCAGTACAATGTCCGAATTTTCGGTACAAACAGCTATAGTGAGATTACAGGGTCCGATGTAGTGGTGTTTACGGCCGGAATTGCACGTAAACCTGGAATGGACAGAATGGACTTGCTCAAGACCAACGCCGGGATCGCACAGACGGCGGCTTATGCGATCGCCCAGTATGCGCCTGATGCGGTCGTTGTGTCCGTCTCTAACCCTCTCGATATCATTGCCCTCGTTCTTCTGCGAGAAACCGGATTTGATCCACAACGAGTCGTTGGAATGGCCGGGGTTCTCGATGCCACCAGATTTCGTTATTTCATCTCAGAAGCGCTCGGTGTGTGGCCCGGTGATGTCAAGGCGATGGTGCTCGGCGGTCATGGGGATACAATGGTGCCCCTGAAACGGTATGCCTCGGTGGGAGGACTTCCGGTCATCGAGCTCCTCGATGAGAAGGCCATCGATGCGCTGGTCGAACGGACCAGAAACGGCGGTGCGGAGATCGTCCGCTACCTGAAAACCGGAAGCGCCTACTACGCTCCCGCGGCTTCTGTGGCAAAGATGGTTGAATCCATTGTAAAGGATGAGAAGAGGTTGATTCCTGCAGCAGCCTATCTTCAGGGGGAATACGGCTATCAGGGCATATTCCTCGGAGTGCCCATACTCCTGGGCAGAAAAGGCGTGGAAAAGATCATTGAGCTTGATCTCTCCGAAGAGGAGAGACGTGCCCTCGATGGGTCTGCTAGGGCGGTAAAGGAAGGGGTAAAAACCCTGGAGTCCCTCTCTCTCTGATTGCACTCCCTGTTACCAATTCAGCAGGAGAATCGACCGCGGCGCTGTCATAGGGAAGAGACGGGTGCCATTGTCAGAGTGGATGAACAAATCCAGTAATCTTCGATTCTGGTAATCTTTGATTCCGGTAATGGAGCTGTATATGTTTACAAAGCACTTGCTCAGTAACGGGAGCCTGCTCCTCTCCGATTTCATTCCCACCAGTCGGACGGTTTCGCTCGGTTTCTGGGTGAAGCTTGGCTCTCGAGATGAGAAGCTGGGTGAGAATGGATTGTGTCACTACATCGAGCATATGCTGTTCAAGGGGACTAAGAGAAGGTCCTACTATGACATTGCACGGGAAATCGACGCTATGGGGGGTGAGATAAACGGCATAACCGGCAAGGAGACCACTAACTACTACATAAATATTGCTTCGGATTATTTTTGCAGGGCTTTCGACATGCTTACCGACATGTTTTTTCACTCCTCCTTTGAGAGGACCGAGTTCGAGAAGGAGCGGCTGGTCATTCTCGATGAGATAGATCTCACGATGGATGATCCAGAGGAACTCATGTCAGACCTCTTTTCCAGTACGCTCTGGGGAGACCATCCCCTCGGTTATCCAGTAATTGGAGAAAAGGAGGCGATAGGGAAGCTACGGGTCAAAGATTTAAAGAATTTTTACAAACTGCATTATAGAGCGCCGGTTCTTATCGTTTCTGTGGCTGGTAACTTCGAGGAGTCACTCCTGCCCGGAATGGTAGAATCTCTCCTCCCACCTGTATCCGATCATCAGGGTTCCTCGCCACAGTTGAACAGCCGGGAGAGACCTGAGCCGAAAATGGGACGGGCATTAATGCACCGTGACCTTGAACAGGTCTATTTCACCTGCGGCAGGGAAGGCCCGAGCTACAGAGACAAGGACAGATACACGCTCACCCTCTTCAATATCATCGTTGGGAGCAGTTTCAGCTCGCGTCTGTTCCAGAAAATTCGGGAAAGCCGTGGGCTCTGTTATTCAATCAGCTCTTCAGCGATCAGCTACTGTGATGGAGGCGAATTCACTATCGGATTTTCCACCAGCCTCAAGAACTTTTCCTCTGTTCTTGAGGCGGTGAATAGTGAACTTACGCTCATTAAAGTGGGGGACATCAAGAGAGAAGAGCTGGAAAACGCAAAGAGAAAGTTCAGGGGTAGTTACCTCCTTGCCCAAGAGAGCAACGAATGGAAAATGGCGAGAATGGCTGTTCACGAGATTATGTTCGGAAGAGTTGTGCCCTACGATGAAACTCTCCGGAAAATTGAGAGTGTCACCCTGGATGACCTGAACAGACTCGCTGCCAAGCTCCTACAGGGGGACCGTTTCAGCTCCTCCTGTATAGGACCGGAGGGAACTGAGCGATCAATCCAGAACTGGGAGTTCACCTTTTAAAAAAATCATTGACCGTCTGTGTCTCTCCTGTAAAATAAATCGGATGATAGAACTAAAAGTTTTCAGAATAGACAGGAATAATCCCCTCCCTCGTACCATGACTGAAGGAGCAAGCGGTATCGATCTGCATGCCTCTTTGAAGGACCCTGTTGTGCTGGAACGGGGAGAGTACAGGTGCATCCCCACGGGTCTCATTGTTTCTCTTCCACAGGGATGTGAGGCGCAGATAAGGCCGAGAAGCGGACTTGCGGCACGCCACGGAGTGACAGTTCTGAATGCCCCTGGAACAGTAGACTCGGATTACAGGGGTGAGATACAGGTCATTCTGATCAATCACGGAAAGCGGCCATTTACCATCAAAGGGGGAATGCGAATAGCTCAGCTCGTTGTATGCAGGGTTGAGAAGCTCACGATCATCGAGCTTTCCTCCCAGGAAGAGGCAGGTTTCACGGAGAGGAATGCGGGTGGTTTCGGGCATACAGGGGTTTGATGCATGGGTGATGAAGATAGAATACGCATAATCCCGCTGGGCGGTCTTGGCGAGGTAGGCAAGAACATGATGGTGTTCGAGTGCGGGGGTGACAGCATCATCATCGATGCGGGTCTTATGTTTCTGGAGGATCAGAAGCACGGGATCGATCTGGCGATACCGGACTTTTCCTACGTGCTGGAGAGAAAAGAGAGAGTGAGGGCGATCATACTCACCCATGGACACGAAGACCATATCGGTGCGCTCCCCTACCTCCTCAGGGAGATCAGTGCACCGATATACGGAACGAAACTCACGTTGGGATTCGCTAAAAACAGGCTCGAAGAACACTCTCTGGTTAATTTACCTAGGTTTATTGAAGTAACGCCCCGACAAACCGTTTCCTTTGGGAGCTTTGCGGTGGAATTTTTCAGGGTACGCCACAGTATACCAGATGGAGTGGGGCTTGCCCTGCATACTCCCCATGGGATCATCATTCACTCCGGGGATTTTAAATTAGATTTCACACCTATGCAGGCTGAACATTTCGATATAAACAAACTCGCGGAGCTCGGGGAAAAGGGAGTTTTACTCCTTATGTCCGATTCCACGAACGCGGAAAAGGAGGGATACACTCCTTCAGAGCACCGTCTGAACAGCGCGCTTTCTGAAACAATCACACAGGCATCCGGACGGGTAATCATTTCAACCTTTGTCTCGAACGTACACCGCATACAGCAGATCTTCGATATCTGCGAACGGGATGGGAGAAAGGTTGCACTGTTCGGAATGAGCATGGAAAGACAAATCGCCATGGCCCGGAGACTTGGTTATCTGCATTTCGAAGATAAAAATGTCATCTCCTCTGACCGTGTAAAAAGCTATCCAAGGGAACGGGTGTGTATCTTAACGACCGGCAGCCAGGGTGAACCGATGTCAGCCCTTGCACGATTCGTGAACAACAACTACAAGGCTATCGAGATCCAGAAGGGCGATACAGTTGTTCTCTCAGCCTCCATAATTCCTGGAAATGAGAAAACAGTTTCAAGGATCGTGAATGAAATATTCAGGAAAGGTGCGAGCGTGTATTATGAGGGGTTCGAGGACCTGCATGTATCCGGGCATGCCTCACAGGAGGAGCTCAAGCTCCTTATCGCCGTGACAAGGCCGCGTTACTTTCTTCCCATTCACGGAGAGTTCAGGCATCTCATCCACCATTCCAATCTCTGCCATCAGGTCGGCATTAGAGAAGAAAATATCCTTATTGCTGAAGACGGTGATGTGATTACCATTGATGATAAAGGCATTTCCATCACCGGAACGGTTGGAGTGGGGCAGGTGTATGTCGATTCCAGGGGATTGGGGGACATTCAATACGGCATACTCAAAGAAAGACAGAAGATAGCCAAGGACGGTGTGTTCGTGGTTGTGTTCTCCTTCTCCAGGAAGGGAAAAGGGATTGGGTACCCTGAAGTGGTGACAAAAGGATTTGCATATTCCGGAGACCGGGAAGGCCTTGTGGAAAAAGTGAAGACGATCGCTTTTGATACAGCGGTGCGGTACAGGGAAACCAACATCAAAGCACTCGAGTCCCTCCTCAGGGATCGTTTGATCCAGTTCTTCCGGAAGGAAACGGGGGTTGTGCCCCTGATTGTTCCGGTTGTTCTCGAAATTGAGTAGAACTCTCTCTTGACTTTTCTTGCGGCAATTTTAACATAAGAGTGTATGAAAAAATATCGGTGGAGGCAGCCATGGAAGAAGAAAAATGGGAAGAGGCCATAAAAGAGGATGAGCTCAAGGAAAACGTCCCTATCTCTGTGAAAATCGGGAAGAAGACTGTGCTTCTTGTTCGTTCCGATAACAGGATACATGCTATTGCTGGGAAATGTCCCCATTACGGAGCCCTTTTGCAGAACGGTCTTCTCCTCGATCATGTGCTCACCTGTCCCTGGCACAACGCCAGGTTTGACATCACCAGCGGAAAGATGAAGTCTCCTCCTGCAGCAGACGATCTTGCTCTTTACGAGGTAAAGGTGGAAGATGGAATTGTGTACGTGAGAAAAGCTGCAGGTGTGGCTCCATCAGAAAAGGACGAAGACAGAGAGAAACATGCGCGAAAAGGCGAACGGATATTCCTCATCGTCGGGGCAGGTGCTGCGGGGAGCTCAGCTGCTGTAACCCTACGGAAGGAGGGATTTGATGGAAGAGTCATCATGCTCACCGAGGAGGGAGAGTTCCCCTACGACCGTCCGAATCTCTCAAAGGACTATCTGACCGGTGAGGTTAAGCGGGAGTGGATGATATTGAAGCCGGAGGAGTTTTACAGGGACTTGGAGATTGAGGTGCTTCGTAACTACAAGGTGATCGGGGTCGATGTGAACGAAAGAAAGATAACCTTTGCCCATGAGACGCAGATGAAGTACGACAGACTTCTCGTGGCGACAGGTGGGATTCCGCGTACGCCTCCAATTTCTGGTACTGAATTTGATGGGTTCTTCCTTCTGAGAAGCTTTGCGGATGCTGAGGACATACTATCGCGTCTGGACAGAACAAAACGTGTTGTCATTATCGGAGCCGGGTTCATCGGGCTCGAATCAGCCTCTGCCCTCAGGAAGCGGGATATTGAGGTTCATCTTGTTGCTCCTGAGCTTGTACCCCTGGAGCGAGTGTTCGGAGCAATGATCGGGAACCGCATTAAAGCCGAACACGAGAAGAGCGGTGTATATTTCCATTCCGGGGTCACAGCAGAAGAGATAAAGAAGAACGGATCAACGGCCAGAATATTGCTTTCAGACCAGAGCGGTATCGAGGCAGATATGATCATTGCAGGCATAGGAATAGTACCGGCAGTTGGATTTCTGGAGGAGAGCGGACTTGTGGAAACGGGAGCGATTCCCGTGAACGAGTTCCTGCAGACAGAAAACGAAAACGTCTTTGCGGCAGGTGACGTGGCGGTGGTTCCTGATTCAATCACCGGTGAAAAGAGACGGATCGAACACTGGGTCGAAGCGCTGAGGCAGGGACAGCATGTTGCACGGTCCATGTTGGGAAAGAAGTCCGATTACTCCGAGGTTCCCTTCTTCTGGACTCATCAATATGAAATGGAAATAAGGTATGTTGGATATGTGAAAAGTCCGGATATGATAAAGTTTCGAGGAGATGCAGCCGGGGAGAGCTTTGTTGCTGGTTTTTATGAAAAGGGGCGATTAAAGGCGGCAGCTGGATTGGGAAGGGAAAAAGAGATTATTTTGCTTGGTGAGATTTTAAAAGCAGGAATCAATGTGCCTGCTGAAAAGCTTGCAGATGAAGGCACGGATTTGAGAGAACTGCTGATGAAGAGCAGGGAGCAGGATTAAAATTCGCAAAGGGTCAGCACTTTTCAGCGCTGACCCTTTCAGGGAGCTGATCACTAACCACAATACAGCCATTATTTTTATCGGATTTTTCTGAAATACTTTAATAAAAAGTTATTTATGTGAAGGAGAAATAGAAAAAGGAATATCAGGACATGAATATCAGAGATAGTTTTCTATCTTCTTGTTGAGCTGTTTCTTGGGAACAGCACCGATTATCCTGTCGACCTCTTTTCCATCTTTGAAAAAGAGGAGCGTGGGAATGTTCATGACGTTGAATTTGATAGGGGTTTCCTGGTTCTGATCGATGTTGATCTTTATCACCTTCACCTTCTCGCTGTGCTCTTCTGCAATCTCTTCTAGAACAGGTTCCATTATCTTGCAAGGCCCACACCAATCGGCCCACATGTCAACGATGACGAGCTTTTCGCTTACATTGATATCGCTCTCAAAGTTTACATCAGTTGTGTTGGTAATTTTCTCCATTTTCCCCCCCATCTTTTTGGCTCCCTACAATATAGTTTCATTCCAGCAAAGGGACAATAAAAAGTTCTGTAATAGTTTCCTCCCATTCGGTCGATACTAACATTGACCAGATTGAGGAGCGGTTATGGTAAGGGGAATCTACACAGGCGCATCCGGAATGATAGCCGAGATGCGGAGGATTGATGTCATCTCAAACAACCTCGCAAATGTCGATACCCCTTCATATAAGAAGGACATTTCGATAATGAAGGCTTTTCCCGAGATGCTCATCCGTCGTATAAACGATGACGGAGTGAGAGTGTTACCCATCGGTTCTTACGATCTGATGCCCGTGATCGGAAAGATGGGAACCGGTGTTGAGGTGAACGAGGTGTATACACGCCATATTCAGGGGGCGTTCAAACAGACTGAGAACGAGTTCGATCTAGCGCTGGAGGGAGAAGGATTTTTCTGTGTCGAGACAGAAGAAGGGGAGAGATACACCAGGAATGGGAGCTTTCTCATCGACAGGGACGGATTCCTCGTGACGAAGGACGGGTACCGGATTCTTGGGGAAAACGGTCCGATCCAGATCAAGAAGAACAACTTCATCGTCGATGAGGACGGAAACATCTTCGAGAATCGAGAGTTTATGGAAGATCCGCTTCGGCTCGTGAGCATGGAAGAGAATGAATGGAACGAGACCGTGCTCGTTGACAGACTGAGAATCGTGAACTTTCCCAAGCTGCGGTACGTGAAGAAGATCGGGGAGAGTTTGTATAGAGAAACAGAATACTCCGAAAGACCCTTCATCGTTGAAAATGAGAGGCCAAAGGTACGACAGGGGTTCCTCGAAGCCTCAAACGTGAATCCGGTGACGGAGATGGTGAATCTCATCGAGGTTCACCGAACCTATGAAGCGAACCAGAGGATGATACAATCCCACGATACAATGCTCGCCAAGGCGGTGAATGAGGTGGGGAAAGCCTGAAACTCCTTCTTGGTTGGATAGGCAGAGTATGATGATGAACCTCTTTATATTCATGGAGGACGAATAAGATGATGCGTTCACTCTGGACTGCTGCAAGCGGTATGATCGGACAGCAGTTCAATATCGACACGATCGCACATAATCTCTCAAATGTGAATACTTCCGGGTACAAAAAATCCAGGGCGGATTTTGAAGATCTCCTCTACCAGACACTGAGGGCGGCAGGTACCCCTGCAACTAGAGATACTCTTGTGCCGACCGGCGTGCAGGTCGGGCACGGGGTTAAGCCTGCTGCGACTCAGAAGATGTACGCACAGGGAAGTCTGCAGAACACCGGTAATGCCCTCGACCTTGCCATTGAAGGAGAGGGATTTTTCAGGGTCCAGCTCTACGACGGGAGCTTTGGATATACGAGGGACGGAACCTTTAAGATCGACTCGAACGGCCAGATCGTAAACAGTAACGGATACAAGCTCAGCCCGGAGGTCATCATGCCGGAAGGCTTTGTCTACTCAGACATATCCATAAGCCAGGACGGTCTTGTAAGTGTGAAGGTTGCCGGTGACGATACGCCTATCGAAGTCGGCCAGATCACTGTGTATCGATTTGTCAATCCTGCGGGTCTTAAGAACATAGGTCAGAACCTCGTCAAGATTTCTGCTGCCTCAGGTCCGCCCATTCCGGGGAGACCTGGGTTTGGGGGAATGGGGAAGGTGCACCAGGGATTTCTGGAGATGTCGAACGTCCAGGTTGTTGAGGAAATGGTTAACATGATCGTGGCACAGCGTGCCTATGAATTAAACTCAAAAGCCATTATAACCTCTGACTCTATGCTCGCAACTGCCAATGGCCTGAAGAGGTAAGCAGCATGATCAATGCGATCGGTCAGGGATACGAGCTCTTTCTTGATGACGTGAACCACAAGGGACGTGTTGAGAAGGGAGTCTCATTCGCGCGCATACTTGAGGAACGTCTTGCGGATGGAAACACCGATAAGAAGCTCATGGATGTCTGCTATGATATGGAGGCTCTGTTCATTGGTGTCATGCTGAAGGCCATGCGAAACACCGTGCCGGAATCGGATTTTTTCGCTCACAGCATTGCAAATGACATATTTCGTGATATGTTGTATGATGAGTACGCGAATATAATGGCTAAATCCGGTCAAATTGGAATCGCGCAGCAGATCTACGATCAGTTACGTGTGCAGAAAACCGTCTAAAAGAATCCTCTACATCTTCTTGACTTTTTTCTCCCTTTTCTCCTTTCTCATGGTGGGTACCATCGCCCATTCAAGTGACCTCAACCTCTCAGACTATGAGCGTCTCCTCTACGGGAGATACTCCCAGTATCTCCCATTTCTTGGATCTCGAAGTCTCTCTCTTCTCTCAGATGACCTGGCGGCTGAGCCAGCGGCTGGGCCGGCGGCTGAGCCGGCGGATGAGCCGGACAATGAGGAGGTCCCCGTCAAGGTCAATGGAGAGGAAGGGATCAAGACAGAGCTCAACCTGGAGGGTGAGCTCTATCTCAACCTGCAGTATGGTAAAGATTTCTCTTTGAAGAAGAACGCTGTGGTCGGGGCAGGCTCTTCGGGTATTACCTCTGGACTCAAGTACGATTTAATCGAGAGAGTCAGGCTCGAAGGGAGCGTGGCCGACCGCCTCTTCGTGGAGTTCGATTACGATTCTGAGCGTTCCGAGGAAGGACTGACAGAAGAGACCAACACCTATTCTCTTTTGTACAAGGGAAGGAACGATGAGTTCCTGAAAGAAGCCACCCTTGGGAATAAATATCTCTCAATTGAGGGAAGCAGGTTTGTTCCCATAGACGAGGGTAACCAGGACTCCTTCGCTCTGAGGGCGCTGGCCAGCTGGCGTGACCTTTATTTGGATGGGCTCCTGCGGTACGATGTTGCCACTGAGGGGAAAAAGCAGTTCAGGGGTTTCAGAAAGAATGTGGACATGCAGGTGCTGGATGTCGATTATGCGAGGGGGAGATTCTTTTTCCTGCCCGACATAGATGTTAACGAGGCGACGCTTCTCCTGTACAGGAGCACCGATCTGACAGGGGACCTGGTTGTTGATGGAAAGGAGTTTCGCCTCCTTACACGGGGTGTGGACTTCGACTTCGACAACTTCACCGGTCGAATATATATGGAGGACGACCTCGCTCTTGATGAGGAGCTCATTGTCTACTACGAGAAAGGAGGAAATCCTGTTGGAGACCCAGCCCTTGGTATCGATGCCATCATCGACAGTACCGGAACGAGAGTCAACTTCGATTCTACCAGCTTCAGTGAATACTTTACTACCACCATCCCCAATCCCCCCATCCCCCCCACCTATCTCTACCTGAAAAAGCAGTCCTTCAACAGC
>Ga0209635_10005018_pt1 | contig 10439 bp, 10 predicted proteins | sample DeeMarSWOR230_32_FD_187463 | JGI IMG/M metagenome (GOLD analysis project Ga0209635, IMG submission 187463) | Marine sediment microbial communities from White Oak River estuary, North Carolina - WOR-2-30_32 (SPAdes) (version 2) | ecosystem: Environmental > Aquatic > Marine > Intertidal zone >...
CCAAAAACGATGTTGAACATATACGACAGAAAAGAGCTTTTGCTCATCATAGACCCGGAAGCGGAACTGTCCGAGTCGCATGCTCTATGGTCAAACAACTATAGTCTCCTGGCTGCAATGCAGGACTACTTCGAAAATTTATGGATCACAGCCCTAAAAGAGCCAGAGTATAGCATTAATTGTAAGCAAAATTAAGTTATGTGCAGAGGTGCAAGTTTTTCTCCTGATATCGTGGTTGAAGGGGGGTAGCAACGCTAGAATCATACCCATTTCAACAGAGCTTATCGGAAGAGTAGAAACTCTTCCCAAAAAAAGCGAAAGAGTATTCAACACAACTGGCATGTACCCCAAATCTCTATACACAACGAAAACGGGCAGCTAAAAAATTCAATAACCCAAGACTCCTGAAAATCAGCTTTGTCACAATAAGACATTGGAAAGGAACAATGGAATATCACAGGACCAAACACATACTTCACGTTAAACGATTACTGGGCTATAAGCAAATTCAGAACACTATGGTTTACATCAACTTGGAAAACGCTGTTTTCAATGACAAGCGAAACGATGGATTCACAGTACGTGTAGCCAAGAATGTAACAGAAGCATGTAAGCTGATAGAAAGCGGTTTTGATTACGTTACCGATATGGATGGTCAAAAACTATTTAGGAAACGAAAATAACAAATGCAACATAACCATCATTGAAACCAATAAACAAGCAATAAGGGATGAAATTGAAAACTCTAAATGTTATTTACTGTATCAGGATCGGCTTCGGTATCCTTGCCGCCTTAGTAGCTGCCTTAGTGGTGAACCTCAAAGCAGGCAATCCACTCATAAATGGTATAACTGTCGGATTAGCAGTCTACCTCATTACATATTACCTTCTCAAATGGCGGTTTATGAATAAGGTGGAGAAGCCAACTAAGATTCTTACAATGGGAATAGGCGCCTATTTTCTCACGTTTATTTTCTGCTGGGTATTATTCATTACTCCGTTTCTGGCACCTCCAACTGCTACATTCACTGTAAACCCGCAAACTCCAGAACAACCCCTAATAGTTGGAGAACCAATAATCTTCAATGCCACAGCCAGCGTTGACCCAGACGGAACAATAGTTAAGTGGGTTTGGGACTTCGGAGACGAAAACACAGGAACTGGACAAACATTTAATCACACCTACACTATAGCTGGAGATTACATCGTTAAACTGAAAGTCGTAGATGACCACGGAATAAGCAGCAGCAACACAACGACTCTAACCGTAATTGCCCCCTCTTAACAGCAACAAAGATTACAAAACTTCTTTCATGCCAATACATAAGAGGTAAGGCATACTGCAGATTTCCAGAAAAGTACTGTTTTCAACATAGAAGTATTATTAGGCTCCTAATATGAATGCCGAGAAGATTAGCTTCAGTTTTTGCTTTCTGTTTTCTCAACGTTTTTAAGCTGAAATAATGTGTTAATATTTCTGCCCTTAACAGAAGAGAGGTGTAGAGCAGAAAGTTGGGGTCGTGGTCTAGCATGGTCTAAGATTCGCGCCTGGGGCGTGCGAGGTCCGGGGTTCAAATCCCCGCGACCCCACCAAAACGCCTATTTTGCTAAATAAAGGCTTAATAGGGGTTATTTTATTAAATAGAGGTGTAAATGAGTTTTTTGTGGGATAGAATTTTGATGTCTGATTAAAAACATTCATTTTTCAACTATTCTTGATTTCTTTCTTTATTGTATCTCTCCAACTGTTGAGTAGTTCTTCTCTGCTTTCCTGCATTGTTTTTGTTTGCTCTTTCTTAACTTCTATGAATAAATCCAACACTTCCTCAAATGGCACAACCGAGTATTTTATTGGATGTTCTCCACTTGTTTTCACAATGTCTATATCCTGTAGATTATTTAGACTATGATATATTTTATCTTCCAGTATTTGCAGGTTATCAACTATTTCTTTTTCAGTATTTGGTCCACTATTTGCAAGGAAGATATAAATTTGAGCATCAACAAATGAAAGCCCAAGCCCTTTTAGGGCTTTGATTATTCTCTTCTTACTCATATTATACAACCTTTCTTTAGGAAACTCAAAAAAAATGAAGAAACTAGGGAAAATTAGTGTTCTCTAGCCAGTTTCCAATTAAGACTTTGGTAGACCTATTTACTGCCCCATATGTAAACTCCTTCCGGAGGAACGTCAGTGGGTGGTGTAAGTCCAAACAATGCAAATAGCCCTAAATAGCCAGTTTGAGACATTTTGACCCATTTTCCTCGGTAATCCGCATTCATTAACCAAACAAGAAAGTTGTCCCCTACATCTAGTGTTGTTGGGTTATAGAATTTGTCTGCAGGCTTTACTTTTATATACACCTCAGTACCGAACCATCTCTGTGTGACTCCGCTTGGAAGATTGAGGTCTAGCACATCAGTTCCGGAGGATGTAGTATCTAAGGACGCGTTTAGATTTTTTCCTACGGCATTTAAGGGTCCCTTGGCCATTGCTGGAGCAACCAACATAGCTAATGCTAGTAAAGTCATGCTTGCCATCAAGATTTTCTTTTCCATACTTTTCACCTCCATTTTTTTGGATTGACTAAAAATCATTTCTGTTAATCGAAAATGAGTTAAGTCTGTTTTTTGTATTAAGAATGTACTTGTCCCCAAAGGGACAAAAGATAGGGTATGGAAAGTGTAATGAGCAGAAAAACCATAAAGAATGCTCTAAAAAATTTTGGACTAACAGAAAAAGAGGCAGAAATCTATGTTTTCCTAGCAAAACATGGAGTTTTAACTGGAGGAGAAATCTCAAAACAAACAAAAACTCACAGACCAAGAATATATCGTATTCTTAAAAGACTCCAGAAAAAAGGATTAGTAGAAGCAACCCTCGAATCTCCAATAAGGTTCTCTTCAATCCCTTTCGAAGAGGTCCTAGATGAAAACATCAGAAAAAAACAAGAAGAAACCATCTTATTAGAAAAATCAAAAGACGGTTTGCTTCAGGATTGGAATAAAATCTATGGAAGCAGAATCGAACCTGATGTAGGAAAATTCTTCGTTATTGAGGGAAATCGTAAAATATATTCCAAAATCTTTAGAATGATAAAACAAACAAAAAGCCATTTTTCAGCAATATTGACAGTTCCAGAATTAGTTCGGAATGAACAATTTGGAGTTTTCGACGGAATTTATAGACACCCCCACAAATCCAAAATAACGTTCCAATTCCTAACAGAATTATCTGATCAAAACTTGGAAGCAATCAAACTACTTAATTTAAAATTAAAAACAGGATTTGATCTTAAGGCAAGAAACCCGAGTTCAAGTTTTTCTTTGCTTCCCAGAATGGTGATAAAAGATAAAGATGAGCTTTTGTTTTTTGTTTCACCACAGACTGATTTTTGGAATACCGGAAAAAATGAGATATGTATTTGCACCAACAACACGTCTCTTGTACAAACATTAACAGGAATCTTCGAGGAGTTATGGCGAAATTCAACAGATATAAATGAGAAAATTTTCGAGATTCAAATGAATAAACTTCCAACCGTTTCTCATCTTCTTGATGCTGCAGATAAGTCAAGAACTGAGTGGTTAATTTTAGAAACTATTCAATATTACTTGCAAGCTTTGGAGTTGATGAAGGATCAAAAAAAATGGCAAAAAGAAAGAATCAACATTCTTGAAATGCTTGGAGGTCTTTATGGATTAGTTTCTGAACATGAAAAAGCAAATGAGTGCTATCAGAAAGGAATTGCCAGTACAGATGATCATTTAACTAAGGACAGAATGCAAAGAAAAATCAGGCTAAAAAAAATTGTTGATAATAATGGAACTAAATTAGCCTATTATGTTTGTGGAAAAGGCGAAAAAACTCTATTCTTTCTCGCATGGACTGGCTCCGGTAACTTGTGGACACCACAAATAAACTATTTTTCTAAAAAGTATAAAGTAGTCACGATGGATTTGAGAGGAACGGGGGAATCGGACAAACCATCTGGAGAATATACAGTTGATTTATTCACGGACGATTTGAGAACAATAATAGAAGATTTACCTGACAAAAAAATCATTTTGATAGGACTCTACATTGGAGGAATGGTGGGCATCAAGTATGTAACTAAATATCCGGGAAGAATTTCTAAATTGGTTTTGCTGAGTGTGGGACCTAAATCAATTCGATCAGATGATTATCCAATTGGTGTGTGGAGTAGAAATAATATGGAACTATATTACACCCAAGCTAAAAAATCGCCTTCTTGGGGAGTAAAAAAACTTGGCGAATTCTTTTTTCCAAGACCTGAGGATAAATATTTCAGAGAACGGTATCTTACTTTCTCGGGGACTCCTCCTGAGATCGTCATAAATGCTTTTATGCATTTCAATGAAGAAGACGTTCGCCCTCTATTAGGACAAATCTCCGTTCCAACTTTAGTTCTGGGTTTTTCAAGAATGTCCAAGATCATGAAAAATATGAGTGAACAAATTCCAGGATCTAAATACCATGAGTTCAAGACTCATATTTTTCCAAATTTGTTTGAAGCAGAAGAATTCAACAAGATTCTCGAAGCTTTCATAATTGCAAATTAATTCAAATAAAAGCATGGTTTGTAGATACTGGATTTAACAAAGTTTTGTAAAGAAAAAAGAACTATAACTTGTCATTGTGACAAATGCTAAATACTTCGTTTAATGTGACATTTTTTCTACAAACATTCAAGTTCATGGGGGGCTATCATATTAGAGAAAGCAGAGATATTACCGTAATCATAATGCTTGCGGTTATGGGTTTTGTTTTTTTAGTATTAATTGGTCAAATTCCCAGGCTGATTACTGGAATTCCTGGAATTGCCTACGCTTTTGATATTGTCTATTCTATCCTTCAATCTGTTTCTTGGCTTATGTTTGAAGGAAGGAGATGGAGAATTGTTGCACAAGGTTCACTACTAAGTTTACTTGCCTTAACAATCATCCCAGTTTGGAATCCAGCTATCGCAATTTCAACGGTAGTTAATATGCTCATAGTTGATTTAGTTTTCAACAGCTTTTATAGACTTTTTAAAAGAAAGAAGATGTTGCTACAGTGGTTAATTCTTGGCCAAGTTTACTATTGGTCAACGCATTCCTTATGGGTTTTATTGTTTTCTTCACTGCTGTTCTATCCGTTTGAAGCCGTTTTAACGAACTGGTTTATTCCCATAATGTTGGTTATGCTTCCAGTGATTATAATTGAAGCAGTAGCAGGTAGCTACATAGGATACAAAATTTATAGAAGAGTAGAAAAACTCACAGAATAAAAAAGGGGAAGTTTGCGGGATTTCGTCGGGTGATGTCTCCATTTGTCCGGGGTTCAAATCCCCGCGACCCCACCAGTAATACCCGAGGCCCCATTTTAGATGGTTATTTTCGTTTTCTGAACAGTTTGGCGTCGTTCATATCGGTTACGTAATCAAAAGCCCGCTTCAATTAGCTCTTTTGCTTCCTTGAGGGTTCGTGCTATTCTGCAGGTGAATTGGTTATCCTCAAAGTTGACTAAGTGAGTGTAGATTAGGGTGCTCTGGATGCGCTTGTGTCCAAGCATCTGTTTTACGTGCAAGATATCTTTGGTTCTGTGGTATTCCATTGTAGCTTTCCAGTGACGTAAAATGTAAAAGGTGATTTTCTATCTTTCCCGTGTTAGAGCCTTTTCAGTCCCTAATTCCTCTGATGCTTTACTCCCCACAAAAAAGGGGAGGGAAATTGGGTTTTTTGATGTTTCTATTTTCGAGGTTTGAGTCCAAAGTAGAGTGCGATCACTAATGCGATGATGACTAGCACCAGTATTGCAATAATGTATGTTGTTTGGCTGCCAATAGAATCTTCAATTTGTGTTCGCGCGTTGCTGACAGAGCCTTCTAGAGGGGACAAATCGACTTCTTCGGGTGCTGGACCAACTGTTACGGCTGTTTCATCCCATGAGCTGCCGTACGAGTCGTCTCCGAGGAAGGTTGCGGTGATCTTGTACAATCCCTCATCTGGCGGAGTCCATGCGTAAGCGAACTTGCCGCTCATGTCAGTTGATGTTTCGCCTATATTGATTACATTGCTGTCTGAATCAAAGGCAAGAAGCATCACCGGAACCCCAGTCACCGTGTAACCATCTGGAATCGGCTTCTGCATATGCAAGTACTCCATATACGTGGTCATCGATTCCTTAGATACGCATGCTGCGCCCGGCTGAGCCGGAGACTGATCCAACACTGAACCTTTTATCGTAATGGCGGTTCCTTTCGGCACTGCAACATCAGGAGCTGAGACTGTTGTTTCGCTTTGTCCCTTGCCAAAGACGTACATGTAGCCGTCATACGCGTTGGAGGCTGTAAGGTATCCGTCGGCGACAGCGCCTGGACTCATGGAACCAGTTATGTTCCATATGCCCTCGCCTGTCGTAGCGTTGATACAGTGGAGCCTCCAACCTCTGGTGACGGGCTGAGTGGGCGAGTGCTCAGTGTTGTAAATGTAGAGTTTTCCGTCAGCAACTGCGCTGCTGCCATAAAAAGAATATACCGTGATGCCATCCGTAGTGGTATAGGGAGTTTCGTATTCATATGGTGTTGGCGCTTCGTACTTCCAGACTATGCTTCCATCGGTCCAATTAATTGCGTAGACGCCCGAGTAGGCTGCTCGGAATATCATACCGTAAGCTGACGCTATATCGTAAGCCCCCCAGCCGGCTGCATCCCAAGGATAGTCCAGCCTCTCGCTTGTCCATGCTAATTTTCCTGAATCCAGATCATATGCATAAAAATGCCCGTCATCCATTGCTAAGGCGACTTTTCCGTCATCAGCGACGTTTGATCCTGCGTTGAACATGACGCGGCCGTCGACATATATGTCCCATAGCGCTTCGCCTGTTTCAAAGCTGGAAGCATTTATGCGCGTTCCAGAATATGTTGTTCCCCTCGGTCCTGATCTGACCCAACCTATATCAACACATACGCCTGCATTGAAATCCTGCTGACCGCCAGCAAAACCAAAGCTACTCCATGGCCAAGTTATGTTGCTCTCTACCCTGCTAGCGAAGTTGCTGGTGGTTCCCAATGTGGTCCAGTTAATCAAGCGGTAGTTTCCGCCGCCAAGGTTCTGCACGCCCAACACGTACCCATTCATGTAGTAGGTGCCTCCGCTTCCCGTCAATGGAGCAATCGACCTTTCCAAGGTCATGGCCCCGGTCCATGGATCATACTTTCTCAGATACCCGCCACTTATCGACAAAAGACTCGCGTATGTCCCTGAATATTCAATGACTGTGGGTGCCGATTCACCTGGCTCTAGTGGTCTTTCCCAATACAATTCTCCTGTGCGTATATCGTAGCATTGCCAGTAGGTTTGCGTGGACATTCCACTTCCTGGTTTTGAATAGGTATCGTAAGCTCTTCCTTGATAGATTATACTTGGAGTACCGCCGCCGCTAGTCCTAGATACAATCCCTTGCTCAGCTCCGGTGAGACCTGATATGGCACCTTGTCGTTTCCATACGACGTGGGCAGTGTTCGGCGCTTGGACCCACGGAGTGAAATCATAACTGTCGCTCCAGTATGAGTTTGTGTCAGGGTAAAGTTCGTCCCATATGGGACCACCTCCTGGACCACGCCACGGATAATTTCCCATGATGGACCACCACTCTCTGTTCTCTGGTGATACTGGTCGCGTCCAGTAGTCAGTTGGAAGTTCAGCCTCAGGCCAAGAATACACTATATCTTCCTGTACTGTGAGTATTTGCTCAGCAGTAGAAGCGGGGTTATAGTAGTGTGAGACGGGGTAGAGTGTACCCGACGTGTTCGTTACAATATATCCATTATAGTAACGTCCAGGTGGGAAATAGGTTCCGAGGAAGTCGAACTTGAGCTTCCATTCGCCAACCTCATCAGCTACGTATTCAAACCAGTTCGTCCCGTCATCGATATAGGAATCCATCACAAGGACGATTTCTTCTCCACCAGGCTTCGTGATTGTCACCGTGTAATTCGAATGCTTTCGCTGTTCTGCGGGGGGGGTTGTAGTCCATATGTTGACCAAGAAGATCTGGTTGAGTCCTACGGGGTTAGGTCTAAAGCTAAGATAAGCATCTGGACTGAATGTCTCATCAGGAGTAATTCCGTCTGGCAGGGGTCCATAACTGGTTGTTCTTCAGCAAGTTGAGCTTGCACTGGCGCATTAATCATTACCATAAAAGCAGAAGTCATTAAAAGAACTATAGCGATTGATGCTGTCAATTTTGTTTTGTTATTTGACGATTTCATTTTTTTTCTCCTATTTTTTGTTAACAGACCTTTCTTTACAGAAGAGTAAGTATTATGTGCTTGTAGGTGGAGCAGCCACCACCACAAAACAAATAATAGACAGCTCAATTTTGTAGTTCTCCATAGTATAGCCAGCAAAAGAGAGTTAACTATGGAACTTCATGTGAACATCCAGACACTCATCAATTTGGGACTCAATAGTTCAGAGGCAAGAGTCTACATCACTCTTTATGAAATAGGAACAGCTAAGGCAACCACAATCGCAAAAGCTTCTAGGGTGCCTCGACCAGACGTATATCGAACGTTGTCTAAGCTCAACGAGTTAGGATTGGTTGAAAAAATAGTAGCCCATCCCTTTATGTTCAGACCCATTCCAATAGAAACGGGAGTAGCTATTTTGTTGGAACGCAAAAGCAAAAAATACAATGAATTGAAATCCGAAAGTGCCTCTTTAATCCACAGCTTAAACAAAAAAAACATCCACAAAGATTCCTATCAAGAATCACAGTTTGTTTTGATTCCTTCCAAAGAAGTGCTTATCAAAAGGTTAAAAAAAACTATCGAGAAGACCCAAACGAGCATAGACGTTTCTACTTCATGGAAAAGATTCAAATTCGCTTGCTATCGCTTAGCTGAGCCTCTAGAGAAAGCGTGGTGCAGTGGGGTAAAGGGTCGAGTAGTCATAGAAGAAACTGAAGAACCAGTTTTAGAATTTGTGAAAACTTCTTGGAAAAGCCCTAATGCTAAGATCAAGTATGTTCACTCCGTCCCTAGAACTGTAATGGCTATTTACGATAAGAAAGAAGTGTTCATTTATATTAAACCTACAGCGGATCTGACAGAGTCTCCTGCGTTCTGGTCAAATAATCCGAGTCTCGTAGCTATGGCAGAAGACTGTTTTGAAAGATTATGGAACACAGCACTAGAATTACCAAAATGCAGCACTGATGACAATCAAGTTTAAGTTTTGTACAATTATACAGATTTTACGGCTCAGATCTCGAAGCTGAAAAGCACCAAAGCCTAGGTTGCTAGTTGCTCCACGGTCTTCTTCAAATCCAGCAGCACAACCTATAATTGCAAGGTTTCAAAGAAAAATTACCCCTCATAAAACAAATACAAGGGTAAAAAAAGAAAATCAACAATACGAGACTAGCAGGATCGCCATTATTATGAAAATGGCGCCGACGCCAGAAGCTGCCGTCATGACTTCTCCAAGAATTATGGTGGAAATCGTTACGGCAACTATTATCTCATTCAAGAGAATCACGGCAGAAGTCATGGGTGAAATATTTTTCAATCCTTTCATCCAAAGATAATACGGCGCCACCCAGCAGAAGATTGCAGTGTAGATGATTGCAATCCAAGCTTCCAATGTTAAAGACAAGAAATTATCCGCGGAAAAAGGTACCACCGGCAGCAATGGCAGCATAGTGAAGAGCAAAAGCCAAGTCATAGATTGAATCATGTTTTTGCTTTCTCTAACCAGTGGCTTGTTGTAGACAATGAAAAGCGCCCAGAGTATTCCAGCTCCAATCACGAGTAAATCCCCCACGACCTCTCCCACGCCAAGAGACCTGAAATCTAAATTCGTTGTCACAAAAACAACTCCTAGAAGGCTCAAAATCACGCTTGCCACTTTTTTTCTGCCCATCTGTTCCTTTAACACTATTGGACTTAGCAAGGCAACCCAGACTACGCTGAGGTTGACGAACAGCGATGATTTTGAAGCAAATGCATAAACCATGCCTATGTATTGCAATAGATATGCTGTCCCGTTTGTGACACCTAAGAATAGAATTAAGCGTTTCTTGTTGAAGTTAAAGCTGAAATTCTTTGTAAGCAACATCACGGCAAACATCGTCAGCAAAGCAAAAAAGAACCTCAAGAAGACAAAGGTGTAAGCATCCATGTACTGTAAGCCGATCTTTATAGCTGGAAAAGAGGTACCCCAAAGAGAGCTGGCTATAACCGTGAACAGTACTGCTTCCTTCTTGGCATCTGCCACGAGGTTTGATTTTCGCAAGAACTATTCCTTTCGTTTCGAGAAAGGGAAGAGAATGTTTTTAAGGCTTTTCCTGAAAAACTCAGACTACACAGTTTTTGGCAAAACCCCAAAAAAGCTAAAGGTGCTTCAAGGTGCTTGTGCACGCTAGGCTGTTT
>Ga0209635_10005019_pt1 | contig 10439 bp, 7 predicted proteins | sample DeeMarSWOR230_32_FD_187463 | JGI IMG/M metagenome (GOLD analysis project Ga0209635, IMG submission 187463) | Marine sediment microbial communities from White Oak River estuary, North Carolina - WOR-2-30_32 (SPAdes) (version 2) | ecosystem: Environmental > Aquatic > Marine > Intertidal zone >...
CAAGGTATCCTTGCTCAGCTCATCAAATCTCTCAAGGGGGATGGTGATGTCCAGTTCTCGAGCGATTGCAGGTATGTGAAGAACGGCGTTAGTAGAACCTCCAATAGCCAGGTCCATGACTATCGCGTTTTCAAAGGCATCCTTCGTCAATATCTGCGAGGGTTTGATGTCCTGTTCCACAAGATTCATTATTTGGCGTCCGGTAGCCCTCGCTATCCTCAAGCGCTCGGCGAAAACCGCCGGCACGGTTGCGGATCCTGGTAAGGACATGCCAAGTGTCTCTGTTAGGATCTGCATCGTGTTGGCCGTCCCCATGACAGGACAAGCGCCAGGCCCTATGCACACTATGTCCTCGACTTCGAGAACTTCTTTTTCGGACACCTGCCCTGCGGGGTACTTTCCGTAGACGAGATCATCGAGGTGAGAAAAGGTGACAGGTTTGCCTTCGTACTCCCCAGCGAGCATGGGGCCTCCGGTCAACATGATGGAGGGAATATTCAGTCTGGCCAGGGCCATCAGCTCCCCCGGGATTATGTTGTCGCAGGACGAGAGCGCAACCAGACCGTCAAAAAGGTGAACCTTGGTCATTATCTCGATCGAAGCCGCCAAGACGTCCCTTATGGGAAGTTCGTACCTCATAGGGGCTCCTGGCGTTCCGATGCAGGCTGCCCCACAGGTGGCAAAAACACCGTATTCGAAAGGCGTGCCACCTGCCTGCCACACGCCCGCTTTAACAGCATCCGCAAGTTGTCTGAGATGGAAATGCCCCGGCGCAGCCTCGTTCCACGTATTTACGACGCCAATTAAAGGTCGTTTAAGATCGTCGTCGTCGTAGCCCGTTGCTTTATACACAGCGCGACGAGCGGAGCCAGCCACGCCACTTAATAATTTCGCACTTTTATGCTTCACTTTCTATCACCATTTAGTTTTTTTATTATTTAATGAGAATATACTTCATCATTCTCGATTATTTTATCAAAACGTTGTTTATAAAAATTCGTACGCAAATTAAAGTAAAAAAAATTAGTGCTTTGAAGCTATTCCCAAGATAATTTTTCCTCTATTCCCAGGAGCGTTTTCACATTCTTCATCGAGATGAATCCTGCTGAGAACAGTTTGTTGTTGAAGTCTTTCTCGCTCATCTTTAATGTTTTATCTCTCATTTCCGTGAGCATCCTGTAGCCTGTGTAGTAGCAGACGTTGTATCCCCTGTTTTCTAGATGCCATACCACCAGTCCTCTGGCTGTTTCTTCGCTCATGTCCATCTCATCCATGTAGAGCCTTGCGGCCTCTTCGGGCGTCATGGTTTTGAGGTGGAACAGGCCCATTTCTATGTACACTCTCAATATCGTTTGGAATCTACGCCAAGCAACGAACAATGGAAAAGCTTTGTCCCCGTATATGTGCTGGAGAAGCTCCTCGGATCTGTGAGCCAATCCCTCAACCAGGGGCACCTCCTTGCCGCCAGTTACCTTAAAGGTTCTTGGCAGCTTTTCCACCGAGACCTTTGTCCATTGAATGTTGTGTCCCGGGTATGCCTCGTGTATGGCCATCATCATCAGCCACCCCCTGGTGAAGGCCCTGAAGTTGTATTGGTTCAAAGAAACGGTGCTCACGAGCCTGCCCTTCACTGGGTCGGGCCCCCCCGAGTGCCCCATGGGATGGTCTTCCCTCGCTATCTCTTTCACGCCGATGACCCTGCAGGACTCGCCATCAGGCAGGTCTATGTAAGCTCTGGATTTCTCTCTGGCTGTTTCGAGAAATTGTTTCATGGCTGCAAACATCTCCTCAGGAGTGTCGTAGGGCACATGGATGTGCTCCTTCAAGACGTCGATTGGCTCTTTCGTCGGATCTATTTCAGCTGCTAGCTCCCTGACCTTCTGCCTTACCTCCTCAAAATCCTTCTGGTACCAGGACAATATCCATTCGAAGTCCAATCCATATCGTTTTTCAACAAGATCGTCAAAGCCTACGTCCTCTAGCATTTTTCTTTCTTGTTTTTTGATGTCTTCAGCATCCTTTACGAATCGCCTCGCGAGAAGTTCCAACTTTGTCAAGCCTTCAACGGCGCTTTTATACGTCTTCTTTAAATCCGATGGTTTTTCCCCTCTTTTCTTGGCCCAAGCTTGAATGGTTTTTTTATTGTTATCCGCCTCTATTGAGAGGGAGCTGGCGCAGGCGATTGCGCGATCGATTCTGGGATCCGTGGAAGTTAAGCATAGACGCCTCATTTCCTTGAAGAATTGGTCTATGTTCGAGAGCTTTGGACTCAGTATCTCCGCTCTGATCTCATACCTCCTTGGCTCCTCCAAGAGCCTGCTTATCGAGTTACCCAGTGCTCGTATGTATTTCGCCGGATGGCGCTTATTGTCTTGGAGGATGATCTCCATACCATCCAACAAGTCTAAAAGGTGTTGAACCCAAACTTCGTTGTTGAGGGATTCTTTTAAGCTCTTGACTTTCTCTCTCAGTTCATTTATTTCTTTGAGGGCCTTTTCCACATTGACTTCAGAGGGCACGAACAGCTCTCTCTCATGGGTGTAGGCTCCTTTGGTGCTGCAATATAAGTCAAATATGACATCATCCAGTTCCTTTAGGCTAACCATAATTTTACCTCATTTAGAGATGCATTTTTCTTGTATATATTTTTTGATTCCCGTATGTGTTTGACGCTAAGATAATTTTTTATAAAAGTTGATTATTTTCCGCGTTGAGATCAGATGTTTGAACGTGAAAAAGAAGTGCTTCAAAGTGTTTATGAAAAAGGATCGGATAAAGTTACGGTTCTGAAAAACGGCGTAGTTATCGATGGTACTGGTAGGGCTCCCGTTGAAGATGCGTTTGTGGTCGTAAAAGGTAACAAGATCGAACAGGTCGGAGTTGGTGGGATCAAACTTCAAGATGCTGAGACAATCGATGTGGATGGAAAGACGATCATGCCCGGAATGATCGAGCTTCATGGCCATATGAGATGGGTCAGAACAGGCGAAGTGGTAGACGAGGGTGAATTGGCTCTTATCTCCGCGCACGCCTTGAAACAAAGCTTGGAAAAGGGGATCACGACGGTCCGTTCACAAGGCGAGTACTTCGGGACTGCCTTCGCCATCAAGAGGGCTCAGGCTAGAGGGCTCTTCGTGGGCTCGAGGATACGGGTGTGCGGCAGCCTCATATCGACCACGGGGGGCCATGGAAACATCACGGCAGATGGCCCATGGGAGTGCAGGAAGAGGGTCCGTGAGGCGATCAACACAGGTGCCGACCACATCAAGATCGGTACCACGCACAGACCCTGGCGTGGCCTCGAAGAGTACACGATCGAGGAGTTGAACGCGTTGGTGGAGGAGACCCACAGGTACAAGAGAAAGGTCGCGTGCCACGCAGCGATGATGCCGGGCATGGAGCAGGCGATCAGGGCAGGGGTCGACACCATCGAACACGGGCCCTCGGAGTTCCCTTTCGAGATAGATGACCAGACCGTGAGACTCATGGTCGAAAGCGGTGTCTGGTGGGTGCCCACGCTCTGGTGTTTCATGCATGAGAAGACATCCGAGGAGCTGGCGGAAATAAAGAAGCTCTGGGAGTTTGGACCCTGGGACGCCGAGCTCGAAGAAGAGTGGATGATGCACGATACTAGAAGGTATGCTCCGATCAATTTCAAGAAGTGCAGGGCCGGCGGCGTGGTGAAGATTGCTACCGGCACGGACACGATGGGTGGTAATAAGTTTCATAGCTTCGGGCAGGCGCACGAGGAGGCCATCCTATTCGTGAAGTACGGAATGTCCAACATGGAGGCCATAAAGGCGGCGACCCTGAACGGTGCCATGGCCTACGGGGAAGACGACAAGCTCGGAAGCATAGAACCCGGGAAGCTAGCGGACGTAATAGTCGTCGATGGAAACCCACTGAAGGACATTACGGCCCTCAGAAAGGTCGTATTAGTTATGATTGATGGAAATATATTTAAAAATGAATTATAGTCTGTAGAAATTTATTCTATTAATAAAAAATGTAAATAACAACAAGTCAAAACCCCGTATCTATAAAACACAAGCTAATAAATCAGATAAAACATCGAGACTAGAAAGTCTTATATAATCTTTGTTTTAACGTGAAGGGACACGTATAGTCGTGTCTGAAGAGGGAAAATATATTGAGTTACATGAATGTTTCTGGTTTCTGCGAGAAGAGAGCCGAGAAGATACGGGAATACCTGGCCGACAGGGATATGAAGGCCCTGGCGGTCCTCGACAGCCTCAACACCGTCTACGTCGCCGGCTTCGAGCTCGACGTGGCCCCCTGGGAGAGGCCCGTGGTCACCCTCATACCCCTCGACGGGGAGCCCGCGATCCTCCTGAACGAGCTATCCATAAACCATTACCGCTACGGCCTGGAGAAGAACATGCACTGGATAAAGGACGTCAGGTACTACGACGAGCATCCGCGCATGGTGGGTCGCCGCTACTACACCCGGGAGTTTCCGCTGCTGTTGAAGGAGGTGCTGGAGGAGAGGGGGCTGTGGAAGGGTCGTATAGGCGTCGACAGCTCCCCGTCTAAGTTCGCCGGCTGGGTGGGGCCCCATCTGCCGGACGTGTGCGTCGTTGATGCTGGTTACATCCTCCGGGAGATGAGGCTGGTCAAGGACGAGTACGAGCTGTACTGGATGAGGAAGTCAGGGGAAATCACAACCTGGGGTCAGGACGTGATGAAGGAGGCCATCAAGCCCGGGAAAAGCGACGTGGAAATCTCTATGGAAGTCGCATACGCTCTCGCCATAGAGGCCGCGAAAAGGTTCCCCTCCGACGTATCCATAAAGCCTAGCGCAGGTTTCACGGGGACCGGGCCGGATGGTGCTATGCCCCACGGCTGGCGTCGTCCTTCCGGCAGGAAGGTTCAGGTGGGAGACTCGCTTCTGGACGGATTAAGCTGTCGGTACAACGCGTACAGCGTAGAGGATGAGCGAACTTGGTTGCTCGGGAAGCCCAGTGAGAAGCAGAAGAGGTTCTTCGAGGTAATGAAGGAGGCCCAGCAGGCCGGAGTTGATATGTGCGTGGCCGGGAACAAGGTCTCAGACATCGACGCGGCTGCCCTGAAGATAATAGAGGACGCGGGCTTCGGCGACTACGTGTTCCACCGCACGGGACACGGGATGGGGCTGGGGGGCCACGAGTACTGGGACGACATGGCCTTCAACCACCTCGTCATGAAGCCTGGTATGATGACGTCAGTGGAACCGGCGTTGTTCGTTTACGGTCTGGGCGGGTTCAGACACTCCGACACTGTGGTGGTCGGTAAGAACAAGCCAGAAGTCCTTACGACGTACTCGAAGGAACTAGAAGACCTGATAATACACATATAAACCCCTTTTTTTAACAAACCTTTCATAAATTTCGATTGGTCAAATATTTCCAAATATGTCTCATCTTATTTGGAAAATATCTGATCTTAACAGTTACCTCTTGTGATATTCTATAATTGACGCGCGAATTTTTATCTTAGATAATACTACTAATAAAAATTAGCATGTCTTAAAATATAGAAAAAAAATATAAATGCTAACAATAGAAATAAAAAGATTAGATATGAAAATCACAAAAATTGAGACTATTCCTATCACTATGCCCGTGGGTTTTTTCAAGGATGGAATGTGTAAAGTAGAGGGTGTTGATGCGCTACTTCCTTATTATCCGGGTAAGCCACTTCGCAGAAGGAGGAGAACTACACCAGAAGACGCGGTTCTACTCGATAACGTGATAGTGAAAATTCACACCGACGAAGGATTAAAGGGCATAGGAGCGTGCGCTCCCGACATCGGATTTTTTGGCGAGCCGTGGGAGTCTGTAAAATACATTATTGACAACTACATGGCGCCGATAATCGCAGGCATGGACCCATTCGACCGCGAACATATTTTCTATGCATTGACTCGATCGGGGGGTTGGCACAACGTCCTAGCCACCTCAGGCATCGATCTAGCCGTTCATGACCTGCTTGGCAAGGTGTTAAACGTGCCCGTGAATAAACTCCTAGGCGGATGTCATCAGGAAAAAATATTGCTCTCTACCGAGGTGCCAAGAGGGACATCTGAAAAGATGGTGGAACATAGCTTGGAATATTATGACCAGGGAGTTCGCGGGTTCAAGGCAAAGATTGGATCCGACCCTAGGAGAGATGCAGAATCACTGAAAGCGATGCGTGAAGCATTAGGATACAAAGTGAGTTTTAGAGCCGATGCAAACCAAGGATACACGCCCAAAGAGGCAATTAAAATGTGTAGGCTTGTCGAGAAATACGACGTCGATCTGGAACTCCTGGAGCAACCATGCAAAAAATGGGATTTGGATGGGATGGCGAGAGTAGTTAAGGCCGTTGACACACCCATCGAGGCGGACGAGAGCGCATTCAGCCTCTTCGATGTAATGCGAATAATAAAGAAGGGAGCTGCAGACGTAATCAATGCAAAGGTAGCCAAGGCCGGAGGCTGTTATGGCGTTAAGAAATGGGCCGCGTTGGCCGAGGCTGCGAATTTGGGCTGCGTCATAGGAACTGAATGGGGGATAGGATGTCAGATAGCTGCGAAATTGCATCTAGGAGCCTCAACCAAAAACGTACATCCCGTAATCGAATTTACAGAAATCATGATCCATGACACGTTATTAAAAGAGCCCCTCGAGTTGAAGGATGGCTATCTAAGCATTCCCGCAAAACCCGGACTCGGTTTAGAGTTAGACGACAGAAAGATTGAAAAATATAGAACTCCTGCTATTCTTGAATGAGTTAATATCTCCAAATTATTCTCCCTTTTTATCAAATTTGTTTACTTGCGTCTTTTTAAAGACGATATTTTTAATGACATATTATAACTTTTTATCTCTATTTTATAATAATTTAAGTGATAACTTTATAATGAGGTATAGAATATAAAACGAGGGAATGTTGGAGATGAATTATCCTAAAAAAGCTATCAAATGTGGAATCTTAATCGATGGAACTGGGAAAGCACCAATGAGGAATTCTGTGGTTTTGATCGAAGGTTCAAGAATCACAGCGGTAGGTGAAGAAGGAGAGGTTCAGATCCCGAGTGACGCCGTGATAATCGACGCCTCTGGAAAAACCGTTATGCCGGGCTTGATGGATATGCATGTCCACCTCGGCATCGTTGAGGGTGCATCTGGTCCCGAGACGCTTTTAAATCTCTTCAAAGCGTCACCGTTTCTACTGCTTCTGTATGCAGCTAAACATGCGCGAGAAATGCTGGAAGCTGGATTCACCACGGTCAGAGATCTCGGCATGGCTAATGTCATGTCGGCTGATGTTATGTGGGCTGCTAAACCTATGGTCACCTTAAGGAAAGCGATAGAACAAGAACTTTTACCGGGGCCAAGAATCGTGGTTGCAGGGCCCTTTTGCATGTCGGCGGGGCATTTCGATATGTCTGCTTCTCGATATGAAAACTTTCGTAATCCTCCCGACGGCGTTTGGGAAGTGAGAAAAAGGGTGCGCGAGCTGGCAAGGGAACACGTAGATCTCATCAAGATTGCTTCCGGTGGGGGAACTGCTGGAGAGGGAGAAGAAATATGGTGGAGAAACTATACGATTGATGAGTTGAAAGCCATCGTCGATGAAGCACACGCGTTAGGGAAAAAGGTAGCTTCACACGCTTATACCGCGGACACCGTTAAAAACGCCTTAAGGGCGGGGGTAGATACAATTGAACACGGCAGCTTTCTCGATGATGAAGCAATAGAAATGTTGATCGAGCAGAATGCCTTTCTGGTGCCCACTCTAACTACATACCATATAACAGAGAAATCAGAATACATGAGAAGGAAAAAAGAGGAAGTTAAAAAAGGAGTTGCGGAGAACTTCAAAAAAGCCCATAAAGCGGGCGTAAAAATAGCTGCGGGAACAGACATATACCTTCAAGAGCATCCGGACCCAATATACGGTGATAACGCTTATGAGCTCGAACTGATGGTGCGATATGGTATGTCCGAGATGGAGTCTATAATGGCCGCTACAAAGAACGCGGCTGAAGCCCTAGGACGTGAGGATGAACTTGGGACTATAGAGAAGGGAAAGTTGGCAGACATCATAATAGTAGATGGAGATCCTCTGGAAGACATCAGAATTTTACAAAATAAAGAAAACATACTCAAAGTAATTAAAGATGGGAAAATCGAAGTAGACCGAAACTTATGATACCCTTTATCTCATCAACTTCGCTTAAGGAGGACGTTTTTTAAAATACAATTTTTTTGATATCATTCCACCTGATTAAATCTATTTGTAAAAAATATGCGTATACAACATCATTTGAAAAATAAATAGGGCAGTATGAAAAAACACCCTCATAGGTGATTTTTGGTTCTCAAATCTGAGAATGGAGAAAGATAGTATCTATTTTCTTTTGCCAACGGTGGCTATGTACACGACTGCTTGCTCTTCACCATCGATTCCAAGAATATCGTTTATCTTCTTGTCACCGAATCCTCCGATAGCGCACACACCGCAACGAACGGCCTCAGCCGACAGATATAAGTTCTGGCATACATGACCTGCTTCTATCAAATTTCTGAGTCCCCTTTTCCTATATCGCCATATGATTCGGTCGACGACCAACGTCCAGAGGAACGTCACCGCGCTCTCCTTCACCCACAGCTGCCTCCAACATGCCTCAGTTATTCTATCTGCCAAATCCGGCTCTAAGCTGACCTCAACCAGCTTGTGTTCGATGGCCAAGAACCTGTAGAGTCCAGGACTCAGACCTTCAACACGGTTCACCAATAGATAAGTCTCGAATGGATGGAATGATCCGGCGGATGGGACCATTCTTAGCGTTGAGGGTCTATCAGTCACGCCTTTAACTCCTTGAGTGCACCAGAGGAGCCACGAAAGCTCCTCCAGTGAAATTGGGGATTTTGCATAGCTTCGGACACTAACTCGTTTTTCTATTGCCTCCCTGAGGTCAATTGCGTCCACCTTGACGTCTTTTGGAGCGGGCAGGTCGATGATACTTTTCGTTTTGTCATAGCCTAGTTCAATAGGAGGCTGAGGCAGTCCTTTGGTTTGATCCGTTTCTTTCAAATCGATTTCTCTTGATCCTATCCAGCTTGTCGTTTCCATAAATTCTTTAAAATAACTTTTAGTTAACCTAGAGCACCTCCATTTATAATACAATGGAATAATTTAAAATCAACACATATTGTTGCTCAACCGATTTGGTTTTTTACTAGACTTTTCGCGCGCACACCTCGCGAAAGTGGGAATCCGAAATTTATATCTGATTGTGCAAGCGACGTTGAATTAAAATCGCTGATTTCTATACGCTAATGGTAAACATGGAGGAAAATCCCATCATAGCCATTTTTGGGACATAATGCTCTATTAATGAGAAAATTTGCCTAAAAATAAATGCTATTGTCATAACTTGTGTGCGAGAATGGGCGTATTATTAATATATGAGAATCTAAAGAATAATATAACATCGCATGGACGTAAATGAAAGGTGTATGAAAAATGAAAGAATTTGAAGGAACCTTTGTTGTAATGGTTACTCCATTTACTTCAAATGAAGAATTAGACCTAGAAGCTTATAGAACAAATATTGATTATTTTATCGAAAATGGTATTCACGGAGTAATAGTAGGTGGGAGCACCGGGGAATTTGCGACCCTTTCCCTCCAAGAACATAAAAAAATTATTGAAACCGTTGTCGATCATGTAAATGGCAGAGTTCCCTGTATTGCAGGTACCGCTGCTTGTTCTACAAGACGTGTTATTGAATTAAATCAATATTCAAAAGATGTTGGTGTAGATGGAGTAATGATTATTCCTCCCTTTTACTCTAAACCAAGAGAAATAGAAATTTATGAACACTTTAAAAACATAGCTGAAGCTGTTGATATACCTATTATGCTATATAATAATCCTTGGACGAGTAAAGTTGATATGCAACCTTCTTTAGTCGCAAAGCTAGCGGAAATAGATAATATAACACATATTAAGGAAAGCAGCGGTGATATCACCAGAATAATGAGGATACTTCAGTTAGCAAAAGATAAAATAACAGTTTTCTGTGGATCAGATAACCTTGCCTTAGAGTCATTTTTGATGGGTGCAAAAGGATGGGTATGTGTAGCAGCAAATATATTCCCTAAACACACAAGCAGACTGTATGAATTAATAAAGGAAGGTAAATTTACTAAAGCAAAAAAACTATACGAGGGTCTATATCCATTATGCTCATGGTTAGAAGAAAATGGACTTTTCGCTCAAGGTGCAAAAGCTGGGCTTGAAATAATAGGAATGAAAGCTGGTCCCACTAGAAAACCCTTACTTCCATGTACTGATAAAGAAAAACAGGAATTGAAAGAAATCATAGAAAAAATTCAATTTATAAAATTATAATATAATTTATTAGACCTTAGTCGTTATTGTGT
>Ga0209635_10005021_pt1 | contig 10438 bp, 13 predicted proteins | sample DeeMarSWOR230_32_FD_187463 | JGI IMG/M metagenome (GOLD analysis project Ga0209635, IMG submission 187463) | Marine sediment microbial communities from White Oak River estuary, North Carolina - WOR-2-30_32 (SPAdes) (version 2) | ecosystem: Environmental > Aquatic > Marine > Intertidal zone >...
CACAAACAAGAGCAACCACATCGCTTGTTTCTGGGTCGACGATGTACCGCGTGTCCTCAGTCATTTCGAAACGGTCGCGGCTTGGAGGAATCAGCCACAAGAAGCCGCCTGCCCAGTAGTCGAAGCCGCCTGCTCTTCGGAGACCGCCCATCTCGTTTATCATGTTTTCCAGCCAATCTTCGTCGTAGACTTGAGTCACCCATTCTGGAATGACTTGGACGGTGGCGGGTTCATATTGCAAATTTCCTTGGGAGTCATAGCCAAGTGGAGTCTCATACCGCCTGACAAGGTCGAATCCGACGTTGTAGCGTGTTACCACGTACACGGGGTTGTTTATGGTTAAGTCCCATGTCATGTATGACACGCCGTAAGTTTTTGAAATGTCATTCATGTAGTTGCGGAAGGGAATGTTGTGGTCCCACCATAAGCCTTCTCCGATGGCGAATTCGGTGCTCATTATTGTTGGCGTGGCGGTGGGGTCGGTTGCGTCTATGATGACGAAGCCTTTGACGTAGTTTTCAGCTATGATGTTGGTTGAGCCGATGGCGGCTACCCAGACTAGGTTTCCGTCGGGCGATTTGGTTACGTGACAGTCTAAGACTTGCGTGTTGCTTCCAAACTCGGACATGTGCCGCCTTGCGATTGATGTGGCGAGTTCTCGCGTGACGAGGCGAACCATGCCGTCGGGGATTGTGCTGTTGAACGGCAAGCCTGAGGCTGTTTGGATGAAACTGTTAAAGTAGTCAGCGTTAGTCACACGCTGGACCTGACCATACACGATTAGTGCGCCAGTAGAGAGCAAGAATATGCCTATTAGTAGAAGGATGACTGTCTTTCGGTGGAGTTTGAAGGAAAGTTTTACGGGGACACGAGTGCCCACACGTGGGTACTGCGGAGACTCATCTACCTTCATCGGTCTTAAGGAAACGGACCACTCAATAATTGCCACGAACAGCCTTGTGAGAAACAGCAGGTAAACAAAGAGACTTAACGGCGTTTGCAAAGACTGTATAACAAAGAAAATCAACAACCCTAACATTAATGAGGCGAAACGCCAGCCTGATTTCAACTTGAATTTTCTGGGCGGCATCGGAATATACCACAAAAAAGCCCATATTGCTAGGAACACGAATAGATTCAAGTAGCTTTCCCCCAAACAGAATATACTATTTTAAGTATTTAAAAAAGTGAATAAAATTTCACAAGTGCACAGGTATACAGTTGGTTATCCGTCGGTGGTGTTGTATTGGATGATTGAAAATACGTCGTATTTGTCTCCGATGACATTTCTGCCGTTAAGATAGCCGAGCTCTATCAGGAAGCCTATGCCAACGATTTTGCCGCCAAGCTTTTCAACCAATTCAATGTTCGCTTTGACTGTGCCGCCTGTCGCCAGCAAATCGTCAATAACCAAAACTTTCTGGCCCCGCTTAATCGCGTCCTCATGCATCTCAATCGTGTCACATTCATATTCCTTCTTGTAAGTAAGGTCCACACACTTGAAAGGCAACTTCCCCTTCTTCCTTATAGGAATAAAACCGACGCCAAGCTCATAGGCTAATGCAGCGCCTACAATGAAGCCTCTAGCCTCATTTGAAACTATAACGTCGATGGCTTTGTCCCTGTAATGGTCAGCCAATAATTTAATGCATTCTCTGAAGCAGCGCTTGTCTTTCAGAAGCGGCGTAATATCCCAGAAAACCACGCCCTTAAACTCGGGTATTCTTCGCACTTTTGACTTGAGATCTAACTTGCATTTTTCAACTTTTTTCATTTTAAATTTCTCCCTCACAGGAACGCGCTCTTCAACGCGTTTTTGCATTCGCAACCGCGTTCTTTCGGCAAACGTGCAACTGCTTCCAAGATTATGCGCTTGACTTTTTCAACACTAGCCTTCATTGTCGCTACAACCTCATCCGCGCAGACTGGATGGTCCTTCCACACGTCATAATCCGTAACCGTGGAGATCGAAGCGTAGCACAATTCAGCTTCGCGTGCCAGAACACACTCGGGAACAAGCGTCATGCCGATTACGTCTGCGTCCCAACTTCTGAAAAGTCTCGACTCGGCTTTAGTTGAAAATCGTGGTCCTTCAATGCAAACGTACGTTCCAGTATCGTGTGCGCGGATGCCGACGTCTTTGGCGATGCCTATCAGTGTCTGCCTCAGTTCCGGACACATCGGCTCAGCTACCGATATGTGGCACACTTTCTTGCCCGTGTAAAATGACTGTTCCCGCTTGGTGGTTCGGTCAATAAACTGGTCGACAAACACTATGTCGCCTGGCTTGTAATCTTCCTTTAACGAGCCGACGGCTGAAGGCGCAAGAATCCTCTGAACGCCGAGCTTTTTCAAAGCGAAAATATTAGCTCGCGAATTAACATCAGTCGGTCTTATCGTGTGCTTCTTTGCGTGCCGCGGCAAAAACGCCACACGCCTGCCACTCAACTCGCCTATTGTAATGGCATCGGAAGGGGCGCCATAAGGCGTGTCCACAGTTACTTCTTCAACGTTCTTGAGCAATTTCGGATCGTAAAGACCCGTTCCACCAATTATCCCGATTTCAGCTTGCATGGAAACTTACTTCAAGCATTCCACTTATAAAAATAGCGACTGAAACGCCCTACAGCTTGAAGGCATTTTTTATTCCTTGCGCATTACTTCAAACTTTTGGGGTCAGCGCGTTTTGCGGACGCTTAATAAAAGAGGCACCCGCCAATTATTATTGGTTGGAGAATGGTTTTGTGCAAGGCGAACCCAAAAGAGAAAGGAAACCGAACAGGCTGATATATGAGAAGAGCCCGTATCTGCTTCAGCATGCGTACAACCCCGTAGATTGGTATCCGTGGAGCGAAGAGGCTTTTAAGAGGGCTAAAACGCAAGACAAGCCAGTTTTTGTTTCCATAGGCTATTCGTCATGCCACTGGTGCCATGTCATGGAGAAGGAAAGCTTTGACGACGACGAAGTGGCGAGGCTAATGAACGAAGCGTTCGTCTGCATAAAAGTTGACAGGGAAGAAAGACCTGACTTGGATAGCGCCTACATGGCAGTGTGCCAAGTGATGGGGCGAAGTTGCGGCTGGCCACTTAACATAATAATGACGCCGGACAAAAACCCGTTCTTCGCCGCTAGCTACATCCCTAAAAACAGCAGGTTCGGTCTGGTGGGAATGGTTGATTTCATTCCTCAGATTGAAGAAATCTGGAAAACGCGTAGGTCCGAGTTGGAAGCCACAGGCAGAGACATCAAACATAGCATAGAAGTCATGGAGAAAAGAAGCGTTGGAGGAGAATTGGGAAAAGATGTGTTGGATGACGCCTACGAGAGGTTTGTCCTAAGCTTTGACGCGCAGAACGGCGGTTTTGGTCGCGCTCCCAAGTTTCCCACACCGCATAACCTGCTTTTCCTGCTGAGATACTGGAACCGAACCAAGGAGAAAACCGCTTTGGCAATGGTTGAAAAGACTCTGCGAGCCATGCGCCTCGGCGGTATCTTTGATCAGGTAGGCTTTGGCTTCCACCGCTACTCAACAGATGCAGAGTGGTTGGTTCCGCATTTTGAAAAGATGCTGTATGATCAGGCGTTGTTGGCGCTGGCTTATACGGAAGTGTACCAAGCAACGGGCGCTGGAAAGTTCAAGTTAACCGCTAAGGAAGTTTTAGAGTACGTGCTGAGAGATTTGGCTTCGCCAGAGGGCGGTTTCTACACGGCTGAAGATGCAGACAGCGAGGGCGAGGAAGGCAAATTCTACCTGTGGACTGAAGAGGAAATCAGAAAGACCTTATCATCTGAAGATGCTACTTTGGCGGTTAGACTTTTCGGAATCGAGACCATAGGAAACTATGATGAAGCTATTCGAAAGCGAAACGGCAAGAATATACTTCACTTGGCAAGACCGCTAGCGCAAGTTGCATCAGAAGCACATCTGAGCCTTGACGAACTTATCATTAGACTTGGTAGAATTCGAAACTTGCTTTTTGAAAAAAGAGAAAAACGTGTCCACCCAGAGAAGGACCACAAGATTTTAGCGGACTGGAACGGTTTGATGATTGCCGCTTTGGCAAGAGCCAGCCAAGTTTTCAGTGAACCACAATATCTGCAAGCCGCAATCAAAGCTTCAACGTTTATTTTGGAAAAAATGAAGGGCGAAAGCGGAACGCTTTGCCATCGCTATGCAAAAGGCGAGAAGGCGATAGATGGGTTTCTGGACGATTACACGTTTCTAGCGTGGGGACTCGTGGAAATTTATGAAGCGAGTTTGGAGGATAAGTACTTGCAGGCGGCGTTGGAATTGACCAAGACGATGATTGCACGGTTTTGGGATGAAAAGGATGGTGGCTTCTACTTCACTGCAAAAGGCACGGAGAACGCTGTGGCTAGAAGAAAAGAAGTGTATGATGGCGCGCTTCCTTCAGGCAATTCTGTGGCGCTGTTTAATCTGTTGCGTTTGGCGCGTTTGACTGGAGAATTGGCGTATGAAGAGATGGCTAGCAAAATAATCAAGTTTTTTTCTGAGGACGTGCAGAGAGCGCCTGCAGCGCATACGTTTATGCTTCTTGGAGTGGACTTTGCTGTTGGACCAGCCTACAACGTCATTTTAGTCGGCGCCGCTGACGAGGACGGCGTGCAGAGTATGCTTAAAGCTTTGAAAATGGGTTATCTGCCGAACATGGTGGTTTCGCTGCGGCAAGCTGGCGCTACGGGTTTGGGCTACGAGAAAATCGAGGGCAAGGCTACTGCTTACGTGTGCCGTGATCAGACATGCATGCCTCCGACGAATAAGGCTGATAAGATGCTGAAGCTGCTTGGACTGGTATCAGCCGAGAAAGAATAATAAGTCTTCACTGTTACTGTTGTTTCAGCTATGAAAAAGAAAGCGTTCATCTCAGGCCCCATTCTGGGCATGGAAAACGAACAAGGCTACAGAGAAACCATTACCAAAATCTGCGTGAAGCTAGGTTTTGACGTGATTGACCCGTGGCGCCGCGAAAAAAGCCTCTACAAGGGCGACGAGAAGTACTGGTGGCCCAACGTTCCCGCCTCTGGTTTTGTTCAAAGAGACTTAGAGGACGCGGAACGCTGCGACGTTATGATTGTTTATTTGCCCAAGCTTTCCGCAGGAGCTTGTATGGAGCTGTTTTACGCCAAGCGCAAAGGGAAGAAGGTCATAGTGATTTCGGAAATGGAGTGCTTGAGCCCGTGGATTATAATACACTCAGACGCCATAGTGAAAAGCTTTAACGAGCTTGAAGACACTCTGAAAAAAATCCAATAGACCATCTGCAGACTTGTCAAAAAAATTTGAGTGAAAACTGGTACTTCAAAGTTTTTTGTGTCAAAGAATCTTTACAGAAAAGCTTTTGTGAGAAAAGACGGGTTAGTTTGAATAGAGGATTGCACTGTGAAAAAGAAGTCACGCTTAAGTGCGTTCTTGAGCCTGTTTCTTTTGTCCATGCTATTGTTGACTTTTTTGTCGACGGTGCCTGTTTATGCTGATTTGTCGTGGGATATTCAAATTGTAAGCGAAGATGCCTCATTCTTTGGCAACGGCTATTGTCCGATTAAGGTGGATTCTGACGGTAATCCTCACATAGCATATAGTGGATCACCCAATTTGGGTTATGCAAGCTGGAACGGTTCAGAATGGGATAACCAAAAACTCCAAACATTTGGTTTTGCGCACGACTTTGTATTAGATGCTAACGACACGCCGCACATAACCTTAGGAAGCTTGGCTTACGCGACGTGGAACGGAACCCAGTGGGACTTCCAAACAATCTCAACAGACCACACAGTCTTCTCTTCACTTGCTTTAGATTCGTCAGGCAATCCTCACGTAGCTTACGTTAGTGTTGATAAACTAAAATATGCAACCCAGAACGGATCAAACTGGGTCACTCAAACAGTAACCACAGCCAACTTGTCAGGTATTGATTATAGGTTGTCTTTGGTGCTAGACTCAAACGACACCCCGCACATAATGTATTACAGCGAATCTTCTTTTGTGGATAAAAAGGGTAATACGATTCGTTCAATAAACCTCAAGCTTGCCGTATTACAGAATTCCAGGTGGACCATTGAACCTGTCCTTACTTCCCTAAACTTGGTCGCCTTTGGAAACATGGTTTTAGATTCTGCTGGACATCCACACTTTATTGTTAAGCAGTATCTCTACCCTGAAGGTTCCGATACCCGTGTTGAAACTATTGAGTATGTTAGCTGGGATGAGTCCGCTTGGGGTGGTTCCGCTTGGAACACACAGACAGTGACTTCAAACGTCAGCTTAACCCATCTTGGTTTACTGGCTTTAGACTCAGAGGATAGCCCCCATATTATCTACATCACTTGGTTTCCACAACAGTTGATGTATGCCCGCTGGACAGGCACGGAATGGGAAACCCACCACGTGGACGAATATGGGTTATCACTTAGCCAAGGCTTCAATTTCGTCATAGACTCTAACGGCAACCCCCACATAAGCTACATTAATGTCCCTGAAAAAAACCCAATCGTGCCCTACCATTTGATGTATGCCACAGCCACAATCCCAGACACACAGCCATCTTCACAAGCTTTTCCAGATTCTACTTTACTGTTGGTTTCGGCGGCAATCATCACTTCAACAGTCATAATTGTTGTTGCTTACGTCTGGAAAAAGAAAACGAAGCACTAAACAGACGAACGTTTGTTCACTTTCGCTTTCAAAAACAACTTCAACCTGTCTATTTCTGTGCGGTTCGCTCAAACAAACCTTTCTTTACATAGTTACTACATATAAGGGGACGATAGTCTGTTCCGAGCAGCTAGTCACTAAGCCCTTTTTCAGTCAACTAACAGTTCAAGCTATATATAGAGGGGGTATAGACAAAAAATAGCACAACAGAGCACGATCTGCAGAGAAGTCTTTATCAGCGTAGAAACGCTAAACTAGTTAAAGTGGTTGTTTTGGTTGAGAGGCGTTTACGTGTTAATTATTCAAGTAGACGAGAACGTTGACGTGAATGTTGGTGCTTTGGGCAAGTTAACGTTTGAAAAGGGCTTGTACGCTTATGTTGGTTCTGCTCAGGCTAATTTGGAACAGCGGATAAAACGCCATCTCGGAAAAGAGAAACGCCTGTTTTGGCACATAGATTATTTGCTTAACGATAGCGCAGCGAGAATCGTAAAAGTGCTCTACAAGCAAGCTGATAAAACTGAAGAATGCGACCTTGCTGAAGTTATTGGCAAAAGAGGCGAACCAATAGAGGACTTCGGCTGTTCGGACTGCAGTTGCAAAAGCCATTTGTTCCGCGTTAGAGATTACCGTTTTCTGCAGAAATCTATGCAAGTGGTGCACGTAGAAACATAACGCTTTTTAAGAGAAGACAGCGAAGAATACCTATCCCATCTTTGGAGCGGTCGTAGTCTAGTTTGGCTAGGACATCAGCCTGCCACGCTGACGACCCGGGTTCAAATCCCGGCGACCGCACCACACCTTTCACACACACTGACGTCGATGAGTTCTTCGGCTATTTTCTCTTCTGTTTCGCCTTTTTTCCAAGCGTCGCTTGCTTCGCCTAACTCTATGAAAGCGAAAAGGAGTTTTTTGGGGATATCTTCAGGCTTGTTGTAGAAGCCTTTCTCTATGACGAGGGATTCGATTTCCTTTTTCATCTGTTCCAAGTGCATTTTACGCTTTCTCCTAGCTGCGTGGAAAAGACTATAGCCCCTTAAAGATGGAAACGCAGCTTAAACCTTCTTTGACAACAGATTTTGCATGACTCATTGTTAAGAGGCTGTTGAGTGACCTGTGGATTTTTGGTTCGCTAACACACTTCTGTGACGGCGAAAAAAGTTCAATCTAGTTTCTCCGCACCAAGTCATATAAGCAGTATTTAATCAGTCTGGTTTGCCGTCTTGGTTTTTCCTTTCGTAGTCTTCATAAGCATTTTCTCTGAAACAGGTCTAAAGTACAGAGTCTTCGAAACTCTCCGCTTATTCAGCCACCCCATACGAGCCAACTGGTTCAGGTAATTGCTTTCAACTGCTCGAGAACGTCCAGTTAAGTTAGAAACCACCGTAGCTTGGCACTCGCCTCTAGACGCTACTGTAATGTAAGTTCGTCTAAGATGATCAGGCAACTGTAAAAGCTCAATGTCAGGAACCTCCAAAGGTTGAGGACTCCAGTTTGAAACGCTTTTCTCTATATCATCAAGACGGCACCGAATATTAATCATCTCTCGGAAAATTTTATCGAGCACTGATCTCCTAACCATGCGGGCTTCTTCTCCATTATTTTCAATTTGATGGTTCGTTATTATCTCCATCTGATTTGAGCTTTTTTGTTAACTGCGTTTCGGCAAATTGTCAACTCCAGTTCGCGTCAACCCACCTCTTAGCATCCCCAATTGATCGCAGCGTCTCACTAGAGCAGGATTTGATGCCAGTATATGCCATACTCCAATCGCGCAGAAGCTGGCACTAAATATGCTTTCTTTATGCTTCAGGAAGGCTTCAATATTTCAGTAACTTTTGGCAATCAGAGTGGCTTGTTGCTGAAGCAGAATTGAGCCAAAAAAGGATAGGTGATGTGTCTTACCCAGTGCCAGTTATCACAATGTTCACGTTGAAAGTTGTGATACCGCTTATGCTGGATGACACTCTCAGCGTCAGCGTTGCAGTTGCCACCTGATTTGCACCTAGTGCTGTGCCTTCTCGGTTCCAGGTCAAGGTTATCGGTCCATCAGCACTTGCTGGGCTCCAGTTTGCTCCCGTCATGCTTAGCGTCAGCTGATTAGTGCCTAGGTTTTTGACGTAGATTGTTCGGGCAACAGAACCGCCAGGAGAAACAGTACCCCAGTTAATCGAGGTCAGGCTTTGGGTGCAAGCACTGTCAGAGTAGACACCCAGATTCGTTGTTGCGATAACTCCGCTTGAAGCTATTGTCCTAGACGATATAAGTGCCCCAGAGGCAAGTAGAGTAACAAACAGTCCTATTGCAACGACTGCCGCGCTTAATCCTATTACAACGGTCTTATTTTCCAATGGCATTTTCTCCTATGGAAGTTCCATTGAAAAAGTTAAACGATAAACATTAGTGTACAAATGGCACACATAAAAACAGAAAAAGGTGCGCTACTCAAACTTCCGCTTTCTTAACAACGCTTTTTCTAAAAAAAATAATGAAAAATAGAATCAGCACAGTAATAGAAGTTGATTTTTGGTGCGCACACACTTTGCTAAAATTACAGTAGACCACGGTAAGAGTAAAATAAAGCCCCTTGTATACGTTGAACGCATAGGTCTCGCATGTGAATTTTAAACTGTTGTAAAAAACTAGGCAGAACGCCTTCGCTTGGCTTCGGCGTCTATCTTTTCTAGAAGTTTAATCACTTTCTTGCCCTTTCTCGCTATTTTCTTTTCGTTCCAGTTGCTTCCTGCAGGGCAGATGTTATCCACGACTATTCCTTTTGTCTCATCATAGATTACGGGGTAAAGGCGGCAACCCAAAGGTCTATCCTTATAGATTTTGCACTGTTGCTTTTCAGCATCGTAGAAAACGCAGTGACCCTGCCGATTTCGCAGTTTAGCGTAACCTTCGCTGTCAAAGCGTACAAAAAAGTTTTTGCTGTAGCCTTTCCTCTCTAAACGTTCAATGTCCTCTGTAGAAAGTAACATTTCAGTTTCTTTGCAGCAAGCTCCACAGCGTAAACAACGCATAAACGTATTCTTATTCTGCTTCTATTTCAGTCTGCTGTTTGCATAAGACTTAGATTCAACATTTCTGCCCACGCAATAGTTTTTAGTGGTATGCAGGCAGTTTTGCGGTTTCCATAAGGCACGTACTCAACTAGATTTCCTTTCCCGAATTCGCTCTTTCTAATCCCAGTCAACCGCACGTTAATTATCACTGCGCCATCTTTCAGATGCAGGTTCACGTTTTTTCCCAGAAAGGATTTGGCGCTGTTTAAGCTAAAATTTTCCATGCATTAATCACCCCAATTAAGTTCTTTATCTGCTATGCGGCTCCAGCACTTTTTGCAGATGGGTAGTTTTTCTCCTTTGACGATAATGTAGAGTTTGATGTTTTCGTTTTTGCATTTGCTTTTCCAAGGATTTTTACAATGCTCCAACATGGCTAACCTCCAGTATTTTAACAGTCAGTGTTGTTGGCGAAAATCGTTTTTAAAACTCGTTGTGAAGCGACTGTCTAGCGCTGGGGAGAGAGGTGAGTTAAAGTGAACCTTTCATGCGTTGGCTAAGTTAAGGTGCTTTATATGTAAATTATTTGGGGTGTTATGGCTTCCTTTGTTACCTTCAGCAGCGCCACTGAAGGCTTGTTTACGAAAGAAGGCAAGGGGTTTGTGGGGCTCCCAGGATTAATGTATAAAATTTTCCCTTCCCATTTTATGCTAGAGTTGTGCGTGTGCCCGTAAACAAACACGTTAAAACCGTTCT
>Ga0209635_10005025_pt1 | contig 10433 bp, 9 predicted proteins | sample DeeMarSWOR230_32_FD_187463 | JGI IMG/M metagenome (GOLD analysis project Ga0209635, IMG submission 187463) | Marine sediment microbial communities from White Oak River estuary, North Carolina - WOR-2-30_32 (SPAdes) (version 2) | ecosystem: Environmental > Aquatic > Marine > Intertidal zone >...
GAGCCGGTCGGCCCGGCTGACCTGGTCATCGTCAACGTGCGCGAGGCCATCACCGACGGCACGAGGGTGAGGGTCGTGGAGGACGGGGGCGCGCCATGATCGAGACCTTCGTGCGGCGCCGCGTGCTGACCACCGTCCTGGTGCTGATCGCCGTCATCCTGGGCGCGCTCTCGTATGGCGGGCTGGGCGTGCGGCGGTTCCCGGAGATCGAGTTTCCGTTCGTGACGGTCTATACGGTCTACCAGGGGGCCAGCCCGGCCGAGGTCGAGAGCGAGATCACTAAGCGCATTGAGGACGCCGTCGTCACCATCTCCGGCATCGAGGAGATCAACTCGAGTTCGCAGCAGGGGCTGTCGCTGGTGTTCGTCCAGTTCGGGCTGGAAGAGGACGTTGACATCAAGGCGGTGGATGTGCGCAACAAGATAGACCGCATCCTGCCGCTGCTGCCGGAGGCGGCCGACGAGCCGGTGCCCCAGAAGTTCGAGATCGGCTCGCTGCAGGATATGGACCAGGTGCGACTCATGGAGCCTATTACTAAGTGGGCAAAGACGATATACGAGGCGAGGAGGATACCGGAGTACGTGAGCATTGCTTTCAGGAAGGCGAAGAGCGGCACACCGGGACCGGTCTATTTAGAGTGTCCCGTAGATGTCCTTCTCATGCAGAGGGTGGAGGAGAGCGACGTGGTCTTCCCTGAAAACTATTGTGCTGAGCAGGAGGCTGGTGGCAACCCAGCCCTGATCAAGCAGGCAGCGGAGCTGCTGATGGCGGCGCAGCGCCCCATAGTTATTGCCGGCGATGGGCTCTTCTGGGCCAGAGCTGATAGGGAACTCAGGGAATTCGTGGAACTGGGGGAGATCCCGGTACAGACGGCTGGCTTCGCCCGGGGCGCTGTTCCTGAGGACCATCCCCTGGCCTTGGCTCGACTGGGAACAGCAATGGCGGATGTGGTGCTGACACTGGGGGTCAAGTTTGATTTCATGCTACTGTACGGCCACCCGCCTCTTTTCAATGCCGATGCCAAATTCATCCAAGTTGGGGTCGATGCCTGCATGATTGGCTATAATCGGGGAGCCGATATCGGCATTGTGGGAAGCCCTAAAGCGGTGCTAAAGCAGATGATCGATGAGATCAAGGGCGCAAAGAAGAAGGTCGAACGCTCTGCGTGGACCGACCAGCTAAGCTCCATAGCCAAGATGGCCGATGAGCAAGCGGCTCAGACCTATGGTGCCGACTCGCTTCCCATTCATCCCGCCCGGCTGGCTAAGGAGGTCACCGAATTCCTGGATAGAGATGCTGTGGTGGTCATAGACGGGGGTGATGCTTCCTTTGGCTGGTTTGCCCCTCTATTTAAGGCTCAAGCCATGGGACAGGTACTGGCCACTGGCGCCCTGGGTTGCCTCGGGGTCGGCACCGGCTTTGCCATGGCGGCCAAGTTGGTAAGCAGAGATAAGCAGGTGCTGATATTCTTTGGCGATGGCTCCTTTGGCCTCAACGGCATGGAGTTCGATACCTTTGTCCGCCACGATCTGCCAGTGGTATCGGTGATCTCCAACGACAGCGCCTGGGGTATGGTGAAGCATGGGCAGCGTATGATGTACGGTGAGGATCGGCTCCACGGAACCGTGCTCAAGCCGCGCCAGCGCTACGAAAAGATGGTGGAGGCGTTGGGGGGATACGGCGAGTATGTGGACAGGATCGAGGACATTAAGCCAGCCCTGGCTCGGGCCTTCGCCTCTGGTCTGCCAGCTTGCATCAACGTTGAGGTAGACCCCAAGCCGATTAGCCCTGCAACTATGGCTTTAGCCCAGGCTATGGGGGCGGCTCAGCTCTAAGCCGGAGCAATAACTCCCGCTCAGTAAACTGTTGAATGAACGCAATGAACCCACTGGTTATCCGAGCTTGTGGGTACTGCAATATCTTGTCCACTCGCTGTTTCACCGCATCATTATTGGCCTTGCAAGGCGAGTTGCGTCTCTATACTTTCTTCGCTAGGTCTACTCTCGCGGACTATAGAGAAGGTTGAAAAAGCAACAAGGCTAGTGTAGACTACTAAGCCGAGTAAGACGCCTATGCCAGAAGAAGTCAGCGGGGTAGTCGTTGCCATATACAAGCGCTGGTAGATAGACCACTACTCCGGGTATTTCCAACTCAAGGAGGCTTAGAATGGGATATGAGACCATTATCCTTGAAAATGACGATGGCATTGCCAAGCTCATTTTGAATCGTCCCCGAAAATACAACGCTGTCAATACAACGATGATGCGAGAGCTGCAACCAGCCCTGCAAGAGGTGAGCCAGGACGATGAAGTAAAGGTGCTTACTATTACCGGTGCCGGGTCCGCGTTCTGTAGTGGCGCCGATGTTGCCATGATACGGGGCATGTTTGAGGACGCCTCTCGGGAAGAGATCCCGCTAAGGGATAAGCTGCGGCTTATTGAGCCCTTTTATTCTATTGTGCTGCAAATTAGCAACCTGGCCAAGCCGGTGATCGCCGCCGTAAACGGGGTTGCAGCTGGCGGTGGCCTTGTATTTGCCATGGTGGCCGACATTAGGATTGCCTCGGACAGAGCAGGGTTTTCACAGGTGTTCGCCAGGCGAGGGCTGCCGGACGGCGCCTCCACCTTCTTTCTCCCCAAGCTAGTGGGACTGGGTAAGGCGTGCGAGTTGGCCTTCACCGGCAAGATTATTGATGCCAGTGAGGCAGAACGGATCGGTCTGGTCAACCAAGTAGTGCCCCATGTCGAACTGATGAATACCACACGGGAACTGGCGGCGGGCATTGCCAAGGGGCCTACGGTCGCGCTTCAGCTGGCCAAGCAAGCCCTACGTAGGGGATTCACCGCTGTCGACCTCGCCGCACATATAGAGTACGAATTAAATTCAGTTCTGATCAGCATCACTACCGAGGATTTCAGAGAAGGGGTAAAATCATTCTTAGAGAAGAGAGAGCCTGACTTCCGCGGTAGGTAGCTGATTCCGTGCCCTATATTTCTCTATAGACCTCCTCAATCCCGGTTGACGTAATGCGCTACTGATATCCGTTTTCTCTGAGGTATTCCCCATACTGCGCTAGGCTGGAAAATGCCACCGCAGCCTGATCGGGTAAGTTATAGCATACCATTCCTTTGACTCCAAGCGTTGACGCCAAATCCTTTGACATATCGATGTTGCCGAAGGAGGTATCGGAGGCGAGTATTATCGGCTTTCCATACTCCTCCATCATTTGTAATATCTCACTGAAGAAATCGCCCGAGCTACTGGTTACGATGTTGAGCAAGGAAGAAGACCCACCATCTTGCATGGCGAGGCTACCCCTCATACCGAGGAATATCACTCCATCGACCTGAGGGCAGCGTAGCAGGACCTCAATCGCGTTCTTAACATCCCCCTGGCGCATCCCGGATACGAGATCCACCGGATTGCCCCGGCTCCACCATGGAGGTAGGAAGCCATCCATCTCCGTTATAAGCTCATTTGGGAGCTGGGCAACTTCGAGTCCCGCCTTCGTGCAGGCATCGGCCGCTAGGACCCCCCAGCCCCCTCCGTCAGTCACTATGCCCACTCTCTTCCCCTCAGGCAGGGGCTGGCGAATGAATGCAGCACTAATATCGAACAACTCATGGATATCACTTGCCCTTATTATCCCTGCCTGCCTTACTGCGGCAGCGAAGACCGTTTCTGAGCCAGATAGAGCTGCTGTATGGGAATAGGCGGCCCTCGCTCCAGCATCTGTCTCTCCCGCCTTGATCATGACAATGGGCTTGGTCTTAGTCACCTTTTTGGCCACCTCTAAGAACCTCTTCCCCTCCCTTATCCCCTCAACATAGCTGAGGATGACCTTTATCTGGGGGTCCTCTCCAAAAAACTCGATGAAGTCAGCCAGTCTCAAATGGGCCTCATTGCCGCTGCCTACGAAGTGGCTGAAACCAAAGCCTCTGCTCATTCCCCTGCTGATGACGGAAACACCTACATTTCCGCTCTGGGACACTATGGCCAGCGGCCCCGGATTGGGGTACACGCCGGGGGGCATCCATGGATAGAGGCTTGAGGGCGGACAGATGATCCCGTTGCAGTTTGGCCCCACAAGGAGTATATCGCTTCTCTGGGCGATATCGGCCATATCGAGTTGAAGTCTGTGACCCTCCTGCCCCACCTCGGCAAAGCCGGCGGTGATCACAACAGCAGCCTTTATCCCCTTTCTCGAACAGTCCTCGATCAACGGCGGCACACTCGACGGTGGGGTGACGATGACGGCGAGGTCGGTGACCTCGGGAACCTCGTCGACGCTGTGGTATGCCTTTAGGTTCATGATCTCGTTTTCCCTGGGGTTTACCGGATATATCTTTCCTTTAAACCCGCCGTTTACTAAGTTGGCCAGGACGATGAAGCCCCACTTCATTGGGTATCTTGATGCCCCGATAAAGGTAATGGATCGGGGGCTGAATAGGGGCCTAAACCTCTGCAATACCTCTGACATAGATTAACTCCTCTTCCTTTCTGGTGCGACATTACCTAGATCAACTACTGTCGTTTATGCTAACCCCCTGCTCATTGGCTGTCAATCCGGTGTGCTTATCCAATTGGTGATCAATTACCTCCTTTATCCGGATTTGTCCAATTGCAGAAAATAGCGAATTATTAGATCACACTGCGATGGAGTGTTCAAGTGAGGGTCGGGTCTCATGAAGAATACGAAATATCCTATGCTACATGGCTGCCTCGGCATTTCTTGACAAGGGGGCTTGGGCCACTTACAATGGTATGTCGTATGCACATTGGGCTGCTATCAGATACACATATTCCCGAGGTGGCGCAAGCACTACCTCCTCAAATAGTGCAAGCTTTCCGCGGGGTCGACCTTATCCTACACGCCGGCGATATTTATGTCCCATCGGTGCTGGATGATCTGGAGCGTATCGCGCCGGTGGTTGCGGCTAGCGGCGATGATGACTATTATTCTACGCTAGCAGACAAGCGTGTCGAGAGTAGACATATTCTAAAGTTTGAGGGGCAAACAGTATGGCTTATCCATGAAAATCCGTACTACTATCTGTTGGCATCGCGGCAAGCAATGAACACTCCGAGACAAATTGAACATGACAGACCTGACATTGTTGTGTTCGGCCATGAGCATCGCGTAACCGTGCAACATCATAGCGGTGTCCTGTTTGTAAACCCCGGTAGCCCCACGTTTCTCCACTACCGCCGTGGCCTGGGCACAGTCGGCATACTCGATATTGACTCGGGAGAAGCCCAGGTACGCATTTTACAGCTATAAATGAGCCTGCTTCAGTTCGAGCAAATCTGGCCTTCCTGCAAAAGGAAAGCTGGTAAACCGCTTTCCTTTTTTTCGGCGCCTGATCAAGGTCTCATTACCCGATCATCTCCAGGAAGGCCTGCACCCTTGTTCTCAGGGGGGCGAGGGCTACCATGGTGTATTCATGCTCCAGGTACATATTTGGCAGCCCAATGCTATCAAGGTAATCTTTCAGCGACGGCACCTCGTAGCCATGAGTGTCGCAGAACTTGATGGACTCAAGTATCACCCCATTAACGTTCCAATCTCTAGCATATTCCTTAATGTAGCCGAATCTGAGTTCCAGGTCTTCCTGATACGACTGCGTGGTTTCCCTGAAGGTGCGGGGGCACTTAAGGCCATCTAGATAGCGATGTGCCATCCCATCGAGGGGGTCTGCTGTTATCTCCACATCCGGCCAGTAGTGCCTTGAGCCGACACAGGTATCATCCATAACCACGTTTGCATCCAGGCTTTCGATCATCTCTACCAGGGCTACGTTGTCTATCGGACTGCCCCAGATAAGAAGCCTGGCCGCTTTCTTTTGCGGGCCATCCTTTCGTTGTTTAACCTCCTTTATTACCTCCCTTAATAGCTCGCTCCCTTCCTCAAGAGGGATACTCATCAGGGCTATTAATACTTGTAGCGTTTCCGTCCCGGAGATAAGGGGAGGATCGGGCTTCCTTAGATCGTACAGCTCTCTCACCAGCGCACGCTGCGCGTTGTGGGCCTTAATCTCCTCCTTGAGGTGCTCCTGGCTCAGCTCCTTGCCGGCATACTTCTCCAACGATTTTGTGAAATCGTTCATACCTGACTTGAGGTACTCGAGGGATGCTTTGTGCACCACGTGGGGATAATCTATGAAATGGTGGAAGGGGGGATCGATGTAGTAGTTCCAGAGGTGACACCACTTCTCCGCCACGTCGCAAGCATGAGCGCCAGCAAGACCTTCAAGGAAATCATACTTGCCCTTCATCCCTAGATCGATGGAGCTGCGCAGGAAGGGGCACACTATGGTAGGGAGACAGGAATCGGCTTTGGTTATTGGCTCGTTTATATCCCCGAAAATTCTGAAGGGGACGAGGTCCAAGGCAGTAATCATCTCCAGAGGGGGATAGATGCACATGTAGCCTATTATCTTCTTCCCCTCGGCCTTGAGCTCTCTGGCCCTTTTATCTCTCTGGTTATATATCTGTTTTGCCCTGGTAAGCCCTTTCTCTTCCGCCATGGATAAAGCCTCCTTTTTTTATTCAGCCCTTCTTACCAGCCCAGCCCCTCTTTTTTTCTCAATTCCCTGTAGTGGTCCATAGTCTCCTCGAAAGCCTCGGCTTCGCTTAGCGCCCGAGTCGGGTCGAAAACCGTTAGATCTACGATATCGCCCTGCATCAAAAAAGAGGGAACCCTGCCGCGTTCCAGCAATACATCCGCCGCATGAGTGAGGTAAAAGGTGGCGGTGCGGCAGCTAAGCAGGGGGTGAAACAACATGCCATCCACTTTATATTCCCTGGCCATCTTGAGATAGAGTTGAGCCATGCCTGCGCCACGCTCTCCCTCTACCCCGGCTCCCATCATGTCCCCCATAAAGTTTTCAAAGATTAGCCTGGCGATGCGCTCCAGGGGGTCACTGACCCTCTCCATCTTAGAGAGCGGCGGCGGATGATAGCCCGGGCTTTCCGTTACGAAATTCCAGCCCCGTTCAGCCAGGTCATTGAAGAAGTCCAGGCTATGCCAGGGGGGGAGCTCGGCGAACCCCAGCCTGTATTTCTCATTGGCTACAGACCCGATCCCGGCATCCACCCTAGACTTAACCTCGTCGTAGACCGCCTGATAGGCCTCTAGCGTTCCTGGCATCGCCGCCATGTAGTAAGCGGGAACCATCATGGTCCAGAAGTCCCGAGCGTGCATCGGGCAAGGTGTGGACTTTCGCAGCTCGTTGGCTGCCCCCCACACCTCAAACACCTTCTCCTGGCTGTCCAGCAGCTGGTGCAGCCTGTCCCAGTCCATCTTCTTACCCAGAAGGCGCTCCAGGAAAGCCACGAATTCCCTCAGCTCGGCGACGACATATTTGATGGTGTAATCGAGGGCACCCTCCATAGCGATTTCATGGATACCAGGATGAGGCATTTCCAGCACCCATAATGGCACATCCCAATAGCGCCTCAAGGCCTGGAACCACTTATATCTAGCATCGCAGAAGGCGCCTGAACTCAACATAAAGGTGGGCTTTGCCATCCCTCCCAGAGGGGCCGCTGGTGGGGTATCCCCCAGCTCTACCATCTTGCTGGTGTAGCCGAAGCAATTCCTGGCATAGCCGCAGAGGTGAGTAGGAAAACCCTCCCCCTCGCTCCTGCCCAGGTATTCTTGGGCTGCCCCCATAGCGGCGCATACCGTGCCGTAGTTCTCGGGATAAATGGCCGTTACATCCATGGCTCTAAGAATGGGATCCCCCTCCCAAAAGTTGACCATGCACCAGGCCACCGGCTTACCCGCCTTGGCCGCCTCCCCACCTGAATCGTACATCGCGTCCAACATGGGGCGCAGCAACTTCCTCGATTCCAGCCTGTTTATCGCCCTCTTTTGCTCAGTAACCATATCAACCTCCTTACATACCGCTCTTGATTATCCTATCAGACATCTGAATGAAAGTCAAAGTATTTTCCCCAGGGTTGCGCCTGCCCTTAGCGGGGCCGAGACAGCGTACACCGAAGCCTCTATCTTTGGGGGAGTCTCTGGGCTGAATCCAGTCCTGAATGGCTGAATCGAGGGGGTGGAGGCTCGAGTGACCTTCAACCTATCGCAAGCTACTATAACTGCCCGAATCATGTTCTATCTGGCCGGCTATAGCCTACCCTAGGGACAAACACCGGGCTCAGTATTTCCTTGACCTCTTCCCTGAGAGTATTACCACCTCACCCTTACATGGCCTACCTTAGTGCAAGCGCTCCATCAGATTGGGGAGCTTGCCAACAAGATAGAGCTCAACCGCCTCATTGATATTCTTCACATCGGTGACAATGGTCTCGATGCCGTAACCCCGCATTGCCTCATAGGCTCCCCAGCCCATGCCCCCTGTCAGCACCACCTGGCAATCGGAGATGGCATCCGCCATAGCGGCATGCCTGCTCTGTGAGCCTGCATCGTAACCATGTCGATCTCCAGGCGCAAGCTTGGGTGGTTCATGGGCAGCAAATGTGTGATGGCCTGCCTTGGACCGGGTCTCCTTAGCGATAATCTTGCCATCCTCTATTGTGACTACTACATAATAAGGAGCCCTGCCGAAGTGCTGGCTGATGTCCACCTCATCGTCTGATATGACGGCAATTTTCATTCCCTTCTCCCTTTAAATGCTTAAGTTATCTTTATCTCGTATTTCGGTTTCCCCTGCCCGAAGTATAGTTTGACTCTTACCTCCTTTCCCTCCGCAAGATACTTTTCACACTTATCGCGTAGTTTTACTGACTCAGGAGATTGCAGAAAAGATACAAGGGCTTCATACTTTTCCTCAAGCTCCTTATTATCTATTTCCCCCTTCAGAAGCTCCCTAAGGCAACTTCCAAGTTCTTGCTCAGCTAGGCATTTTATACACTTCCCCGGTAGCTCCTTAGTGGAAAAACTCGGCTCAAGCTCAATTGGGTTCATCTTTTCATCTCCTTCGGCATATATCGCCGGAGGAGCAGGGAGGTGTCTCACAACGCTCCGTCCTACCGCAGCAGGTGGTGCCCGGCGCCGTAGCATCCATTCTTATTAAGTAAGAGGTGGATATGAGCCTCTCTAGGTTCTTGCTGCCGCAACCAGGACATCCGATATCCTTGTCATCGAGACTACGGAGCAATATCTCCGAGACCTTGCCGCATTCCTGGCATCTATAGTCGTAGATTGGCATTGTTATCCACTCCGTCTTATAAGTCCCAAAGCGGGTGAGGCAACCTGCCTCACAGGCTAACGCTTCAGGTAGAGCCTGAGGGAGAGCAGGCACTAATTGAAGAACTTGAAGCAAAGACAGAGAAAATCCGTTGTGGGTGCTCCGTGCCACACTTAGGGCACTCTATCTCGCTATCGCTATCCTTCATGCTGCGGCGGAGTTCAAATCTTTCACCGCATTTTAGGCATTCGTATTCATAGATGGGCAAAGGCATTCACCTCCTATCGGCGGCTTAGCGCATTTTAGTGAGGGCCTGCTCGGCGGCGTTCACGATCTGATAGACTATGGGCGAGGCGGTGAGGGCAGGATGGGTGCCCATCTGGAAGGTTGCTACCTCGTCCGCCGTCATTTCATTCTGTATGGCGGCAGCGATAACATTTGCCAGTTCACCCGTTGTCACCCCGCCCACAAGCTCTCCCCCAATGAGCTTCGCTGTCTTTTTGTCAAATATTAACTTTGTCTTCAGTTCCTTTGCATTCGGCATCGAGCCTGGATGCTTATCGGGGGCTGCTACCTCAGCGATAACGACGTCAAATCCTGCCTCCTTCGCCGCTTTCTCAGTGAGCCCGGCTGCCGAGAGGGCAAAATCGCCAAAAGCGGTGGAGAATACCCCGACCACCCCTTTATTCTTCCTTCTCAGCTCGAAGACATTGGCACCGGCGATCCTGGCCTCAATGGTGGCTACCGAAGCCAGCCGCAGCCCCGATGGCTTCTTGGTGAAGAAGGATAATTTCTCAGCACAGTCGCCGCAAGCGAAGATATTTTCATCGCTGGTCCTCATATATTCATCGACCCAGATTCCCCGTTGCTCACCGATCGTCAGGCCCATGTTCTTGGCCAGCTCCGTATTGGGCGCAGCGCCGATGCCGACGACCACAGCATCTGCCTTTAACTTATCACCGTTTTGAAGCTCCACTGAGTTGACCTTGCCATCTCCGAGGATGGCACGCACCCCGTTCTCGGTAATGATGTCTATGCCCCGTTCCACAAGCTTGCTCTCCGCCAGACAGCAGAATTCCTCGTCCAGAGCGAGGAGCAGGCAATGGGGTAGGATCTCGACTATAGTTACATTCGCGTCTCCGACCTTCTTGCATTCGTCGGCCATCTCGGCACCGATGAAGCCGCCCCCTATGATAACTATGTCTTTAGCCTTCTCCAGCACCGGTTGGACACTGCCCAGATAGTCAGCATCCTTCCATATCGGGATCACAT
>Ga0209635_10005026_pt1 | contig 10433 bp, 8 predicted proteins | sample DeeMarSWOR230_32_FD_187463 | JGI IMG/M metagenome (GOLD analysis project Ga0209635, IMG submission 187463) | Marine sediment microbial communities from White Oak River estuary, North Carolina - WOR-2-30_32 (SPAdes) (version 2) | ecosystem: Environmental > Aquatic > Marine > Intertidal zone >...
CAAGAATAGCTTTTTCGATACCTTCAATGGATAATAATATTTTTTGAATATATTCAACATTTTCTGGTCTACAAAAACAGTGTACATTTGGTCCTGCATCGATTGTAAAGAAGCAATCTATCTTTTCAGATTTTCGAATATACAACACTTTCTTTATTATTTTTAAAGTAAGTGGATTCCAATAAAATAAAGCGGGTTCAGATGTCATCATTACCGTATGCATATATAAGCAATTTTTTTCCGTGATCATTCCAACTTTCTTAAAATCATTGTCTAGAATTGCTTTCCTAATTTCTTTAGCTTGTTCATGTGATTTTTTAACTCGTATTGTATTAAATATACTTGTTTTTGCTAATTCATGTCCAATGTCAGAGGTGACATCCTTTCTTCCTTCATCAATTATTGCAATTACCGCGTTTATATCAAAATGTTCTGGATCACATATTTGTTCAGTATAAGAAGTCTCATGGGAGAAACCACGATGCCAATATACAAACCCACCATGAATTGAGCGTGCTGCAGAACCAGAGCCTAATCTAGCAACTGTTGATAATTCTTTTTGGGTTAGATCCAAATTCAATGCCTCAGCAGCAGCAAGAGTAAGTGCTGCAAACCCAGCTGCGGAAGATGCTAATCCTGCTTGCGTGGGAAAATCATTAAAACTCACCATTTTGAAATTGTAATCAATTTTTTTCATTTTTTTTAGTGGATTAATGACTTTTAATATTCTTTCCAAATCTCTTCCTTTCAAGAGCCTATTATTTAATATTGCCTCATTTTCTTTTAAATCTTCTGAGAATTCGATTGTTGTATGAGCTTGTAAGTGAGTATTTTCTGATAGCCCATATTTTGTCATGCTAACGCTATCATTTAAAGGTATATTTAATTCTGGAGAAATTTTATTCCGATGACCCCAATATTTTATCAAGGCTATATTTGAATGAGCTATTGCCGAAGATTTCATTAACATCAAAATAAAATTAATCTATTAATTCGATTGTTCCGTCTGAACCATTAACAATGAGCATTTGCCCTGTTTTTATTTCATTAATATTAATTTTATCCACACAGGGAATTTCACTGATAATACATCCGACGGCTATAATAGTATCAATTTGTTTATTAACTATCGCTGCTGGGGCAGTATTATTTTTTTTCATTCTATACATAGTATATGATCCGACTGTTGATCCTTTACCAGTAGGGAAAACTAAAACTTTTCCTGTTATTGATTGACCTTCAAGTTCATGTCCAACCTCAACTACTTTTCCTGTATCGGGATCAACACCACCATAAAATGAAATTCCATCTTTAGTAACGATTGCTTCTGCCTCAACTGTACCTTTATAGATTTTTCTTCCTGTTAACTTCATTTCAAAGCCTCCTCTACGCATTCTTTTATTGGTGCTATTTTTACTTTAAATTTATTTTTTGCGCGTCCATAATAACACGCTTTTGCTGAGTCTACCATTATTCCTTTGAAACGTCCCTTAATTGGAGCAACAACACAACAGGTATCTGCTGCAAATTTTGCTCCTGCTTCTTCAATTATTTTAGAATAACCAACTTCATCAGCGATTCTTTTTGTAGGTCTAGCAGTTGTAATCCAAAATTCTTTATTTACTTTCTTTCCTTTTAATAGATTAGCAATCTTCTCAATTTCGTGAATTGAAGCATGGGGGCACCCTATACTTACAAAATCAATTTCAAGATCATCATCAATAAGTTCTTTTCTAGCTTTATCAAGATCTTGCTGGTTTATTTCAAAAGTTATATTATTCGGTTTAGGATATTTATTATATTCTGGAGTGATTCCTTCCATATGGAATAATGCAGTTCCACCATACGTCGCAACAGAAGCACAAAATGATTTTAATTCTTCAACAGTTGCATATGAAATACCCATAATATAGGGTATTTTCTTTCCTAATTCGACTAACTTATCTCCAATTATTTTTCCCAATACACCAAATTCGTCTGTACCTTTAACGGGAGCATTAACTTTAACTAAAATTTCTCCATGACGATTTTCATCCAAATGATAGCCATATTTAGGTGTTACTCCTGTGAGGGCTGATGCCAATGCACTTGGTCCTCCCTCACGATTAGTTCGAGCACCAATAACGGAATTAGCATAACAAACAGCACTACTTTCAGCCCAAGCAATATGTTGTCCATAATGAGGAGAATTCCCGATTAAATATGGTGTACAAGAACAAGTTGTAATTATACCCATTTTTGCAAATGCATCTATTGCTCGATTCTGATTTTTAGCAAATCCTTCTTCAATCCCTAAAGCTTGCCAATTTTCGCGATCCATTCCAGCAGGATTTAAAGTAGTTAAGACTCTAACTTTACCATCCTCTGCCATTTCTCTTAAAAATTCCAAACCCGCTTCACCTAGATTTGCATATGAAACCCCAGCTATTTGAACGCCATAAACATCAACCATACATTCAGCTTCAAATATTTCTCCTAAAGTTACTAAAATTTCCATTGATTTCTTAGCAGCCTTTCCATACTTACCATCCAGCATTTCTTGTTCTTCAGATGTTAATTTCATTTTTCCTTTTCCTCCTATTGAAAATATTTCTTAATATCAACGTTAGGAAACTCAGCAATTTCAAAACTCTTTCCTTTGACGACAAGTGGTTTAGTTAAATCAAAACCAATTTTTGTTGTCATTTTTGTTCCTGGCTCTGCACTTGGATCTAAACTACTACCTGGTTCTTTATCTTTAACAATCATTTTTATATCTCCTTGAAAACGAGTCGCCATTGCCCACTCTACGGATAAAGGATCATAAATATTAATATCTCTATCGACAATAAAAGCATGTTTGCAGCTTGTATGACCCGAAAAAGTTCCCTCTATTGCTTTTCTTCCATCCTCTTCTGATTTTTTATCAATCTGTACTATTGCATGTAACCAAGACGACCCACCAGGACTGATATTTACATCCAAACATTTCACACCTAATTCATTTACCTTATTGAAAATGGTGGGTTCTCGAGGCATACCCATTAAAATTTTATGCTCTAGAGCACCTGGTAGGAGAGCTTGCCATATAGCATCTTTCCGATGAGTAATTCTTCTTACTTCAAAAACGGGTTCTTCTCTGATTGTATCATATGTTTCAGTTAGATCGACAAAAGGACCTTCTGAATGTTTTTCTTCTAAATAGACGCGACCTTCTAAAATGAATTCTGCTTCAGCTGGTATTAATAAATCAACTGAATTTGCTTTAACTACTTTAATTGGCTCTAAAGCATTAGCAATATGCAATTCGTCAACTCCGATGTCTACAGAAGTTGCTCCGGCAATTAAGATATTAGGAGTATTTCCTACACAAAAAGCTACATCTAATTCTCCATTTTTTTCTAAAAATGTAGAAAAATGACGTCCTTTAACTATACGAGTCGAGAATTTATCTTTTGAAAACTGCATGGCTCTATGAAAGTCTAGGTTTTGTCCATAATCAGGATCTCGGGTCACTACAACTGCTGAACTAATATAGTTACCGCCATCCTTCTCGCAATGAAACAAAATGGGAATTTTATCTAAATCTATATCAGTCTCGATTATTTCTTGACAGGGGGCTTTAGACACAATTTCTGGTTCGGAATAATTATTAATTGCCTTTGATAGCATTGGTATGATTTCTGCGGGAGTCACACCAAAATAAGAAGCAATTACATCCTTAGTACAAAACACATTCCCAACAACACGAAATTCAGATTCTTTAACATTATTAAATAGTACTGGAGTTGGTTCGATCTCTTTCAAAATTCCAGAGATCTCTAATTTTTTGGAAACTTCTAAATCTACTTTTTGGAACAATCCCTTCTTATCAATTTGATCTATATATTCTCTAAATCCCATAATATTCATCTTCCATAAATATTTATCTTGTTAATATGAATAACATTAGTAGTTTTACTTAGAGGAGTTACAGAACCACTTTTTATAAAACTAAAGGTTTTCACCCTCATTTATTTTTTCTAAAATTTCTTTTGCGTAGTCAATCCTAATTTTTTTGTCATCTACCATTTTTTTAGCAACTTTATCTAATAACTTATCAGGCACTCCTGCAAGTTTTGCAATGTTGCGAGAATGAAGTGCCATATGACCCTTTTGGATACCTTCTGATGCTAATGCTCTTAGCGCTGCAACGTTTTGGGCTAATCCAAGAGCTGCAGCTACTTGCGATAGTTCATTAGCACTTTTTACATTCAAAATTTTTAGAGCTAATCGCGCCATAGGATGTATTTTAGTCATCCCGCCAATTATCCCCAAGGCAAGAGGCAACTCGATCTCACCAACTAGATTGCCCTCAGAATCTTGTTTGAATTTAGTTAAAGGTGCATATTGTCCTGTTAAGGAAGCATAGGCATGGGCACCAGATTCTATGGCACGAGTATCATTTCCAGTAGCTAAAGTTAGTGCTACAATCCCATTCATAATTCCCTTATTATGTGTTGTTGCTCTAAATGGATCAGCTTTGGCAAACTCAAATGCATTTAAAATCCCTTCAACAATTTCTTGTCCTCCTAGCATATCTTTATCGAATGTAGCCTTACACCTAGCTAAGCGATGTATAGCTAAATTAGAAACGATCCGAAGATAAACTTTTCCACTAGTTATCTCCTCTACATAAGGACTAATAGCTTCGGCCATAGTATTTACTACATTTGCACCCATGGCATCCAAAACATTAACTAACAAATGAAGAATAATCATCTGCCCTTTTTCTGTTTGGATTTCTCTTATCTCTATATCTTGAGCGCCACCACCTAACTTATTTAGTAACGGGTCTTGCTTATTCGCAATCTGTAATAGGTTCTTTTTGTGTTCTTCTAGAGATTTTTTTGCTGAAGCAATGTTTTTTAGTTTAGTAACTTGAATCTGGGCAATCATTACAGATTTTACATTTTCTGAATGAAATCCACCATGTTTTCTAGCCATTTTCGCTGCATTTGACGCAGCGGCGACTACAGAAGGTTCTTCGATAACCATAGGGATTATATAATCTTTACCATTTATAATAAAGTTAAAAGCAAGACCAAAAGGTAATTGATAGCTTCCTACTACATTTTCGATTAATGTATCAATTTGATTTGGCTTAAAATAACCTAAATTATTTAGAATTTCAATTTCTTCTTGATTTAAATCAAAAAGCTCAGATATTAATTTTCTACGTTCTTCTATTGATTTCTTGTAAAAACTAGATATATCGGAACGAAATTCTTTCATTATCTTTTCATAAATATAAAAATTAATAAATTTTTCTTAATCCTTATCAACTTTTAACATCTTTTAAGGATCTAGTATAGGCAAGAGATGAGAAACTGCCTTAATACACATGGTGATTTGGTAGATTGATATAAAAAGGTGTCCAGTTTATAAGACCTTTAGCATTGAAATTTTGCTCATCCTCAGTTTCTACTCGCCTTATCTCATATTCTAAAGAATTACCTTTACTAACATTATTAGCAACCCGGACTAAACCCTTACTTAAATATCTAAGATCATTGCCATCATTATGCGCAATTGGTTCACTTTCTAATTTTGCAAAAAGAGGAAAGAACCTTTCATGGTATCCAGAATGACCCTTAGGACAATGATTCAGTCCTTGGATATTAGGTATAATACATCCCTCATCGCAAAAATGAAGTATAAAGCCTCTTTTATTATTTTGTTCATGTTCTCTAATACGTCCTAATAAAACTATTGGTTTCACATCACCATTTTTTATTAACTCGTATTCTAATACTGATTTCTTTTTCTTTAAATGAATAAAATCATTTATAAATGGTCCATTCTGTACGATTTCTTTAAAAGTCTCCTGAACTTTTAACAGCCCTGAAATACAAATTGCACCCGAACCATAAGAGCCGAAGTATATTGTATCATTGGGACGAGTATAATTTTCGAGTAAGTATATTACCTGCGCCCATACTGCTGCGTTATACATATTTCCAAAATGCATTGGAACATTCAATTGAGGAAGTATTCTTTCTTTTACATTTGTATTAACCCAATATGAAAATTTCTCTAATGTTGATGAAGAATATCCTCGTTCTTTTAGTTTCAAATAGAGATATTCTGGTAGTACAGTTACATCATGTAAAAAGTGATCAAGCTTTTTGAGTATAGAAGAACGAATCTTATTCCTATTAAATTTAGGTAATTCATTTATATGTTTTATCCAGCGTTTTAGTATTATTTGTTGCATAATCTTTAAGGGGAGCTTGGAAAATGGTGCATGAAATGTATAAAAATCAGCATGAAAATCTCCAATTTGATTAATTAAATCATCATATGATTCAAGCTGAAATTTTATATAAGCTTCTTGAGAATAAGCCCCAAATGCTCTTGCGTTTTTATCATTAGGAGGTCTAAAGAAATCATTAACATTACCTGAAACTTTTCCAAACTGTTTAGAAAATGTGGCTATTCGAGGATTCTTGGAGATAACAAGTCCTATAGCGCCTGAACCTTGAGTGGGTTCTCCAGGAGAACCTAAATGATACGATGAAATGTCTGCACTTATAACTAGAGCATTATTGATCAATCCATTTTGGATCAATCCGATGGCATTGAGTATAGCTAACGTTCCACCTGCGCAGGCGTTGTAAATATCTTGAGTAAATGAATTTGGCGAGATCCCTAACATTTCAGCAAAAATGTTGGAGATACTTTTAGCAGCATATACCTCAGTCTCAGTTCCTACAAATAACGCATCAATACTCTTGGGATTAATCCTTCCTCTTAATAATGCGCTATATCCTGCCTTTAATCCTAAAGAAATAATATCTTCATCTACTTCAGCTACTCTCATTTCTTTTGAGAGTAAACCTTTTTTATATTTATCCGGATCTACACTTCTTTGCAAAGCAAGTTCTTCTAATTTTACATAATGTCTTGGAGCATAAAAACCTAGACTATCAATGCCTATCTCCGAGAATAAGTAATCGTTTGAAATCATGGTAATAGTTTAAGGTAATATTTATTTGTTCAAAAAGTTATCTAATTAAATACTATTCTATGAGGAAGTTGTGATTCTATATAAGTTCTGGGTAACTCATCATATTAGTAACAGTTCAAACTATTATAAGTGTGAAATTAAGAGTTATTTTTTAAAAATTAGATTTAGATAAGTGTATCAAGGATAAAATTGAAAACTAATAGTATTTTCAAATTTTTGAGATAAATTTAATATTTTTAATATTCATATTAATATTAGAAATAAAATACTTATTTTTCAGAGTAATGGAAACGACTTTAGAGGATCTAAAATTAAAAGCAAAAGATAGGTTACCAAAACATATCGGCTTAATTATAGATGGTAACAGAAGATGGGCCAAAAAGAGAAACCTTGATACTAATTTTGGGCATTTAATAGGATATGAAAACCTCAAAAAAAGATTATTTGATTTTTTTGATGCGGGGATTCATTATTTAAGCTTATATATATTATCAATTGAGAATGTGAGGAAACGTAATATAAAAGAATTGGATTATATATATAAGATAATGGTCAAAGCTGTAGATACCGTTATAAATGAGTCAATTGTAAAGGAGGAAAAAGTTAAATTTAATGTTATCGGCAGGATTTCAATGTTACCGGACAAAGCAAAGAAAAAGTTCGAGGAATTAGTGGAATTTACTAAGTATCATAACCAAAATTTTATTAATCTCTGTATTATGTATGATGGTCATGAAGAAATCGTTGACGCTGTAAAAGAAATACTTAACAATGGCACTAAACCCGAAGAAGTGAATACAAATTTAATTAAAGCACACCTTTACACCAGAAACTTTCCTCCATTAGATTATATTATTAGAACTGGCATGGATGATGGGGCAAGAATCTCAGGATTTTTGTTATGGGATTCTTCTTATGCTGAATTTAAATTTCGAAATGAGTTTTGGCCAGATTATAATAAAGAAATGATAATTGAAGATTTAGAGGACTATATAAAAAGAAATCGCCGAATGGGAAAATAAAGAACTACTTTTTTTCAAGATTTAAATCATTGATAAATTATTTACTAATAATTATTAAACCTAAAAAATAAAGAGATATTTTGAATTAGTATTAATAAGTGAACAAAAAAACCTATAAATTATGTCAGATGCAGACAAAATCATCTCTTTAAATATCACTAAATTTCCGCAAAATTTATTGATTCCAGGAGTTGATAATAGTATTTCAATTCAGGTAATAAACAATTCGAGCAATATTGAAAATTTTAAGTTTGATTTTGAGGGAGAAAATTTAAATATTAAAATAGAACCAGACAATTTTAAAGAAATTACTGAATTTGGACCTGGAGAAAATAAAATCATAGAATTAAAACTAGAACCTACCTCTGATGGTTCTGGAAAAATATCTATCAATGCATATTGGTTAAAGATTACAGAATATACAGTTAAAGTACAAAAAGTTAGAGATGCTAACCAAGAAAGTAAATTCAAAAAGATTACAGAGAAGTATACTTTCAAGATTAAGAAAACCGGTGATTTGTTTAATCCAGACGATTATATTATTGATATGAAAAAGGATGTAATCAAAAAAGCAGAACAACAATTAAAATCAATGAGAGAAGAATACGATTCTTTACAATTGACAGGTTCAAAGAGTTCAGAACTCTTAGAAGATATCGATAAATATATTAAAAATCTCGCTAAAGGATATCTTTCGATTAATAATCCATTGCGTTCTCTCGAATTGGCACTCATGTTATCGAATAAGAAAGAACAGGATGAATTTTACTTTAATTTAATTAGAGCCTATGGTCTAAAAAATCTTGATTCAACACTAAAGATCCTTAAAAATATAAATGATTTAAACCGTAAACAACAATTGATAGAATCTTTAGCTCTAGATCAACTATTGATAAATCCAGAACAGGCATTAAAGATTGGAATTTTAATTCAAGATCCTTCATTAAAAGAAAATCTTTTAATTAATATTTTTAGCAAAATTATTGAATCAGATCCCTTATTAGCTTTAAAATTAATAGGATTTATTGAAGATGATATTCTAAAGATTAATATCTTATTCAATATTGCAAAAAAATTGAAAGAACAAGATATAAAGTCTGAATTAGTTGTCGTACTTAACTTGATTATTGAGAAATTATTAAGCTTGCTTCAAATAACTTATAAGAAACAGACCTATAAAATGTTTAAGGATACTTTAATTTTAATTGCTGAAATCGAAGGACCTGCAAAAGTACATTCTATTATTGAGAAATTAGCTTTTCAAGAAGTCAAAAATAAAATTAATAAAGCCCTATTTGATGACATATATATAATGGTCGATGAAATTAGAACAAAAACAGAATCAAAATTAGTTTTCTCTCAATATTTCTTATTGAATATATTTAGCTCCGCTATCAATAATGAGATTAAAAATTTTTGTTTAACAGGTGGAAATATAAGTAATAATATCCTTTCTAATGATTTTAGTTTTAATATTGCATTTTTATCTTTATTCGGATTTGATTTTAGCATCTTTCCAATAATAGATCGCGTATATAATGATATAAAATACACTTTAAAAAAATCAATCGCCTATTTTATATTTCCATCAAAAGCGAATTATAATGAGAGTGAGTTAAGAACACTTCAAACTTCATTAAAACAGTTTTTTAAAAATATCAATAATGCTCCTGGTCAAGTATTAATTTTTAATTTAGATTTCATCCCATATTTAGGTAACCCTACTGTTATTATATCAGATGATTCTGGTTTGGAGCAAATTTTTCACACTAAAGTTAATAAAATTAGTGAATCCATAAACTTGATTGTGGATAATTCCTTTTTCAAAGGAGGTAAGGTTGTTGATTATCTTAAAGAAATTTTTCCATCTAACAAATGTAGAATTATCAATTTAGTACTCTCTTATGAATTTATCAATGATTATAATATTTTTAAGACATTTATACAATCTTTACTCTAAATTGTATTGAATAAACTAAAATTATATAATTAGATTTCGTTATATATATTTTAAGCGTAAAAAAGAATTAAAGTAATTATTTAAAACCTTAAAGCAATAATAAGAGATAACTTCAATGGCAAAAGACAAAAAAAAAAAAACAAAAAAAAAAAAGACAAAAAAAAGAAGAAAAAGGGTCGACGAGGAGATTCCTTTTCTCAGTTATATGCAGAAAAGGGCAAGGTTGGTGTTTCGTTTGGCTCTAGCATTGATAGAGCCGGTGATAAATTATTTCTTGGAACTGACTACAAAGAAGTTCTTATACCAGAAAGACCATGGGCGGATATGTTAGCTGATACAGAACATTGGACGCCTTTACCATTTACTCATGGTATTGAAATGGAACTGATTATCGCCGATGATAGTGGGGAGTATCCTCCAGGGGAAGAAATGGTATTTCGGATGAAAGAAATTGTCAAAGATG
>Ga0209635_10005027_pt1 | contig 10431 bp, 8 predicted proteins | sample DeeMarSWOR230_32_FD_187463 | JGI IMG/M metagenome (GOLD analysis project Ga0209635, IMG submission 187463) | Marine sediment microbial communities from White Oak River estuary, North Carolina - WOR-2-30_32 (SPAdes) (version 2) | ecosystem: Environmental > Aquatic > Marine > Intertidal zone >...
CATGCCGCGGACGAAGATCAAGGGGAGAAAGACTACCAAGGTTGTTAAAGTACTGGCGATAATGGGTGATATGACTTCCTCGCTGCCGCTTACCGCCGCGAGTTCAGATCCGGCGCCTGATTCCCGGCGCCGAAAAATATTCTCCAAAACAACGATGGCGTTATCCGCCAGCATTCCGACACCCAATGCCAGGCCGCCGAGCGTCATGATGTTCAGCGTGAACCCACCGAAGTACATCAGGGCAAAGGTTGCAATGATGGAGATGGGGATCGCTGTGGCAATGATGGCTGTGCCCCCGATGTTGCGGAGAAAGAACAACAGTACCAGGACAGCTAGCCCTCCCCCGTACAGGGCCATTGAGCCCACGTTCGTGATCGAGCGCTGTATGTAGTCCGAGGTGTCAATAATCGGAGTCAGACTGATCTGCGGAATTTCTCGGTCGATCTGCTCAACTTCCCGGAGAACCCCTTTGGCAACCTCGACCGTGTTCTTGCCCGACTGTTTGTTGACGGACAGCCGCACCCCAGGCTTCCCGTTGACCCGGACAACCCGGGTGATTTTTTCCCAGGAATCCTCGACGCTGGCGATATCCCTCACTTGGATGGGAACTCCCTCACGTATGGCTATCACTGCATTTCGAATGTCGTCTAAGGTTGTGTATTCACCGGGAGTGCGGATCATGACCTCATAATTTCCCCGCTCTATTGTTCCAGCCGGCACGTTGACGTTCCCCGCTTGGATCCGGTTGAGGATCTGATCGAGGGGCATGCCGAGGGCTTTAACTTTGCTGGCGGAGAGATTAACGTGGATTTCTCGATCCAGCCCCCCATGTATATCAACCGCGGCTACACCGGGCACCCGTTCAATGCGGTATTTGACCTGATCGTCGATGATGCTTCGCATCTGCACGGGGTCCAGATTGCTCGCTGCGCCAAGAATAAGGACAGGAAAACTGGCAAGGTCGAACTTGCGCAGTCTCGGTCGCTCCGCATCATCCGGTAAACGCGGTATCACGCGGTCCAAACGGTCACGAATGTCGTTGGCCGCCGCATCCAAATCGGTGCCCCACGCGAATGACACGCGGACTCTGCTGCTGCCTTCCCTTGAGACCGAGGAAACCTCTTCCACGGCGGGAACAGCGCTCATTGCCTCTTCGATGGGACGGGTCACCAGCTCCTCGATTTCCTCCGGGCTCGCATTCTCGTAGTCGGTGGAAATGCTGAGGGTTGGATACGTGATATCGGGCATCAGGTCGATGGGGAGGCGGATCAGGGATATCCCACCCAGGATAATCACGATCAGGACCACCATGATCGTGAAGATAGGCCGATGAACGGAAAACCGAGAGAGCTTCATCGCTTTTGCCTTGACCGACTTCGTCAATCCCTTTTCGGTGCGTCGGGTTTGACTCGCTTCGGAGACGAATCCATTTGTTTCGTGTCCGGCAAGGTGATGGCGGAGCCGTCCTCAAGAAGGTGATGACCCAGCGTCACGACCGATCCGGAAAGTGGGGGGGTAACCACCTCGGCCAACGTATTATTCACAATGCCCAGGGTTACGGGAACGAAGCGAGCTTTCATGTTTTCGTTGTCAGCCAGGAAAACCCCCTGTTGATCACCGCGTTTCGCCAAAGCACTCAGCGGGACCACCGTCACATCGTTGTGGCTGGCGAACTCAATTTGAGCCCGGATAAACATGCCGGGCTTGAGGAGTTGATCCGGATTGGGAACTTCGATCTCCACCCTCGCCTGGCGGGAGGTTTCCTTCAGGAGGGGCGCCACGCGAACGATTTTGCCCGTGAAAGTGCTGCCGGGAAACGCATCAGTAGTGACAACCGCTTCCTGACCCACCCCCACCTTGGAATAGTCCCGTTCGATGACATGAATCACAGCTCTCAGGGCATGGATTTCAATAATGGACACGATGGGGTCGTTGGCCTTGAGCATGGCTCCCTCATCCACGAACCGTTCACCAACGATTCTGGGTTCGTTCCCGTCCTCCCACGATGCCCGGATTCGCGTATATGACAATCGGACCTGGGCTGCTTTCAGCGCAGCTTCCCTCTGAGCCACGTGAGCACGGGCGACCTTGTACTTGGCATCCTGGGCCTTGTATTGGGCTTGGGCAGCATCGAGTTCCGACTCGGATGCTATCTTTTTTTGGCGAAGGGCCTTGGCCCGCTCAAATTCTCGGCGGGCGACATCCAAGGAGCTCCGGCTTTCCTCGACGTTGGCCTTGGCTACTTCCATTTCTGCCCGTGCTTGCTCGACCTGTTGGGCATACTCCTCGTCTTCGAGCACTGCGATCAACTGGCCACGTTTAGTGCGGTCACCGATATTGACCAGCAGCTTCTCCAACCTTCCCGCGATCTTCGGCGCGACAACATAGTAGGACTTGGGCAACAGAGAGCCTGTAAAAAACTCCACGTCGCGGATCGTGACCTTTTTGATGGGAATTACCTCAACGGGCACGGCCACGCCGCGGCGTTGGCGTTGAGAACCCTTTGACGACAGGGAGGCTCTTTGAAAGACTTGCCAGCCCAGAAGGCCAACAAGTACCAGGACGATGAGTATCCCGAGGACCTTTTTCATACTGTTAATCCTGTGCTGAAAACCGGCAGACCCAACATTTCCTTTGGCCCGTGCCCTTTACCTCTTTTTGTCTTTTTCCCCTTTCCAAGGGTTGAACATTTCACGGATAATTTTTCCAAATCGCTCCATTTTAACTAAGAGTGAGAAGTTATTCAATTAATTTTATCACATGAGTCCTGAAATTACGACTGAGATAAAGGACCAATGGGAGAAAGAATAAGTTTATCATGATACGCCCTTTGATTCTCAGGGGAGGGGAAGTCAAACATTCTTCTAACCCATTGATGGATAAGAGAAGATCCCAACCGAGGTTCAATGCGCCACCAATCAAATAGCAGATAGCTCATTCAGATTGTCAGATGTCCCCCTAACGCTGACCATCTCATCGGAAACCTTAAATACAGAGACCCTCAATAGCCGGAAACGTTTAATCCTCTTGACTGCAACACAGGTAATGGGTTCCTCGATTGACACACACGTCCCTTTTTCCTATAATCGCGCTATCCGAAAAGCGATTTCTCACCGTGTCAAGCCTATATAGAGGCTCAAAAGAGCGGGGATACCTCAGCAATTACTATCTTGCATAATGACAAATGACAAAGCTCAAAGTTTAAATAAATGCCAAATGAGAAAGAACAATGATCAATGCCAAATGGCAAATCTCAAATTTTTGAAATTTGGATTTTGGCCTTTGAAATTCGGCTGGGCTTTTATTTGGTATTTGGATTTTGAAATTTGAACTGAAGTTATTCCATGAAAAACTCGAAAGAGAAAAAGAGGTCCCTCAACGTAATAGCCAGTGATTACTTTACCTACCTCGGAAGGCATCTCCCTCAGCAGTGCGCCAGTGATGAATTCTATTACCTCCCTCGCTCAGAAGCTGCCATTGGTCATCTCACCAGTTTAGATGAGCTCACCCCGGAGAACATTCAGGACCATATTCGATATGTGGAAAACCGTTTACGTGAAATTTCTCCGGAAGAACGAGATGACCTGGAGGAAGAGATAGATTGCCTCCTCCTCAAACAGAGCATGGAAAGCTTTATCCGGGAGTACGATGATGCAAAGCGTTGGCGGGATGACCCAACCCTCTACGTTAAAATCCCCCTCTTTGCAACGGATCAGGTTCTCTCCCAAGGAGATAGTACACGGGACCGCGTGAGAGCAAATCTCTCCACCCTTTTTGCCCAAATCCCATCCTTTCTCGGTATGGCCGTAAAAAATCTCCGTTCCTCTTCCGAGATTTCCCTCCAGGTCGCCCTTAATATGACCCAGGACGCAATTAACTTTCACAACCATGATATCCGGGCCTTTATTGAGGAGAAGATTGGAGCAAATGAGGAGCTACTCACCAAAAACCGAGCGGTAGTGGAAGCATGGGAACGATATAGGAAGGAGTTGCTTCAGCTACCCTCGAGGAACTCGTTTGCCATCGGAGAGGATGGTCTCAAGAAAATCCTTGCGATCAGCCTGAGTTATCCCAAATCCCTTGAGGAAATCCGAGAGATCGCTCAATACATCTATCAAGAGACTCAAGAGAAGATCTTTGCGTTGGCCAGGAAAATTGACAGCCGAAAGACCTGGAACCGTATCCTTTATGAAAACCTTCCTTCTATATCTTCTCCCAGAGAAGTTATGCAACTGTTTCAGAAGGAAGTAAGGAAACTCCGTCGTTTCTTTTACTCACAAGACATTATCACCTTTCCCTTTGGAGAGAAACTCACAGTTCTCCAAACCCCATCCTTTCTCCAATCCCTGAGGGCTACAGCTTCATACAGGGCCCCCTTAACCGGCAATACCAAAGGCCATGGCGTATTCTATATTACCCCTGGAAAGGAGGACTTGGAGCTGATATCCAGTCATTGTCCCTATCTATCCGCCCATGAGACATATCCCGGCCACCACATTTTGGATCATCTTCGAATTCATCATTCTAACCCTATCCGCCGCCAGATCGAATCACCGCTTTTTTACGAGGGATGGGCCTGCTATGGGGAGCAACTTCTAGATGAGCTGGGATACATCCAGGATCCCCGCCAGCAGCTCATCGGGCTGAAACGTCAACTCTGGCGCAGCTTACGAGCAACATTGGATGTAGAGCTTCAGATGGGTAAAATCTCTTTAGCCCGAGGAGCTGAAAAGATTGAAACCGTGGGGTATTCCTCAAAGAGGGCTCAACGTCAAATCCGCCGCTTTGCCCTCACCCCTGGATATCAATTGTGCTATTCCATTGGGATGTATGAGATCCTCAGGATGCGGAAACGATTCTCTTCCCATTTGGGGCTGAAAGCCTTCCATGATACTCTCTTGGACGGAGGCCAGCTTCCATTTCATCTTGTTAAGAAAAGATTAGAAGCCAAACGAAAATGCTAAATGACAAAGCTCAAAGTCCAAACAAATGATAATGACCAATGACAAATTTCAAAGCCGAAGTCGTTCGGTTTTTATTTGACATTTGGATTTTGGCATTTTTTAATTGGCAATTGGATTTTGGCATTTGAAATTTCCTGATGAAATATCTGTTCCCTGAGGAAAAATGAATGAGAACGGTTAAAGGGTATCATGTGGAATGGAATCTGGGCTGTCCCGGTGGTTGGGAATATCAGAGGATGGCCCAGGAACGGGGAAAGCTTTGCTGGAACAGGATCAAAGAAATCTCATCAGTAGGGGTTGAATTGACCTTTGACCACCCTCTCTTAAACCCGGTCCCACGCTTTTTGGATATGCTACTGCGAGTCCACCGGACTCGGTTCCCCCGGGAGAAACCCTTCGTTCTCCTTGTAGCCGAAAAGGAAACCCTGGATAAAGTGACGGAGAATATCAATTTAGTGGAGTACCTCAATCGGGTGCCGGAGGTAAAAGCCGCACTAACATGCCCTGAGGATCTGGAAAAGAGGGGGGGTCATGTCACGTGCAAGGGGCAGAAGGTGACAGTCATCTTTCTGGATATTAACACCGACCTTCTTTTGAGAATAGGGACACAACATAATATCGAACCCCTATTGACGGGGATCAGGAAGGGGATTGTTATCAATCCCAGGGGAATGGAACCCATTGGGGCAAAGGGGATCTTTGAGGTTGTGACAGGAGAGTTGAGCACCCTTCTCTCCACCTCCACGGTAAAGCATACTCCTTGGACACGCGTGTTTTATCCCCGAAGGACCACGGGACCGGATGGGGAATTGATCCCAGACCTGGTGGAATGGGTGAGGGACCATTGGGAGGAAATCATCCTCAAACCTGCTTACGGTTATTCTGGTAAGGGCATATTCGTGGGACCTCAGAGCGAATCCAGGGATGAAGATATTCAGAAGGCCTCGGAGGGAAAACCCTATATCGTCCAGTCCTTTATACCGAAAGGTTTGTGGGCGGAGGAGTATCCGTGGCTGGATATCCAGGGAGAAGAGATAATTCTGAAGCAATGGCAAACAGACTTTCGTTGTCTCATTAACGATACGGGGCTGATCGGATTTTTGGCCCGTTTCGGGGAGATACCCACCAACGTGGGTGCAGGGGGGGGTAATCAGAGTGTTGCCATCCTCAGGACGGAAATGCCGATCAAAGATGCGGTATGCCGAATTAACGAAGCAATCATTGGATTGGGGTATTCCAGGGCGATGGAGATCCAGAAAGAAGTGGACAGAAAGGGGTTGGAGTTGGGGCACACCTACCTTCAAGGTCCAACCCCTACCACCCTGAGACCACGGATTATTACCCAAGCCCACCTGAGCTTTTTGCAGGAATACAGTGCCAACCTGTGGAGCGATTTGTTAAAACTTGAGAAAATGTGGCGGGAGGGTAAATTAGACCATGTTGTTCAGATGGGCGAGGGCGAGGCGGAGATTGCCCGGATGCAGCCCTGGGGAGGTTCGCCAGCCCTGATCGCCTCGGATGGCCTCTTTAGCTTCGGGGCTCATATCGAGAATGGTTAGAAGGAGATATGGTCAACAAGGAAATCATAGGGAGTAAGGGCGATGTCCGGGGTGCCGTCCATACTATCCATAAATTATCTAACGATTTGAAGGGTAAAACGGGTGAGAACGGTTAAAGGTTATCACGGCGAGTGGAACATGGGCAGTCCCGGGGGCTGGGAGTATCAGCGCATTGCGCAACTTTTGGGGAAAATGGCATGGGATCTGGTTTTGGAAAATATTGAGGTGGGGGTTGATATCGATTTTAAACACCCCCAGATAAATGCTGTACCGGGATTTGCCCGGATGATCCTGCGAGCCCACGAGAGTTGCCACGGGAAAAATCCCGTCCACGCCTTACTCCTGGCCGAAACGGAGACCCTTGACGTTGTGCTGGAAAATAAGAACTTTGTGGACTACTTGAACACGCTGGAAGGTGTTAAAGCTTCCCTGGCTGGGCCGAGCCATCTTTCTTTAAGAAATGGAAAGCTATATTGCAAGGGAGATGAAGCTACGGTTATTTTTATGGATTTTAACATGAAAACCCTGTTGAAGATCGCCCAAAATGAGGATATCAGGCCAATCAAAGAGGCCATCAGGCAGGGCATCGTGGTGAATCCCCGTGGAATGGAACCCCTGGGTGCCAAAGGATTGTTCGAAGTGATCACCGGAAGGTATCGGGACCAATTGAGTGAGGATACGCTAAAACATACGCCCTGGACCCGACAATTTTGTTCCCGCAGCACTACTGGTCCGAAGGGGGAGTCTATTGAAGACCTGGTCGCCTGGGCTGAAGAGCATTGGGATGATCTGGTCCTGAAACCTGCACACGGGTACTCGGGCCACGGGATATCCGTGGGATATAAGGAAGAAAATCCCAAAAAACACATTCAAAAAGCCTTGGACGCCGGCGACTACATCGTCCAGCAACTCGTTCCCTTAGGACTCTGGTCCGAGCAGAGCACGTGGGCCCATCAGGAAGAAGAGCGCCTTTTTCTGAGAGAGTGGCAGACCGATTTCCGTTGTTTTATAACAGATGAAGGACTTCAGGGGTTTCTGGCTCGCTTTGGTGGTGTTCCCACTAACGTGGGTTCAGGCGGGGGGGTCCAACCTCTTGCGATTTTGAAGGGTGATATGACTCCCCGTGTAGCAGTAGAGAAGGTCAACCGAGCTTTGTTTCAATTGGGTTATCAGGCTTTTGTACAAATTCAGAGCGAAGTTAACCGAAAAGCGGTCGAAATGGGTTTCACCTATCTCTTAGGCCCGATCATGATCGCGCTCAGGCCCCGATTATTGACCATCGATCATATCAAAGACCTGAGACAATATGCTCACAATCTCTGGCGGGATGCGATCAAACTGGAGGAGATCTGGCGTACGGGACAACTGGACGATGTGGTGCGGGTGCCGGAGGAAGAGGAGGGATTGGCCCTTGAACAACCCTGGCGAGGGAGTCCAGCTCTGATGGTCTCCGACGGCCTTTTCAGCTTCGGTGCGGACTTGATAAGTGAGGGAGATTAAGTGGAAAAGGTAGATCCTGACTGGTGGAAAACGCTTTTCGATGAAACGTATCTGATCACTGATGCCCGCTCTGTTTGCGACGACGGGTTGACCTGTCGGGAGGTAGATTTTCTGGAGGAGGTCCTTAGGGTAGAAAAGTCTTGGTCCATTCTGGATCTCTGCGGGGGGCAAGGACGGCACTCCCTGGAACTATCTCGCCGGGGCTTCCAGGATGTTACCGTTCTGGATTACTCCAAGGTTCTTATCGATCTGGGGAGGGAAAGGGCCCAAAAAGAAGGTCTCAATACCATGTTTGTACGGAAGGACGCGCGGGATACGGGGCTCCCCAGTCAGAGGTTCAAGGTTATCATCGTCATTGCCAACTCCTTCGGCTATTTTGTTGAGGAGGATGAAAATGAGAAGATCCTTCGCGAGGCGTTCCGATTACTCATGCCCAAGGGATTATTCTGTTTGGACCTTCCTCATAAGGAACATGTATTGAAGAATTTTACCCCTCAATCCTGGCATGAAGCTAATGAGGAGATAGTGGTCTGCCGTCAAAGGAGACGTGATGAGGATATCGTGTATGGCCGAGAGATGGTCATCTCCAAAATGAAGGGTGTAATCCGGGATGCAACTTACTGCACCCGTCTCTATAGCCCGGAGAAAATCACAAGCTTGTTGAGATCGGCCGGTTTTGCTTCCGTCACTATCCAAAAGGATTTCGTTCCGCATGGGGAAGAAGGGGACTACGGGCTCATGACAAATCGTATGATCGTCATTGCTGACAAGGAGTAAGATGGTGAAGGAGGGTGAGATGCGTAGGGTATTTGTTTGGTTGTTGATTTGTAGTTTGGTAGTTGTAGCTGCAGGTGCAGCCGGCAGTCAAGGACGGGAAGGACAGCCAAGGAATATCATCCTCATTGGATGGGACGGTGCCCAGAGGAGTCACGTCAAGGAATCCTTAAGCCGAGGGGAGCTTCCCAATCTAAAGAGGTTGAGTTTCGAAGGAGCCGTAGTAGCGATTGATATTCTGAGAATAACTGATACAAAGGCCGGTTGGACACAAATCCTGACCGGGTATGAGCCCGAGGTCACCGGTGTATTCAGCAACAGGTACTTTCAACCAATACCCAGGGGGTACTCCGTGTTTGAACGTCTGGAGGAATTCTTTGGTCCTGATAATTTCATTACTGCGGTAGTGATTGGCAAAAAAGGAAATTTGGGTGCCAACCCACCACAGCGCAAGCCTCTTAAAAAGGGTAAGAAGAAGCGAGCGGGGGAAAAGATTATCATTGAGAATGGCGTGACATACCGACTCATTCCGGGCGAGCCATACTATCACACCAAGGAAAATATGGACATCTTTATCAACGGTTTAATGAGGGATAAGAAGGTAGGATCCAAGACGCTGGAGTTGTTAGAGCAATACGGTGATAAACCATTTTTCTTCTTTGTTCATTTCGCAGAGGTGGATCGTAAAGGACACAAATATGGCGAAAACTCGAAGGAGTATAATGACGCCTTGATATCAGCGGACTTCTGGACTGGCAAGATCATGCAAAAGCTGAAGGAGTTGAAACTATATGATAAGACTCTAATTTACATCACCGCTGATCACGGATTCGATGAGGGCATGAAGAGCCATCGGGATGCCCCGTATGTCTTTTTGGCTACCAATGACTCAAGGGTAATACGCCGCGGTGAGCGCTCTGACATCGCTCCAACGATACTTGATAGGTTTGGCCTGGATCCTACAAGGTTAAAGCCACCTCTCAACGGCCATCCACTAACGAAACCTTACGGAGCACCAATCTGGTAGATGATTAAACTGACACAGTATAAAAAAGGGGGTAACCTCTGTTGGCTAACCCCTTGATATCATTGGTGGAGCTGAGGGGGATCGAACCCCTGACCTTGTGACTGCCAGTCACACGCTCTCCCATCTGAGCTACAGCCCCATCGGTACTAAAAAATACCATAGGGCACATGAGCTGTCAACGTATTCTTCCATCTGGAGTTTCCGGATTTTTCGGGGAATTCCGTTGTCCCTGAGCGTAATTCCATCCTCCAAATCGCAGCACTTGTATTTCCCCGCAGCCCAGCGCCATTATTCACGCTCCCAACCATCCTGACGATACTAACAATCTCAACGATATTAACGAAATAAACGAAATAGACCAGACAAACGAGATTAACCATCATAGGGTTCTAAACGATCCCAACCGAATAGACCAGATAAACGGAATAAACCGAATAACCGAACAAACCAAACTAGTGAGGCAAAAGGCGATGGGCAATGGCCTATAGCCCATAGCCTCTTACCCATAGCCTATATACACTCTTGTCCTTCGCTAAACTTGATACTAACGATCCTAACGATCTTAACCATCCAAACCATCTAAACTAAACAAACCCAAACAACACTT
>Ga0209635_10005028_pt1 | contig 10430 bp, 8 predicted proteins | sample DeeMarSWOR230_32_FD_187463 | JGI IMG/M metagenome (GOLD analysis project Ga0209635, IMG submission 187463) | Marine sediment microbial communities from White Oak River estuary, North Carolina - WOR-2-30_32 (SPAdes) (version 2) | ecosystem: Environmental > Aquatic > Marine > Intertidal zone >...
TTATGCCGAGAGGGGGAGTTGAACCCCCACGCGCCTTTCAGCACTGCGGATTTTGAGTCCGCCGCGTCTCCCAGTTCCGCCATCTCGGCATTGCCTTGCAGAGCAAGGCAGGAAGTAGGGAGTGGATGACTGGGGAGCTGGAAACACAAAACAATACTGCTCCCTGCATCCCACTTCCTGCATCCTATGCCCTACGCCCTATGTCCCTTCTCCCTTGAGGGGAGAAGGTTAGGATGAGGGTAAATCAACTCTCTGCTATTCACCCCTTTGCCCTCAGCCGAACGTGAAGCTGGAATATTATATGCATTGAATTTTGCCTGTCAATAATTTACGGAACCGTCATTGCGAGGAGCGGAATGACGCAGCAATCTCACCTTCATATTACTGTTCGAGCCCGCAACACAGAGCGGCGCATTTACTCGAAGAGTAACATTCATCAAGGACTGATTGTCAAGCCTGACCCCACTGGTTTTCTTACTTGCTGTATTGTTGATTTTTATCCAGTTATCATTATAATAAGCCAACATCTTGATTCTCAAAAAAACAATATTTACTAAAGGAGGAATTGAAATGACAAACCGCATCACCGATATATCACCACGCAAAGCTGCCAGAATCGCAGGGTTCGGATATCTAATCATTTTTATATCCGGTATCTTCGCTAATTTTCTTGTACTCCAGAGTCTTATTGTGCCGGGAGATGCAGCTGCAACTGCAAACAATATTCTGGCTAATGATTCGCTATTTCGCATAGGCATTTCTAGTTTTATAATCATGGTTATTTTTGATGTGGTGCTTGCCTGGGCATTTTATGTTTTACTCAAGCCAGTAAACAAGAGTCTCTCGTTACTTGCGGCGTGGCTAAGGTTGGTAAATGGCACCATTTTTGGAATCGCATTGTATAATTTCTTCAGTATATTACACCTTTTAAGTGGCGCTGAGTACTTAACAGTTTTTGAAACAAGTCAGTTGCATGCTCGAGTGATGTTATTGCTTAATGCGTTCGACTATACATGGCTTATTGGATTAGTATTCTTTGGCGTTCATTTGTTTGTCCTTGGTTATCTAATATTCAAGTCGGGCTACATTCCAAGAATTCTTGGCATTTTGTTAATAATTGCATCTTTAGGCTATCTAATAGATAGTTTTGCGAATTTCCTTTTACTCAACTACGAACACTATGAAGCAATATTTGCTCTAGTTGTTTTCGTACCAGCGTTTATTGCGGAATTATCACTTTGTTTGTGGCTTTTGTGGAAAGGAGGCAGAATACCCGAAATAAAGAAGGATACATAGATGAAAGCGATTGTATACACACAATACGGACCACCTGAAGTTCTTCAGCTCAAAGAGGTAGAAAAACCTACTCCCAAGGACAATGAAGTGTTGGTAAAAGTACATGCAGCATCTGTAAATGACTGGGACTGGGGTCTCCTGAGAGGTACGCCGTTCATGAACCGCCTGTTTTTTGGACTTCTAAAGCCGAAGATCAAGATACTCGGAGGTGATATAGCGGGACGGGTTGAAGCGGTTGGTAGAAACGCAAAGCAGTTTCAGCTAGGTGATGAGGTATTCGGGGACCTATCCGGGTGTGGGTTTGGTGGTTTTGCCGAATATGTATGTGCTCGTGAAAACGCACTGGCACTGAAACCGGTCAGCATGACATTCGAGCAAGCAGCGGCCATACCTCAAGCGGCAGTCCTCGCCCTACAGGGTCTTCGCGATAAAGGACAGATTCAGCCAGGACAAAAAGTTTTGATTAATGGTGCGGGTGGTGGTGCAGGTACATTTGCGGTGCAGATCGCTAAATCATTTGGGGCTGAAGTGACTGGTGTGGACAGCACGAGGAAATTGGACATAATGCACTCGATTGGTGCAGACCACGTCATTGATTACACTCAAGAAGATTTCACCAAGAATGGTCAGATTTATGACTTTATTCTTGACTTTGCGGCCCATCATTCGATTTTCGATTACAAACGTGCATTAAGTCCTAAGGGAATTTATGTCATGGTCGGAGGTTCATCGGCTCGAATTCTCCAAGTCATGTTCCTAGGACCATTGATTTCAATGACCACGAGTAAGAAAATGGGTATCCTGATGCATAAACCAAACAAGGATTTGGCTTTTATGAAAGAACTTTTTGAAGCCGGTAAAGTAAAACCTGTTATAGATAAACGTTACCCGTTAAGTGAGGTTTCTGAAGCTCTCCGTTATTTTGGAGAAGGACGCCACAAAGGAAAAGTCGTAATAACTATGGAACATAATAACAAAACCTAGCAAATAAGGAGATATTGAAATGATAAACCGTATCGCCGATATGTCACCACGCAAAGCAGCACTAGTAGTAGGTATCGCGCTAATTGCCATGTTTTTTCTCGCTATCTTCATTGATGATTTCGTTCTTTCCAATTTTATTGGCCCGGGAGATACAGAAACATTAGCCAGTGATATTGAGGCTAGTGAAATGCGATTCGGCATCGCTGTTGCTGGCTATCTAATCATCCTTATGCTTGATGTGGCTATCGCCCTGGCACTTTATGTTATACTCAAACCAGCAAACAAGAAACTCGCGTCGCTCACCGCGGTTCTTAGGCTGCTGTACGCCGCTATTTTGATAATCAGTGTGCTTGCTCTATTGTTTCAATTTATCGACGTGTTTAGCTACGGAACCACAAAACTTATTGGGTATATATTTTTTACCCTGCATATCTTTGCTCTTGGTTATTCAATCTTCAAATCGGGCTATATCCCGAGAAGTCTGGGCATCTTGTTGATAATTGCATCTTTTTGCTATATAATACTACTTTATGGGAATTTTCTTGTTCCCGAAGCACTATTACCGATTTTTGTGGTGCCGGCAGCTATCGCGGAACTTTCACTAGGCATCTGGCTTTTATTGAAACGTGCTAAAATGCCTGAAATGAAATCCTCAAGTTGATTCATGAATTCAAGGGGAATGACTTTATTGATTACTCCCCTTTTTTCTTTTTTGTGCGCTATTCCCCTCAATGCTTCGAGACTACGGTGTGTCGGGGTATTTACTAAAACGCTCCTGAGATCGCCACGCGCCGCTTGCGCGCGCTCGCGATGACCATAGAGGTTGTCATTGCGAGGCTGGGCTGAGGACACCAGCCGAAGCAATCTCACGGCTATAGTATTGCCCGACTGAACGTAACGAATCGAGAACTACCTTAAATGAACTTCTCGATGCGTCCCCCGATTGACTGAGGGACTTACTCGAAGAATAATATCGCTTACTGTTCGACTGAATGTAGCGAATCGAGAACTAACTTGAGAAACTTTCTGATGCCCCCGCCATCACCTTCTTACCTCAATTTATTCACAATCTTTATCATGGTCTGAAACGCGATGTTAGGCCTTGCCTGTTGGTTTATAGTCCCGGTTATGTAAAGACTCATATCAGGAACATAGAAAGCCACTGAACCGGTAGAACCGCAATGACCAATCATATCAGGCACAGGATGAAACGGTGAAAGAATGCGGGGCATAGAGAATTTTTGTATACCAATCCCATATTTAAAAGGAAAGAATACGTTATTCCATTTCTCCAATTCATGCAATCTTTCCTTTGGAAAAAAATAACCGCTAAAGAACGATTTAATAAATGTCATTTGGTCCTTTGCAGTGGAAATAATATCATTTTTCGTAGAAGTAAGAAAAAGCGGGATATGTCTTATTTCCGTCTTATAACGGATAGGAACGAAATTTTTTTCACTTACATCTTCACACACATAAGTCTTAGTGAGGTCTAATTCTCGAAACAGGTTCTTCAGGGCAATATTTATAGATTGTCCTGTAATATTCTCAATGACCAAGCTCAAAATTTGATGGTTTGTATCAATATATTTAGCCCTGCCTTCTTTCCCGGGAGGAAAGTGCGTTTTCATCCTCTTTACCTCTTGAATTACTTTGTCAATTGGCCAGGCCTGATCAATACCTGCCTCAAGCTCAACCATTGCCTTTTTCCCGTTAGGTTGCTTGTCGATCAGATAACCGGGAAGCCCGGACGTTTGAGACATCAGATGGATAATGGAAAGATCATTGGAATAATCTTTACGTTTATGTACATGTAATCCCTTAACTACTTCTTCTGGCAAGTATTCTGAGATTTTGTCCTGCAAATCTAACCTGCTCTCTGCGTACAATTTAAGGATAACTGCAGAAACAAAGAATTTGTTTATGCTGGCGATATAGTATTGACTATCCTCTTTTATATTTCCGGCGGCGCTGATTAGATCAATGGTGTCGTCCTTCGACGACACATAGAAAACAGCTCCATAGATATATTTCTTTGTGATAACATTATTCACTAGTTGATTTAAAGCCGATTTGTTCAGTTTACCTCCCATTCCTACCTCTCACTACGGTTTTAGAATCGAAAGCCTAAATCTGAGAGTAAGAGGATGGATAATCAATGTGCCTTGATTCCTTCTGTCAATCATCGAGTGTAACAATATTGCTCTGCAAGTCAATACGTGGTTAGTGAATACTACTGGCACTGCTATCTTTAGATCAAAGATTCACCGCTATCTCGACAAGCTCATCTCGATGGACTCGATACAGGCAATACAGGCATCTCTGTAAGTGCCAAGCGTTGCTCCGCAGCATATAGCCGAAGAAACGAAATGGCTAGATTATCACGCCTGACCACACTACTTTCGATAGAATAGGAAAATCAAATAGATTATATATGTAATAACAAATACAACTGCTTCCCACCTATCCAGTCTTCGGTTTGAGCCAGTAAACATGGTGACAAACAGGACCAAGGTAGCAACGATTAACACAAGGAGATCAACATTGAAAGCAGGGTTATAAGGAGAGCTTTTTATAAATGAACTTATACCTAGAATAAAGAAAATGTTGAATATATTTGACCCGACAATGTTACCGATAGCAATGTCACACTTTCTCTTATATGCTGCAACCACAGATGTAGCAAGTTCAGGCAGGGATGTGCCTCCCGCCACAATGGTGATTGCGATGAGCTTTTCACTGACTAAGAGTTGCCGTGCCAATTGAATGCTGTTGTCAATTACAAGTTTACCGCCAATAAACAGGCAAGCAAACCCAACAATGACAAAAAGGACTGTCTTAAGGGGACTATATACTTTTACTGCAAGTGTATCTGTTGACATGATTCGGGAGATGCCAAATACATAGACCAAAAAGACTATGAATAATCCTATAAATATCAAACCATCAAGTGAGGATAACTGATTTTGAGTTGAGTGAAAGATTACTTTGTCGTTGACGAGCATAAAGAGCAATAAAACCGCGAGAAACGAAAAGGGAATTTCTTTCCACACTGTGTTACTCTGCACAGTCAGAGGATATATTATTCCTGATATACCAAGAATAACAAGTATATTAAAAACATTGCTCCCAATAATGTTGCCGAAAACAATATCGCTGTGACTGGATAAACTTGAGAAGATATTGACCACTAATTCAGGTGTTGAGGTTCCAAAGGCAACTAAAGTGAGACCGATCGCCATTTCTGAGATAGACAGGCGTCTAGCCAATGAGGAAGAACCGTTCACCAGAAAATGGGCACCGAAAAAGAGCACGGAAAGTCCAATGATAAGGAACAGTACGGTGCCAACTAATACCACTTGTTAGAAACGCTTCCTTTTACCTAAAAGGACAATGTCTCTGAGACCTTCTTTGCTCTTTGCGTTGAGCCAGTGCTTGTCAAACTGTGAATCTTGAACAATCTGCGCGACCGCAGACAGTGCAAAGAGATGAAAGTTACGCTCATCTTTTGTACCAATGAGCACAAAAACAGCATGAATCGATGGTCGATCTTCTGAGAAGGCGATTCCCTCTCTGCAGCGCGCTAATAGGATATCAAACTTGTGCTCACCCTGTATGATTATGTGGGGTATGGCAAGACCCGGAGACAATACTGTACTACTTTCCTTTTCTCTATCCAAAAGTAACCGGTGTAGATCAGTTGGTTCCATATCAAGCCTTGCGGAGAGAGCATCAGCAACAATTTCAAAGAACCTCTCTACAGAGACCTTTTTATCAATATCCAGTACGATGGCACTTTCAACAATGTGGTCGAATCTGTCTTTAATAATATTGTCTCTCTCCCTGATGAGCTCTTTCAATTCTGCTTCTAGTGAGTACGTCGTCAATTCTTTTGCAGTAACTCGTTCAATAAGATGGAGCAATGCATACTCTCTGCTTGCTCTTATACGACCATAAAACCAATATGTGAATACACCTCCGATGATGAGAATACCAGTTATCACAAGTGCTTCACTTCCCATTTCAAATATCAGAAAAGCAAGGAGCAGTACTCCAATGATTTGTATCCAAGGATAAAAAGGCATTCGGAAGGTTGGTTGATAGTTCTGCAATCGACTTTCTCTTAATATTATGAGAGAAAGACACGCAAGAATATTTGTAAGGATAAGTACAATAGAAGCTGCTTCTACTAATATCTTGAGTTGCAAGAAAAGAGAGATGAGTATAAAGAATCCTGTTACTAACAAGGCATTGTGTGGAGTTTTAAATCGAGCATTTATCGCTCCTAAAAACTCTGGCAATAAATGATCTCTACTCAGAGGTACAAGAGAGCGTGCAGCGGTCATAATGCCAGCATTGGCAGTGGACAAGAATGCCAAGATCGCTGCAATGCCTAGGGCAATTGCCCCCCATGAGCCCATGAATGCGCGTGCACCATCAGAAATGGGTGTCAGTGACTGATCGAGTTTGGTGGCGTCGAGTACACCCAAAGTGACGAAGACCATTAAGGTGTAAAAGAGACTCACTACAACAAGTGATAAGATCATGCCCAAAGGAATATTCTTCTTTGGATTCTTGATTTCCTCAGCAACACTTGCGATCTTGAGCAATCCTGCATATGAAACAAATACAAAACCAGCAGTAGAGAATATAGATGTCAAGCCATGCGGAGCGAACGGCTCAAAACGTTGAGCTTTTACCATTGGCAGGCCAAGGACGATATAGAGAATCATCAGTCCAAAAAGACCGATAACAAGAATGACTTGAGTTCTCCCTGCTTCTTTTATGCCGGTCAAATTCACAATAAGAAAAAAAAGACAGAATATTACCGCAATGAGATGTATGTCAACATGGACGATAAGTATTGTAAAGACCGACATGCCGATCAAAGCGAATGCACTCTTCATAGCGAGAGAAAACCAGCTCAGCAGACCGGCAATTGTGCCTACTGCAGGCCCCATGCTCCGGATAATGGTAAAGCAGTCTCCACCTGCTTTGGGCATTGCCGTTGTCATTTCAGCTATACTGAGCATACCAGCTATGGAGAGAAGTCCTGCAAGCAGATACGAAATGATTATAGCGGGTCCGGCTTGGGCGTGAGCAAGGCCCGGCAAAATGAACAAGCCGGAACTGATCATAGCTCCCGATGCAATACAAAAGACATCAAATAAAGTGAGATCTCTCCTTAATTCCATAGTTTTTCACCTTTGTTCATATCATTTGCTAAGTCATTGTATACGGGCAGTCTTATCTGTCAATTAGGCTCAGTTGCACACTGCGTATAGTAATGCGTAGTCCCTGATAAGATCTGTTGTTATCTGTGCAGTTCGTAATTACATCATTTAGGATCACGTGGAGGATCTTCTCGACAGGCTCGAAGAATAATATCCCTTACTGTCCGAGTGAGCGGAGTGAATCGAGAACTGCCTTAAGGAACTTCTCGATGCATCCGCCACACGGAACAGCGGATTTACTCGAAGAGTAAGATCTATTACTGCTCTTTCTGTCGCTAACCATTCATCATCATCCACGTCATTCCATTTTAACCGGGGAGTCGAGTTCTCCAATTCCTTCTCCCTTTGATGCCTGTCCGCCTCAGGTGGAGAAGAAGGTTGCGATGAAGCGGTACTAAAGAATAGTAATATGTTTGGAGTTAACCTTGCGTTCTCTATTTTATTTTTTACGTGGTGGTGATTTTCTTTTAGAGGTCTTCTTTTTTTTCTTTGGACGAATTTTTGAGGACCTCGCCACTTCTTTTTGCCCGGTGATGTCCAGGCATATTGTATGCAAGAAATCTTTACCGCCAATATTAATCCGTGATATGCTCAATAGTGCACCGTAGGGAGTTCCGTCTCTTCGTTTAAGCCGCACTGGATAATTACTGACACCACCGTGCCGGTTAATGGCATCGAGTAACTTCTTTCTGTCTTCTTTATTCTCGTAAGTATCGGCTATGTTAATCTTTCTAAATTCCTTAAGGGTATATCCAGTAATGGTCTCCATGGCCTTATTAGCGGTAATCACATTGCCTTTCAGAGAAGAAATGCCGATACCGATCGGAGAATGTTCAAAGATATGTCTGTAGCGCTTCTCGCTCTCGCTCAGTGCCTCCTCTGCTTTCTTACGTTCTGTGATATCAACAAAAGTAACTATGACCTCCTCGGGTTTGCCAGTTAACGGATCTAAGATAGGTTCAGTACTCACAAGTAACCAGCGTATTTTTGTGGGGTCATCCGGGAAAATACCTCTGACAGCGTTTCGTACGAGCTCACCCGTGCAACACGTCATAATCAAAGGGTGTTCTTCGTCTGATATATACTTCCCGCCTTCATCAATCATGCGCCACAAAGGACCAGTGAAGGTTTTTCCTTTAAGTTGAGTCTCAGGTATTCCTAAAATATCGCAGGCGATTTTGTTAGCATGAATAATCCTACCACCGGCATCCTGAACAAGAACGCCAGCCTGTACAGATTCATAAAGTGACCGAAACCTCGCCTCACTCTCCTGCAATGCTTTTTCTGCCCGCATCTGGTCGGTAACATCTCTGAGAATCATCCCCATGCCATCACCTACTTTGAAAGCCTTTATAGCAAAATGCTTATCTCCAAGCTTGGCCGGAGGCATGACATCATCTACGAAATAGGGCTTGCCAGTCTCTATAACTTTCATATACTGATCGTATCTTCCCGTCTCCCAAGGATTCAATGTTATATCGAGCATATTCTGTCCAATTATGTCTTCTTTCTTCTGACCAAATGCCTTTAGTAAATAATCATTGACATCAACTATGTTCAGATTCGAATCAAACAACACAAATCCCTCGGTTGCGGATTCCATAAACTTCTTTAACAGCTTGCTACTTCGCTGTAATTCGTCTTCTATCTCCTTGCGCTCGGTAATGTCAGTCCAGAAGCCTGTTATCTCTACCGGCTTGCCCTTCTCATCACGTACTAGTCTCATTTCATCACGCACCCAGATATATTCTCCATCTTTACGCCGGAATCTATATTCATAGACATGGTAATCTTCCTTTAAAACCTTTTTTACTTCGCTAAGAACACGTTGGCGGTCTTCAGGATGGATATTGTCAAACCAAAAACTTGACTTCTTGAGAAACTCTTTGGGTTTATAACCAACTACGTGTTTCACATTATCACTGAGAAACGTGGCACCATAATCACCCGAAATTTTCGATGCGTAGACAACCACTGACGTCGCAGTAAGCAGGTATCTTACTCTCTCATGAACCAGAAGAATCTTTTCGGTTTTTTCTTGTTTGATTTTAGCTTTTTCTAACTCTGCAATTCTTTTGCGCAATCTTGCGAGTTCATTTACTTGTTGTTTCTTAGCTTCCTCTTTTTTACCCATGTACTACCACTCCTATAAAAGAAAATTTAGCAAATATATTTTGTCTACTCAAAAAATGCTGTTTTGTGTGTACTATTATACTCACGAATTGTCTGATGTCAACTGCTTTCCCTTATATCAGTCATCTCATTACAATTGAAATCCACGAAATACCAGCTGTTGCTCGGTGGTTGTTCACAATATCTTTTGCATCAAATAGACATCCAAAAGTTTACCAAATTTTCTGCCTACCTCTTTTAAGACACCGACATGCGTAAATCCCACTGAATCAAAGAGGTGAATGCTCTTTTCATTACCCTCGGCTATTCGTGCTATTAATACATGCAAGCCTACATCTTGCCCCAAATGGATGATCTTCTCCAAGATTTTTCGGCCGAAACCCTTTCCTCTATGGAGCTCAGCGATATATACAGAAATCTCTGCAGTATCAGAATATGCACACCGGTCAGAATATAGGCTCAGTGATGCCCATCCCACAATGACGCCATCGATTTCACCAACCACTATAGGATACTTCGCGCCATGAGAATCAAGCCAGACCCTTTGTTCCTGAGGTGATTTGGGCGCTGTATCAAACGTTGCGACAGTCTTGCGAATAGCGTCATTATAAATCTCTGTTATTGCGTCAAGGTCATTAATTGTTGCACGTCTTATTTTCATCATCCGTACTTACCATGACTTCATTCTTCTTGCTTTTGAAGTTCTTTTACGCGCGTAATATACGCGCGTGATTTTTCTTCGTCGCCCAGCTCACTGTAAATAAATGCAAGATTGGTCATTGC
>Ga0209635_10005030_pt1 | contig 10429 bp, 6 predicted proteins | sample DeeMarSWOR230_32_FD_187463 | JGI IMG/M metagenome (GOLD analysis project Ga0209635, IMG submission 187463) | Marine sediment microbial communities from White Oak River estuary, North Carolina - WOR-2-30_32 (SPAdes) (version 2) | ecosystem: Environmental > Aquatic > Marine > Intertidal zone >...
CCGCCGATCAGGGCCCTCATGGGCTGACCGGTCGTGATCTTACAGAGTCCCCTGGCAACCTTTTCAAAAGAGATGATAAAAAGCACGCCGAAGGCACCAGAGACGATTGCGACGATTGGAAACCACAGGAGCCTGTGATCAGTGAGGGAGGCTACCGGGGCATTGATGCCGAAGACGGGATTCTGGTTGAGCACCATGGTCGAGGTAACGAAAGCGGCACCTCCGGCGACGATCGATGGGAACAGGTCTGAGTATCGCATCGAATCCTTGCGGAGGATTTCGGCGGCGAAAAGGCCGCCTCCGAGAGGAGAGTGAAAGATCGAGCTTATGGCGCCACTGAGTCCGCAGATGGCGGCGATCCGGACATTATCCTCGATATGCAATTTGAGGGAGCGACAGAGGCGGCTCACGAGAAAACTGCTCGCTCCGGCACCCATGTGGCCCAGGGGCCCGACAATACCACCGCTGCCATGAAAACCCAAGGTCAGGATAGTGGCCGGAAATTTCAGGACGGTGGCTGCCAAGCTCATTCGCCCGTTTTCTCTGTTCACGGCGTTGATATATGCAGGAATTCCTTCCCCTCCGGCACCGGGAATCCATCTGAGGATCAGTGCGCCAACGAGGAGTGCACCGAGAGTGGGGAGTACGAAGGGTGCTCGGGGGATGAGATGCGGTGTTGCCGCGATTACTCTGTCGAGCAGGACGATGAAGATTGCCACTATTGCAGCAGCAATGACTCCTGCCACGATCGGAATGATGACCAATCGCCCCAGGTAGTGGAATTTTTGCTGAAACTCTCTCTTCATTCCTGTGAATCGGACTCCTGACCAATTGCTGGCATTGCCTCTCTCGTTAGCGGGCTGCGGCAGCGATAAGCTCATAGAATGCTTTCTCGACGTGTGCCATGTTTGATCGCCAGCGTCCCCTTTCAGTCACTACGATCAGGTTCTCTTCCCGCACCGAGCGGGAGAAATTTCTATCTTCGATCACTGTTATAACCGCCTCTGCGAGCGCCTGTGGATCGTTGAGAGGAACGAGGAAACCGTTCTTCCCATCTTGTATCCATTCCCTGTTTGCCGGAATATCGGTCACCACCGGGGGGACGCCGCATGCCATCGCTTCGAGGAGTGAGACGGAGGTAGAATCTGATCTCGAAGTTGAAACGTACACAGACGCACCCTGCAGCTCCCCGGCTATCGCGGATGGATCGAGAGTTCCTCTGAAGATGAATCGATCGGATACCCCCAGGGTGGCAGCTTTTCTCTCCAGATGTGTTCTTTCCGGTCCATCACCGCAGATGGTGAATGTCGCGTTCACCTTCTCCAGGATGGCAGGGGCCGAATCGATGAGCAGGTCGATGTTGTAGATCTTGTACAAGTGCCGGGTACTGACGATCCGGACCTCCCCACCCTTGGAATCGTCCGGTCGGTGTGAGTCGGATGGGGGGTGGAAGAGGTGTTCATCGATCCCGAAGTAAGCTTTCAGTATCCTCTCACGCGGGACCCCCATCGCTACCACCATGTTCGATAAGTTCTCGCCATCAGTCGTTATGAGGTCCGCTTTGCCGATGGCATAGCGTATCTGTATCCTGTGGATCACAGAAGAGGGATAATCGACGAGGAGATCTGATCCCAGGGATGAGATGACGAGGGGGCGGATACCGCTCAAGGCCCCGATGAGGCCGTATCCTCCCACATACAGCGCATTCACGAGGTGGGGACGAAAAGAAGTGAGCTCCGATCGCACCGAGCGGAGAGCAGCAAGATATCCCAGCAGCTTGGTCGGTAATCGTTTCCTGAGCTGGTGGACCGGGAAGGGGCAGCCGCTCACCTGTTCGAACGATATCAGGAGAACTTCGTGTTCGTGCTGGTGGAAGTACTCCACCCAGCGTTTGGTATGATTGAGTGATCCGTCACCGAGGAATGCAATGCGCATAAACAATCCTTTCACACAACAAATTCATCCGAGTTTATATCAAAAAATTCGAAAAGTGGACAGCCGATATTTGTTGAAGAAATTCTTTCGGTGGTTCAACATGTTCGTACCCTTCGAAATCGACTGTTTTGATCCTTTGTCGAGGGATTCTTCGGCACTTCGTCGTATTTGTCATAGTGACGTGGTAAGGAGGTATCAAAGATGAAGCGGGAATTCTCCGGCTGGGTATTGTTCGTTCTGTTCTCTTCTCTGGCCATCTGTTGCTCCGCCGGTGAAGTGCTGGGATCGAATGCCGGTGGAGAGATTGTTCCGTCGCGTCCGGTACATACATATTCGATCGTTGCTCGAGACCCGGTCACGGGCGATATGGGTGTTGCCGTTCAGTCTCACTGGTTTTCCGTCGGCCCCATCGTTCCATGGGCTCGTGCCGGTGTGGGGGCGGTGGCGACTCAGAGTCTCGTGCTCGTCTCGTACGGTCCCCGGGGACTGGAACTCATGGGAGAGGGATTTACCGCCTCCGAGGCGCTCTCCACACTGCTTGAGGAAGATGCGCACGCATCAGTCAGGCAGGTTGCGATGGTGGATTCCGGGGGACGGGTAGCTGTTCATACGGGAGATTCGTGCATCGCGTATGCCTCCCATTATGTCGGTCGGGGCTACTCCGTCCAGGCGAACATGATGCTCACAGACATGGTTGTGCCTGCGATGGCCGAGGCGTATGAGCATGCTTCCGGCGACCTCGCGGACAGGATGCTTGTCGCTCTCCAGGCTGCTGAGGTTGCCGGCGGTGATATCAGGGGGCGGCAGTCGGCTGCGATACTGATCGTTCGAGGTGTTCCCACTGGTCCGCCGTGGTCGGATGTGATCATGGAACTCAGGATCGAGGATCACCCCGAACCTGTGAAGGAGCTGGTGCGCCTCGTTAAGATGCACCGGGCCTACGAGTACGAGAATCTCGGGGATGAGGCGATGGCCGAGGGGAATATGGAGAAGGCGATGGAAGCGTACGGGAAGGCCGCAACCCTCGCACCGGACAATCTCGAACTAATCTTCTGGCAAGGTGTCTCCCTCCTGAACACGGGACATGAGAAGGACGCGATGAAGCTCCTCGAAGATGTTTTCAACCGGGATCCCAACTGGCGGGAGCTCATGAGAAGACTGCCCGCGACCGGTCTCCTCACGATCAGCAGCGAGCGGTTGGAGAAGCTCATTACTGCTGAGTAGACTCGTTTTCCGTACGATCCCGGCAAGCCTCGTCTCCAGAGCTGCTCTGTGGATTACTCACTTCATACCACTGCTACTCCGGGAGGAAAGATGCTGGTTCTGGGAAGGATTTGACACCCACCGACAGGCTGGCTAGAATGTGTGCTCAAAGGAGATTCGAGAGATGAGTATATTTAACGGAAAGCGGCTCACGAACAGCGTGTTCAAGCTTGACATCGAGCGGATGAGACGCGGATGGTACTCGGATAAATACTTCGAGAACAGTGTGAGGATGTACGAGGAGCTCGTGGAATGCGGGTACCGCTTTGGGGGGGAGAGCCCGGGGCTATCAGAGAGAGACTTTCGGCTGGGTGAGGTCGAGACCGGTGATATTAAAGTCGAGATGCAGTGGTTTACGAGGAGAGAACCCTTCACACTCATCGTGGGTGTTGACAAAGCGCTCTCGATGCTCAGACACTGCACCGGCTACTTTGATGGAAAGGGCAGTTTTGTGGAGACCTATGACCGGCTCGAAGTCGAGGCTGTCGAAGACGGGGTAAAGATCTTCTACGAGGGCGATCCGTCCCACGTGAAACCCGTTATCAGGGTCAGGGGGCGTTACCGTGATTTTGCCATCCTGGAGACCCCCACACTCGGGGCGCTCACGCGAGCGAGCAGAATTGCCACCAATGTCTATGAGGTGCTCGTTGCAGCCCGAGGGAAGCCGGTGCTCTTCTTTCCGGCCCGCTTCGATGCCCACGAGATCCAGGCGGCAGATGGGTACGCGTACGATATCGCCGTTCGGCGATATGCAATGGACACCGGGCGCGAGCTGGAGTCGTTCGTTTCTACCGATGCCCAGGGGGATTGGTGGGGTGGGGCCGGAGGGGGGACGGTCGCACATGCGGCGATTGCGACCTTTCTGGGAGACACGGCGGAGCTGATGCTCGCATTCGCTGAAACACAGCTGCTGAACGTTCCGCGTATCGCCCTCGTCGATTTTCTGAACGATTCGGTCTATGATTCACTTGCCGCTTTGAAGGCCTTGTTCGGCCGGTATCGAGAGCTCGTGGAGCGGGGAGATGAAACGGAGGCCGAGAGGTACCGCCTCTACGGAGTCCGTCTCGATACGAGCGGCTCACTGCGGGATGTGAATGTGCCTTCGCTCGGAGATCCCGCACGTGAGCGCGGTGTGACTCCGGAGCTGGTGAGGATCGTTCGCAGGGCGCTCGATCATGCATTCGAGAGCTGGGATGTCCCGAACGATTGGACTGAGAGGGCGAGGGAGTACTGTAGTTCGGTGAAAATCGTGGCCACCGGCGGATTTGATCCGCAAAAAATTGCATTCTTTGAAAAACAGGATGTACCGGTCGATATCTACGGGGTTGGCTCGTGGCTTCTCTCATCCTGCAAGCATTGTGGGACGAGCAGCGATTTCACAGCAGACGTCGTGAGGGCGGAGGTGAACGGTGAGTGGGTGCAGATGGCGAAGGTGGGGAGGCTCCCGGGTGAGAACGACGATCTCAAGCCGGTACGGTGGAGTGAATGAGCCGCCTGCCTGATTCCTGGGGGGAATAATGAACAGTTCTGATTTGGAAAAGTGTTCGGAACCTTTCCTTCACTGGCTGGGAGAGTGGAAGAGAGGCCTGGCGTCGAGGCCGATTGATGAGGTTGTGGCCGAGCCCGCACGAACGGCGGTTGCCTCCGTCGATATGATCGTGGGATTCTGCTCTGAAGGTCAGCTCGCGAGCCCACGGGTTGGGGCAATCGTGGCGCCGGTCGCAAGGCTCTTCGAGAAGATGTATGCGGCAGGCGTGAAGCATTTTCTCCTCTTCCAGGACACGCATGAAGAAGATGCACCGGAGTTTGAATCCTTCGGCTCTCACTGCGTTGCAGGATCGAAGGAGTCCGAGACGGTACCGGAGCTCTCGAAACTACCCTTCTCGGATCTGTTCACGATCATTCCGAAGAATTCTCTCTCCGCCGCGCTCGGAACGATCCTCGACGAGTGGCTTGCCTCTCACCGGGACGTGGGTCAATTTATCGTGGTGGGGGACTGTACGGACCTCTGCGTCTACCAGCTCGCCATGCATCTCAAGCTTTCCGCGAATGCATCGAATATCAAGCGCTCGGTCATTGTCCCCGCTGACTGCGTGGATACGTACGATATGCCTGTCGACCGCGCCGAGGGGCTCGGTATCCTCCCGCACGACGGGGAACTCCTTCATCACCTGTTCCTCTATCACATGGCGTTGAACGGGATTGATGTGATCGCCACGATCCGCTGAGAGGGCTACCGGGCGTTATCCCCTCAACATCAGGATGAGCGTGGAGAGGCAGGTTTCTTTCTGCGTCTCCCCTCGATCCACGTGAAGAGGATCGGTACGATAAAGAGGTTTGATACCGTGCACGTGATCATCCCGCCGACCGTGGGAACGGCGATTGGTCTCATCACTTCGCTCCCCGTACCTGTCGCGAACATGATGGGGAGGAGTGCGAGGATGGTTGTTGCCGTTGTCATGAGGATGGGACGCACGCGGAGGGAAGCCGCTTCGATCGACTCCCGAATGATATCGACGCCACCGGTGGTCCGTTCCCTCATGTAATCGAGGATGACGATACCATCTTCCACCGCAACACCGAACAGGGCAATGTAGCCTACCCAGACCGCCGTGCTGAAATTGATTCCCAGGATGCGCTGGAGCAGGATGGCCCCCACGAAGGCGAAGGGAAGCGCGCTGGCGAGGATCAGTGCAGAGGAGAATGATTTGAACTTGATGTAGAGGAGAAGATAGATCACGAACAGACAGATCGGCATCACGATGAGGAGCCGCCTATCCGCTTCACGCTTGTACTCGTACTGGCCGGCGATACTGTAGTAAACACCCTGGGGCAGCTCCGGTTTTACCCTCTCGGCGAGCGTTTTCTCGACATCATGGACAAATTCCATCAGACCCACCTCTTCGGTGTCGATAGAGACGAAAACCCGGGCATAGGGGAGGGTATTCTCCGTTGCGATCATCGCAGGACCGGGCACTCTACGGATCGTCGCGAGCTGGGTGAGTGGAATTTGCCTTCCGTCGGGAGTGGGGACGAGTACGTTTCCAATGGCCTCATCGCTGTCTCTGAGCTCCCTCGGGTACCGGACACTGATCGGATAGCGTTCGCGTCCCTCTACGGTGGTAGCGATGTTCATACCGCCGACCGCGGTGGAGATCACATCCTGGATATCGCCGAGGAGCACGCCGTAGCGTGCCGCCCACTGCCGGTCAATCTCGATCTCCAGGTAGGGCTTGTTCCCGAGGCGTTCCGCATAGGGACCGCGCGCCCCGGGGATCTCTCGGAGGAGGTTTTCTATTGTTACCGCCACCTCTTCTATGGCTCGGAGGTCGTTGCCGAAGACTTTTATTCCCACAGGGGTCTGAATCCCGGTGGCGAGCATATCTATCCGGTTCCTGATCGGTTGCGTCATGATGGGACTCACCCCCGGCATCCGGGTCTGTTCCTTGATCTCCTCAACGAGCTTCTCACGTGTCATGCCGGGGCGCCATTCCTTCTTCGGTTTGAGCTTTATCACGGTTTCGATCATGGCCACCGGTGCGGGGTCTGTTGCCGTCTCCGCCCTACCGAGCTTTCCCACTACCGTCTCGACTTCCGGCAGTGATTTGATGACGATGTCCTGTGTCCGCATCACCTCTTTCACCTGGGTCAGTGACGTTCCCGGCAGGAGCACCGGCATGAAGAGAAGATCTCCCTCGTTCAGCGGTGGCATGAACTCACTCGAGATTGTCGAAGAGAGGAATAAGCTCCCGGCCATGAGAAGGGCGGCAGTGGTAATTACGGCAATCCGGTGCCTGATTGCCCACCTGATCAGTGGCTGGTAGAGCCGGACGACCCATCGGGTGAGGGGATTTTCCTCTATCCGCCGAAGACGTCCGCGGAGAAGGAGGGTGCTGAGAACGGGGAGGAACGTGACGGCGAGAACCGCGGAGACGACCATCACAAAGGTTTTAGTGAATGCGAGAGGACGGAAGAGTTTTCCCGCCTGGCCCATCAGTGCGAACACGGGGACGAAGGCGACGACGATTATCACAATTGCAAAGAAGATGGGTGGACCGACTTCCTTTGCCGCAGCGGTGGCGATACCGATACGCCCGGTCCGGTCAGTTCTGTTAACGCTTTGCTCCGATAAGTGGCGGTAAATGTTTTCAGTCATGACGATTCCGGCATCCACCATGACGCCGATAGCGATCGCAATGCCACCGAGCGACATAATGTTGGAAGGCATGCCGATCAGTTTCATGAAGAGAAATGCCCCCAATACGCCGAAGGGCAGGATGAGTGCAATGATCACGGTGCTGCGAACGTGCCAGAGGAAGAGGAGGAGGACGATTGATGCGACGATAATCTCCTCGATGAGTGCGACCTTCAGCGTGTGGGTGGCACGATTGATGACCTCGGTACGGTCGTAGAAAGGTATGATTCTGATACCCGGCGGCATGCCGGCTTCGATTTCGTCGATCTTACCTTTTAGCTTTTCTATGACCCGGAGGGGATTTTCCCCGTACCTCATCACGACAACCCCGCCGACCGCTTCGGCACCTTCTTTGTCGAGGGCGTTTCGCCTGAAGTCCGGTCCAAGGGTAACATCTGCGACGTCCTTCAGTGTGATGGGGACACCGTTGACAGCATCCAGGACGACGTTTTCTAGATCCTCAGTCCCTTTCACAAAGCCGAGGCCCCGGATGATGAACTCCATCCCTCCCTCTTCGAAGACTTTGGCACCCACATCGATGTTACTGCGGCGTATCGCCCTCACCACATGGAGGATCGAGATTCCCTGTGAGTACATCTTCTCTGGATGGACGTTGATCTGGTATTGTTTCACGTAGCCGCCGACGGAGGCGACCTCGCTCACGCCTTCGACAGCCGCCAGCTGGTAACGGATGTACCAGTCCTGGAGGCTCCGCAAGGTTCCGAGGTCGGTTGTGGCGAGAACGAACGGCTGCCCGTCGTGGGGACAGGTTCCGGCTTGTAGAGAAGTGGTCTGGGGATGATCCGGACAGTAATAGACGTTCTCGACCGTGTACCAGAAGATCTGCCCCAGGGCGGTCGCATCAGGCCCCAGAACGGGTATCACACCCTCCGGCAGCTCGTTCTGGGCGAGATTGATTCGTTCGAGCACCCTCGTGCGAGCCCAGTAGAAATCGGTACCCTCCTTGAAGATGATGTTGACGAGACTGAAACCGAAGGCGGAGGTGCCCCGGATCGTCTTGACCCGGGGGATACCCATCAGCTTGGTGGTGAGGGGGTAGGTGATCTGGTCTTCGATATCGCGGGGGCTCCTGCCCGGCCATTCGGCGATGACGATGATCTGCATCTCGCCGATGTCGGGAATGGCGTCTACAGGTGTCTGGAAAAGGGCCCAGATCCCAGCGCCGACGCCGAGGACGACGATTGCGATGACGAGGAATCGGTTCCTCAAGCACCACTCGATGAAGAAGTTGATCATGTACATGCCTCTGATGAATACATCATGCTCACCTTCAGTGTCGGTGTTGTTGATGCGGATCGATCTTTTCGCTCTCTTTTCCCAGTGCTCCGCCGTAGATCTGCTCCGCCTCCCCCGTCAGCTGTGTCTGGCTGTCCAGGAGGAAACTGCCGCGCTCGACGACATGCTCTCCCTCGGTGAGACCCTCCAGGACGACGTAGTGCCCCTCCACCAAGGGCCCGAGGGTGATGAGACGCATGAGGTAGCGTCCCTCTTCGATCTCCACGAATGCGACGGTCCTTCTTCCTGTATTGATAACTGCCGATCGGGGAACGATGAGCAGACCTTCGCCGGTGGAGACATGTTCGTGCCCCGCATGTTGAGCTTCCACGTCCCCCTCGCGGTGGGGGCGCTGCTTGAGTGAGGGGCGGTGAGTTGGCATGGAAGTGATCTCGTGTTCTGACGGGACGGAGGGGGCGGTGACCGGGCTTTGTATCTCGACCGTGACGAACATGCCGGGCAAGAACTTCTCCCCGGGATTTTTGATCTCTATCCTTACCTTCACGCTCCTCGTTGATTGGTTCAGGAACGGATCGATGAAGGTGATCCGGCCCCTCACCGTCTCGCCTGGAAATGCATCTGAGGTGATGAGGGCTTCCTGATTCAGGCCCACAGCTCTGAGGTCATGTTCGAAAACATCTGCCAGAATCCAGACCCGGGAAAGGTCGGCCATGTGAAAGAGGGCTGTCCCTTCTGTTACGTACAATCCCTCTACGACGTTCTTATGGATCATCGTGCCGCCGATGGGGGCGTGGATGACGAGGTTTGTCTGTAGTTCTCCGCTCTCCTCGAGCTCGTGGATCTGTTTATCGGTAATCCCCCAAAGGGTGAGCTTCCGGTGTGCCGCCGTTGCGAGCTCGGTGTCTCGTGCGAGCAGGTATTCCTGCTGAGCGGAGAGAAGCTCAGGGCTGTAGATCAATGCGAGCGGCTCTCCGGCACGAAACTTCTTGCCGGTATAATCAGCGAAGAGCTTCTCTATTCGCCCCCCCACCCGTGCTGCGATGACGGTCATGCGGGACTCGTCGTATGCCACTTCTCCGGTGGCCCGAATCGTCTTCGTGAGCTCCCTTCGGACGACCTCGACCGTTTTGATGCGGGCGAGGCGTGCCGCGTCCGGACTTACCCGGAGCTCGATCTCTTCCCTGCCGCCTTCCTCCAGCGGTGCATCCGCCGGCTCTTTAAAAACCGGTACGAGATCCATGTTGCAGATAGGACATTTCCCCTGTTCTTCTGCATGCACCGAAGGGTGCATGCCGCAGGTCCAGTAGAGAATTTCACCTTTCTCTTCGTTCGCATCCTGCGCCTCGAGGATGCTGGTGAACGCCAGGGCAATGATGGCTGCAGCGTAGAGTGTCACTGCCAGGACAGGTCTTATTTTCATGCTCACAACACCCCCTTTCTATCACCTTCTCGGAACGAGCTCCGTGCCGACGAGTGCCTCGATGCCTGCGATCTTTGTTTCTACATCTGCCTTGCGTTCAGCGAGCGTTATTCGGAGTTCCAGGAGAAGGCGTTCGCAATCGAGTAGGTAGAGAAAATCGACATCGCCTGTCACGTAGCCAGCCACGGCGGACTGGAGGGACTGTTCTGCTCTCGGGATCAGGTCCTCACGGTAAAGCGTGACCAGGTCGAGGGCAATTCTGTACTGATTGTGGAGATCATGAATTTCGGCTCGCGTCCGTGCCTTGAGGGCGTCGAGGTCTCTTTCGAGGTATCGTATCATGCTCGCCGCTTCCTTCA
>Ga0209635_10005035_pt1 | contig 10424 bp, 12 predicted proteins | sample DeeMarSWOR230_32_FD_187463 | JGI IMG/M metagenome (GOLD analysis project Ga0209635, IMG submission 187463) | Marine sediment microbial communities from White Oak River estuary, North Carolina - WOR-2-30_32 (SPAdes) (version 2) | ecosystem: Environmental > Aquatic > Marine > Intertidal zone >...
TGTTCCTAACTTATCTAATGGTTCTGGCAGGATTTTCTTCTCAGCGTTAAAAGGATTAGATATCCATTCTGTTTCATTAGTAATTGGTTGTGTATCATACATCATATAAATTAATATTGAGTCTTTAATTTGGCCCTCTACTTTTGCTAAGATTAGTGGATTAATTTCACCCTCAAATTCCCTAATTTCCCCACAAAAATCCGAGATATAAGAAAGTAAAAAATCTTTTCCTTGTTGAATTCCCTTTTTATTAAGAGTATTAGTGGGAATTTTTAAAAAAGTAATTAAATCTTTTTCAATAAACTCAGAGTTTGTTTTTTTAATTAACTCTTCTACTTTTTTATCAAATTCAACTTGCTCCATATATTAAACATTTATAGTGTTATTAATTAATTTATTTATTAGTATATCTTCTAGCTTCTAGCACTTGAAAATGAATAATATAGAACCTACTAAGGAACAGAAACTGGAAATGCTGAACCAGATTTTAAATGAATTAAAGCAAAAAGGAAAATTAAAGGGAGTAATCTTTTCTTACAGAGAGGGAGGGATTATTGCTGAAAATTTAAGTGGGAATTATTCAGAATTTAATAGTGATGAATATTCCTCAATGTGTGCTTCCGTTTTAGAAAGTGCTTTAGGCCTAGGAAAGACTATAGGAGGAAAAAAGTTTAATAAAATTATTGCTGAACTGGATAAAGATACTATAATACTAATTGAATGTGATGAAAAGACGTTTATTTCATTTGTACTAAATGAAAAATCACAGATTAATCCTATCTTAGAAAATATTGAGAATTATATTAGGAAAATAATATTCCTATATTAAAATTCTCATATTCTAAGAAAATTATATATTCTAATTTCACGAATTAACCATATATTAATTAGAAATTATTAGTAATGGAATTTATTATGAGTGAAAAAAAATTCTCAATGTTAGGATTTATTGAAAATATCTGTAATGAAATAGGACCTCGCCTTGGTACTTATGAAAATGAGAAGAAAGCAGGGCTTAAAATCAAGGAAATTTTAGCTAAAGCTGTCGATGAAGTAGAAATGGAAGATTTTACTTGTCATCAAAAAGGTTTTCTTGAATTTACAAAAATTGCTTTTGTATCCAGTGTTATTGCTACTGTAATTTTCTTTTGGTTTCCTATTATTAGTATGTTATTAGAATTCTATGCAGTCTCCACATTTATCTTTGAATTTCTTCTTTTAAAAGAATATGTTGACTTCTTCTTTCCAAAAAGAACAGGTACAAATATAATTGGTAAAATCAAACCGTTGAAGGAGAACAAAAAAATTATTGTGATTAGTGGCCATCATGACAGTGCATACGAATTTCCATTATTTGAAAAATATAAAGAAAAATTTGATATATTAGCTTATTCTACCGTAGGATTGATCTTAATTAGTGGAATTTTATCCTTGATTGAATTCTTCTTAGATATATTTAATCTATCTTTTCTTATTTTAACATTAATATTTTTAACCTTTCTCATTATAGCTTTAATATTGTTGGGTTATATTGCTTTTAGACTCCACTCAAAGAATATAATTTTGGGAGCAAATGACAATTTATCAGGAGTTGCGGTTATGCTAGCGTTAGCACATCATTTTTCTTCTCAACGATTAAATAATATAGAATTATGGTGTATCTCTTTTTCTTGTGAAGAGTGTATGAGAGGATCAAAAAGATTTGTTAAAAAACATAAAAATGAATTGAAAAATTCACATACAATTAATTTTGACATGGTAGGACGGGGAAATATCTCAATAATATCAAAAGAACCTGCATATTTAACAAAACATTCACTCGAATTAGCTAAAGAATTCCAAGATTCTAGTAAACGAGCTAATTTAGAACTTCCGATAAAAGTGGCAGGTTTTGGGGGTACAGATGCTGCATTTTTTTCAAAAGCAAAATTAAAAGCAATTTCTGTTATCGGACTAACTCCTGGAGATTATCCAGACACGTGGCATGAGCTCTCAGATACTCCTGAAAACATCATAGAAGAATGTCTTGAAAAAACATTAAAAGTCTCAATTCAATATCTTACTGATTTAGATGGAAGAATATCTAATATAATATCTTAATATATTCTTTTTTTTTATATTGATAATTACTAAATACAAATAGCATTGTGATCATTATTAAAAACAAAAAAATTATGAATGAAGAGGAAATTGATGAATTTGTTAAGAAATTAATCCCTCAACTAGCATTAAAAGAAAAAGTATATTTGATGTCTGGACATCAATTTTATAAAACTTTGTTAAAAGATCGAAAAATTGGAGTCCGTCCTTATTCTGCTGGAGGAGTTAAACGCTTTGGTATACCTCCTTTTATGTTTACCGATGGTCCTAGAGGCGTGATTATACCAGGATCCACATGTTTTCCTGTATCTATGGCGCGAGCTGCTACATGGGATATTCAATTAGAAGAAGAAGTAGGAGAAGCAATAGGTAAAGAAGCTAGAGCTCATGGAGCGAATCTTTATGGAGGTGTTTGTATCAATTTACTTCGAAATCCCGCTTGGGGGAGAGCTCAAGAAACCTATGGAGAAGACCCATGTCTTCTCGGAGAAATGGGTGCTGCTTTAGTACGTGGTGTTCAGAAACATAATGTAATGGCTACTATTAAGCATTTTGTAGCAAATAGTATTGAATTCTCACGATTTAAAGTAAATGTTTTAATGGATGAAAGAACCTTACGAGAAGTCTATCTCCCACATTTCAAACGATGTATTGATGAGGGTTGTGCGACTGTTATGTCTGCATATAATAAATTACGTGGTGAATATTGTGGTCATAATGCATATCTCTTAAGGAAAATTCTAAAAAATGATTGGAATTTTCAGGGCTTCGTGCATTCAGATTGGATGCATGGAGTATACAATACCGTTAAAGGCATTAATGGTGGATTGGATGTTGAAATGCCAAGAGCTAAATATTATGGACGTAGATTAATAAAAGCAATTAAAAATGGATTAATTTCCTCTGAACTAATTGATGATTCTGTAGTAAGAATAATTCATACCACATTGAAATTTACAACTAAGCAAGATTCTCAAATGTATCATAGTGATCTAATTGGCTGTGAGCAACATATTCAATTAGCTCGGAAAGTAGCTGAAAAAAGTATGGTTTTGCTTAAAAATGAAAATAATATTCTTCCATTTGATATAAATAAGATAAAGAAATTAGCAATTATCGGGAAATTAGCTGATTTAAAAAATACAGGAGATCATGGGAGTAGTTATGTAAGACAACGTAATATTGTTACTCCACTCCAAGGAATCAAAAATCACATCGGAGATGCTTTTGATACCATTTACAATGATAGTTCTAATAGAAAAAATGCTTTAAAATTAGCCAAAGATGTAGATGCTGCTATAATAGTTGTAGGATATACATATAAAGATGAAGGTGAATATATCAAACAATATCCTAGAAAAGTTGGAGATCGTTTAGATATTAACCTTAAATCCAAAGAAATCCAACTTATTAAAGCTATTTCACAGGTAAATCCCAATTTTGTGGTTGTTTTAGTTGGAGGAAGTGCGATTCTTATGAAAGAATGGAAAGATGAAGTTCCTGCGATCCTAATGGGATGGTATTCAGGAATGGAAGGTGGAAATGCTTTAGCAGACATTCTTTTTGGAAAGATAAATCCCAGTGGTAAATTACCTTTCACCGTTCCTAAAGATGCTTCGCATTTACCTTATTTCAATGCTCATATAGATGAAATTGAATATGGTTATTATCATGGCTATACTAAATTTGAAAAAGAAAATCTAGAACCTGATTTTTCTTTTGGTTTTGGCTTGAGTTATACGCAATATGAGTATAAAAATTTACACATAGAAACCATTAATGAAGAAATTATCGCGAATGTGGAGGTTACTAATAAAGGAAAAAGAGCAGGGGAAGAAATTGTACAACTCTATGTAGGTTTTGAGAATTCTCACATTGATCGCCCCATAAAGCTTTTAAAAGGATTTAAGAGGGTAAGTTTAGAACCAAATGAAACAAAAAAGGTACAGATAGAGTTAAATAAAAAAGATTTGGCGTGGTATAATCCAGAATCGAAATCTTGGGAAATAGAAAAAATTAAATATTCAATCTATATAGGACCATCATCTAAATTTGAGGATCTCTTAAAAACAGAAATATTAATTAATTAAAAAGATCAGTTAAATTAGATTTATCCAATTTGGTTCGATCTTGTTCAAGGTAGATTCAATTTCTTTTCTGATTTCGAATTGATCATCTCCTAAGGCTTGGACAAGCAAATTCATAGCTTTTTTATCTCCGATTTTACCTAATGCTTTTACAGCTGACAGTCTTATTTTTGGATTTTCATCTTTTAATTTAACTTCTAATGCTTCAATTATTTTGTCTCCATTAAGATTTCCAAGTGCTTTAATAGCCCAACTTCTAACATAAACATCCTCATCATTAAGACTTTTAATTAATGGATCTATTGCTTCCTCGGTACCAATTTTTCTTAAAAGATCGACTACAGACCTTCGAATTTTCCAGTCTGGGTTTTCTAAATATTTTTTAGATATTTCAATTATTTTTTTCCCCCCAAGCTTGGATAATGCCTCAATTGCAGCTCTTCTAACTGAACTCTTTGTGTTTTTTAATAAATTAAAAAGGGAATCAATATTTGAATCATTACCAATTACTCCTATAATTTTCGCACAATATTTTCTAATTTGCCATTCCTTAGCTTCCAAGCCCTGAAAAATGGAATTATCCATTATCTTTTTAGCTTTCGAAATCTTTACGATTACATTAAAAGCTAGTCTTCTAATCTTTCCGTTAGTACTATTAAGTAATCTAGTCAGGTGTTTAATAGAATCAGTGTTTTCAATCAATCCGAGTAATTTAATAGCTTCTAATCGTAAAATAGAATTCCTGCTCTTTAATATATTATATATTGTTCTTAGAGATTTTTCCTCTTTCAAAATTCTATAAAGTGCTCTCACTGTGTGTCTTCTTATATCAGGTTCTGGATCCTTTAACAGCTCTAATAATGGTTTAACTGAGTTTTTATCTCCTATATAACCTAAAACACGAATGGTAGTCTTTCTAACTTCAAGATTTATATCACCCAACTTCTTTATTAGATGCCTTAAATCTGCTGGTTCAATTAATTTTTCTAAAGCTCTGACAGTATTTCTCCTCACAATAGGGTTTTTATCATCTAATAGTTCAATAAGAATATTTACAGCATTTTTATTCCCTATTTTCCCCAAAATAACAGGGATAGATTTATTTAAATTCACGTTTCCCATTTCAAGAAACTCAATAATTTGTTCTAAATCCACATGTTTAGCAATTTTTACTATGCTTGAAATTAGCTCATCGTAAATCTCTAATCTATATTGAGTCAATTCTACTAACGGTTTTAGAGCTTCTATAACATAATTTTGTCCCAAATATCTAATTGCGAAAACTTTATTCTCAACATTAGGATCCTTTAATGCTTCAATATAAAGAGGAATAGATTTATCCAAACTATGCTCTAAAGCAGTTTCAAGAATTTGTCTTCTAACCTTACCATCTTTTTCATGGTTATATTGATATAATAAATTATTTTCACTTAAACTCAAAAGCCTTAACCCTTTAAATTTTAATTTTATGAATGAAATAAGCTAAGCAAAAATATTATAAAACCAAAATTATTTATTCTTTTATTTTTCAAAAAACAGTTAAAGAAAATATTAAATGTAACATTGAATTAAATATCATGCAATTTTGGTAAAGTTGTATTGATCATCTTTTTTATCAACTAATCTGAATAATCCTTCTGAAGTTAATTTCTCTAATATTTCATTTTCTTTCATATGATGATCATCAAAGGAGAGAATTGATTCAGGTTTTAAAACCTGATAAAATTCTTTTAAAATACAAATTTTATCTTCAATACCATTTGAAATCAATTAGAAAATTATTTGAATATTTGCTTAATTGGAATTATTATGAATAAAATTGAAAAGGTTATTACTTTTTTTAATCAAGGACATAATTGTGCTCAAGCTGTTCTTAAAGCTTATGGTACACAATATGGTCTTGGTGAAGATTTAGCATTCAAAATAAGTAGTGCGTTGGGAGGAGGTTTAGCTAGATCTGGAAATACCTGTGGAGCAGTTACAGGAGCATTAATGGCTATAGGTTTAAGATATAGAAATTTGAATGTTGAGGATCAAGAAAGTAAAGAATTAACCTATGAAAGAGGTATGAATTTTATTGAACAATTCAGAAGTATTAATGGTACAATTAAATGCAAGGAACTCCTTAATTGCGACATTAGTACTCTTGAAGGACGAGAAAAAGCGAATAGGAACAATCTTTTTGAAGATTTATGTCCTAAATTTGTTAAAAGTGCTACCGAAATTTTGGAAACTATTCTAAATAAATAAATCTAATCATCCTTATGTCAAATAATAAGATTGCCTCCCAGAAAGATAAGTTAACCGGCTATATTAAGAATTTACATACTTTATATGAAAATAAAGAAAAAATTGGAATATGCTTTAAACTACAACGAGATGCAAATCCGCTAGATATCCTAGGTGTGTTAGATTTTTTAAAATATAAAATAAAGAAATGGGGAAATACGAATATATTCAGTTATCGAGGAAAACTTTTTAATGAAGATATTATCCTTGTTATAGGATCAAATACTCTTAAAGAAGCGAAAGATATTGTCGTATTCATCTTTTTAAATGAGATTGTAGATAAAAAAAAAGATATTTCTAGTATATTAGATAATATGGATTCTGATAATGATCTTGAGCAATATTTAAATAATGAAATAAGAAAAAATTTAGAGAAAGGTTATCCTAACGATTCTAATCTAGAGAAAAAGATTAGTAAGCATATTGAGAAATTGATGAAAGATTAATTGGCCAATATTAATATGATAGAATACAACATTAGAGAGCCACATGATCCTGAAATTTATAAAAGTGTTGGGGTTCTCTATTCTTCCTTTGGAAGAACCCTTAATAAGGGGGTTAATGAAGAGGAAGTAATAGCTTGGAAAACGTTGATTAAAAAAAAATTGGAAAATTTCTCATTTCTGAAGAAAATGGAAAGATTTTTGGCGTTGGTGGAGTGTTTATATTCGAAGAAGTGTGTACTTTTGGCTATATGGGAGTATTACCAGAATATAGGGGAGAAGGAGTAGGAAGTAAAATTTTTGGTGAACTATTTAAATTAGCAATAGATTTAGGGTGCACAACAATGATACTTTATGCCTCAAAGTTAGGGGAGCCAATCTATAAAAAGTTTGGCTTTCAAAGTAGTTATTATGGAACAATGTACCAATTACCAGTAAATTTACCTGAAATAGGAATTACTAATAAAGAGGTTAAGGAATTAAGAGATTTTCCAGGTTGGTTATTGAGCCTTGATAAAGAAGCCATAGGATTTGATAGATCAAAATATTTACACATGAAACAAAATCTTGGCAGTAAAATTGTTGCAATAGAGGGTGAGGCTTATGGGCTTTTATCTCAAATTTCTTCAACGATAAGATTAGGACCATTGATCTCGACAAATTTAGATGGAGCATTGCAAATTATTAAAAAAAGTATAGAATTAGGTGCTAATCAAATTATCATTACTAGTCATCCAACTTTGCCAAAGAAGATTTTTGAATTAATTGAATTAACAGAAGTTGAGAATGGAGCAAGTTTAAAAATGACGTATGGAAAAGATATTTCAGAAAATTTAGATTTATTATATGCAATAGGTACTTTCGCAAAAAATTAAGTATATATTTAATGAGGGGAAACTTATCAATAAATTGGATTTTAATGAGCAATTTGTATTTTTCCTAAAAATCACTTGTATTTTTATATTAGTACCTGTTACTGGCACATTTCTTCATGAATTGGGACATTACCTTGCAGCATTAATCAATGGGTTTGATGGTCAAATCCATTACTCCTATACAACTTCTACAATCAATCCTACTAGTGAAGCAACTATTTATTTTTATTATATTTTAGCAGGTCCAATATCAACTTGGGTTCAATGTCTAATCCCTTTTTTCTTGCTATTGATACTTTACAATAAAAATAGAAGAGAGAAGATAATCGAAAAGAAATTTTTCAACAAATACTTTACTATATGCTTGTTTTTCATATCAATGGCGGGGCGATTTCTTTTTAACGCATTGATATATATATTTACACGCTCAAAAAATATTGATGAATATAAATTGGCTGATTATCTTATACTACATCCAGAAACTTTTTTAATTCTATTTGCGGTACTTGCAATACTTATACTTTTGATTGTAATCTATAAAATTCCTAAAGAAAAAAGGATAATTACTTTATTAGGGGCTATATTTGGTTCTACTGTTGGATATATTTTATGGAATTTTATTTTTGGTCCAATAATATTACCATGAAAATTTTAGTTTGATACATAAAATCTTTTTATGGCTAGTTCTAAATCTTTTATTTCAAAAAAGCTTTATATTTTTGTATAAATATAATTAAGTACCACAATTTTGTAAAAGTGATTTTATGGAATCCAAAAATGAGATAAAAAAAATTGTTGATTTTAAAAAAAAATATTTTATAATATCTTATTCAATTATCTTTGGTGTCATTATAGCTTTAAACGCAATCATACTTCCCTTTATAATAATTAAATGGCTAGTTTTCTTTCCTTTTTATGATACGCCGCTTCGATTTTTATATTATATGATTCTTATATCGCCAATCGTAAAAATAGGCTTTGAAGTATATGAAATAGTTAGATTTGGTTTATTTTTAAAATCGGATAAAAAAGATAAAGAAAGTGCTAATAAAGTAGCTAGGGGATTCGTTGTGACTAGAATTTTTAGAAACTATTACCTTGTAGTTATAATAGCATTAGCTGTAATATCGGAAATTTTCGAATTTATTGCAAGAGCTCCATTCGCCAGTTTCCCTGGGGAATTTGAATTCTTAATGTTTTATTTGTGGTTTGCAATCCCACTCTTTATTGACATATTTCTTATAGCTGCGGGTCCACATTTGATAAAATTTTCGATAGATTATACAGATAAAATAAAAAAAATTAAAGCAATCGTATGGCCAATCGTTTGGATAATTGTATTAATCATCATTTTCAACATTAATTTTCTTATACCGCTCTTTGCTCCGTAACTCTTAGTGTAAATTAACACAGATAATTTATACATTTATTTCAAATCTTTTTTTTCATTGTTATTTTATTATTAATTTTATAAATTGACTATATTACTTGCTTTTATTAAGAATTAGGCTTTATTTTTAAAAAAGAAATGTTCAATAGTTTAATGGACCAATGAAGTAATATTAAGAGCTCGCAATTTTATTTTTACTCTAATAGATATAACATGAAAAAATTATTTATAGTACATAAATGTAATTTTTAAAGTCTTTTAAATCAATATTATATTATGAGTAAAGAACAAAATCGATTTATTTCTGCTGAAAAGGTAATATTGGTTACTGGTATCGTCTTAATTGTTTTAGCCTTTATTAGTGAATTTAATTTCCATTATTTTCAAGGATTTATGCCTGAAGCAATGGATCCAGATATTTTTTGGAGAGCGGAAGCTGCTGAAGTATTTAATTCCATGAGTTTTCTTACTTTAGGTATAATTTTAATTATAATTACTTTTAAGCTTTCAAAAAAAAGAAGAACTACTAAACCAATTGCATAAAATCAATAAGTAGGTCAATCCAATAACATGTTATCAAAAGAAAGAATTATAACCAAGTTAAGAGAAGGTTATTCTCCAATAGAATTAAGCCCAAAAGATGAATTAACCTCTATTTATAAGCAAGCTTTTAAACCACTAATCGATAAAAAAAATTTGGACATTTTCTTCGAGGTTTATGATACTAATGAAATAATACTGAGAGCTTGGGGTTTTTTGGGTATATATCATATTCTGAAAGAAAAGAATATTGGAGATGAGGGGAAGAGGTTAAAAGTTCAAAAAATTGTTCTGGAAGTGTTAGGCGATCAAAGAGAAATTAATTATTATGGGGGTACAACTAAAGTTCGAACATCCTTAAGGGAACACCATGTAAGGAGAATATGTGAGTTAGATACTTCTTTAATATTTGAACCTGTTTTTGAATATTGTAATTCCTTTGAAGGTGAAGTAGATGAAGTTATAGTTGATTTACTAGAAAATGTACTATCTACGGTTTCAAATCCAGCCATAGAACCGCTTCTTTTAAACCATGCTAAAAAGATTAGAAAAGGAGAATTCAATATGAAAATTCATATAGTAAATGCCTTTGAGAACTTAGGCCAAGTAATTGAATTAAAGGAAATAGATGCTATTACAGAATTATTTAAATTCTTTTTAAATGAGATCAAACAGATTAAAAATAATGAAGAAGAGAACC
>Ga0209635_10005039_pt1 | contig 10422 bp, 11 predicted proteins | sample DeeMarSWOR230_32_FD_187463 | JGI IMG/M metagenome (GOLD analysis project Ga0209635, IMG submission 187463) | Marine sediment microbial communities from White Oak River estuary, North Carolina - WOR-2-30_32 (SPAdes) (version 2) | ecosystem: Environmental > Aquatic > Marine > Intertidal zone >...
TCTGAGAGTTTGAAGAGTTTTAGGCATAACTCAACGCATGCCCCGAAGCCTTGACACGCATTCTTGTCTATTTCTACTTTGAATTTGCGCACACAGTCCACCTTACATCAATATCCAAACTGCAAGCTAATAAGACAAACATCATGCATGCATCGCGTCTTTTCTCTCTGGCTCTTTTAGCTGAGCTAATTTTTGGTTTATTTTTCGAAGCTTGCTTTGCAGCATCTTGCTCAGGTGTTCAATGTGCTTGCGTTCCATTTCTAGAGCCTCTAATTTGTCTTCAGGTTCTTTATTTCTATCTTCGAGGAAGATGGAGAAAGGATTTGGCACTCGAGGCATCACTTTTGTTTCTATATCGAGGACGTCTCTTGAGAACTCGTTGAATAGGGTACTCATGCTGTTGGCGATTTGAGTCTGTTTGGCAAGGGCTGCCTCAAGAATGAGTCTTCCAGGATCAGTGATTCTGTAGATCTTTCTTCTTCTTTTTTCTTGGAAAAGCCATTCTCCCTTGATGTATCCTGCCTTTTCTAGGCTTCGAAGTATGGGGTAGACGCCGCCGGGTGTCGGTCTCCAGAAGCCTCTAGTCCTGTCTTTAATTTCCTTCATTATTTCGTAGCCGTGATATTGTTTCTTGTTCAGAAGAATTAGGATTGCAATCCGTATGTAGCCTTTCTGTGCTTCCTTAAGCCAGCCTGTAGTTGTTTTTTCTTCTTCTGTGTGCACTGTCTTTCAGTCTCATTCGGGGAAGGTCGTAATATTTATATTTTACTTCGATATATCGCACTGAATAATATATACGCAAGGTGAAACACTGATGGAAAACAAGGCAATGATCGATGTCAAAGACCTAACGAAAAAATTCAGTGACTTCACAGCAGTAGACCATGTTTCATTCGACGTGAAGACGGGCGAGGTCTTTGGGTTACTCGGTCCTAATGGAGCAGGTAAGACCACCATCATAAGAATGCTCTCTACGCTAACCAGACCCACCGAGGGAACAGCTACAATCAGTAATCAGGATATAGTAAAGAATGACGACAAAGTAAGAAAGCTCATTGGCCTTGTTTCCGAAAAAATCATCATGTACGACCGGTTAACAGCCAAGGAAAATCTGCGGTTTTTCGGAAGTCTCTACAACATCCCTAAGGAAGTTCTCAGCAAAAGAATCGACGAGCTATTAGCGTTGGTTCAACTAAGCAAATGGAAGGACTCCCAAGTTGGCACGTTTTCAACTGGGATGAGACAGAGGATGAATGTAATAAGAGCACTGCTTAACATGCCTGAAGTGTTATTCCTAGATGAGCCAACACTTGGTCTAGATCCTCAATCCTCATTCGAAGTTAGAGAGTTCATTAAGAAAATCAACAGAGAGAACAAGACTACGATCATTATAACAACACACATGATGATTGAAGCTGACATGCTGTGCGACCGCATAGGCATAATAGACCACGGGAAAATTGCGACATTGGACACGCCGACAAATCTGAAAAAGCTTGTTTCAGGAGCTAACACCACTATAATGGATCTCGAGATCGCAAATATCACCTCTAACATGATTACTTCAATACAATCCCTCAAATGCGTCAATTCCGTCTCTCAAGACAACTCCACCCACATAAAAGTGCATGCTAATGGCGATGACGCATTCGACACCATAATTGACTCCATAAGAGCAAAAAACGGGAAAATAACCTCGATAGAAAACCTTCAACCCACACTTGAAGATGTTTTTTTGCACATAACTGGTCATGAAGTAAGAGACAAGGCAGACCAAAAGATGCCCTTAGGGGAGCATAGGCACATGATGCCGCGACGGAGAGTGAGGTAAGGTTAGATGGACCCCAAAAGCGTACTGCAACACAGTCTTCGGGTTGCTAGGAAGGACTTAACTGAGCTGCTTAGGAACAGATTGGGGTTGATTATGCTCGTGCTGATGCCAATATTCATGATGAGCATGGTCGGCTTCATATATCCATCTGAAACATCCATAAGCACTGTATCCATCGCCCTAGCAAACGAGGATGAAGGGTGTGACGGTTATCCAAGCGCAAGTGTCGCGTTCATCACGACGTTGGAACAGGTGAACACTCAGACAGACATGATGGTCATTACTAATGCATCAAATCTCAGTGAAATAAGAAAATTGATCCAAAGCGGGGACGTTGAGGGAGGCATAGCAATCTCCAGCAATTTTACTTCAAGCCTGATGACTGGAAAGCAGGGAACCATCATAGTCGTGACCGATCAATCTAATCCCCAGATGTCAATAACACTCCAAATCGCCTTGAAGGAAGTGTTTGAACAGATGGGCACAATGCTGGCACAACAGACAGTTCAGCAATTCCCAAGCGTAAACGCAAGCAACTCCCTTGCTCTCGTAAAACCTTACAGTGTCAAGATAGAGGGAGCCGTTCCCGGGCACTCCAGCTATTTCGACTTCGTAGCCCCTGGGATTATGGCTATGACAGTGATGATGAGTGTCATGACAGGGCTCCCAGCGGCTATCTCCCACGAGAAGGAGGTTGGCACGCTAGACGGAATGATGGTGGCGCCAATCAACAGGCTTGCCATAATCGTCGGTAAGACCCTCGCTCAAACTGCCAGAGGTCTACTCCAAGGAACTCTAATACTGATATTGGCTGTGGTTTTGTTCGGCGTAACCATTCAAGGGAACATCTTCTTAGTCTTCGCTTTGCTCTTGCTAGGAGTGTTCAGCTTCGTCGGCTTCGGCGTTGTGATAACATCCTTCGCCAAGGACCAGGAGACGGCTATGATGATAATGATGACCTTAATGTTTCCAATGATGTTCCTCAGCGGGGTGTTCTTCCCCATACAACAGATGCCTTGGTTCATGCAAAGCATATCAAAGGCTCTTCCACTGACCTACTTGGCCGACGCTCTGAGGAAAGTCATGGTGCTTGGAGCAGGGATGCCCGTCATCACCGCTGAGCTTGTAGTACTGATAGGATTTGGGATTGTCATGACGACAATAGCGGTACCAGTGTTTAGGAGAGCCATGACCCGGTAGGCGCGCTCGCATTCGGACTTTCTTCCGCAAGCCATAAAACCGAAGTTGGTTAGTAATTCGAGTCTGAGCCATAATGGGTGAGTATGTCATGAGTCGGAGTCCTGTTTACTCATTAGTTTTAGTTTTTCTCATCATCGGAATGTTAGACCTAGTGGTTAGGGTTCCGGAGGTGAAGCAACCATCTACATCAATGCTGACGGAAGTATCGACCCTCCGACAGCAAATATCACCTCTGTTGACAATGTCAACTACTTCTTCACAGGCAACATTAATGAGACTATTGCAGTGCAGAGGGACAACATCGTGATTGATGGGGCAGGCTACATTCTTCATGGTGCTGGAAGCGGACAAGGGATATCTATTTCCGGAAGAACCAACGTGACAATTAAGGATATGCAAATAGAGAACTTCGGCAATGGCATGCATGCATGAGTAGAGCGCGGGAAAGTCTAATGCACACGGATTCTAGAGTCAAGGGAAAAGCATTTATTCATCAGGTCTGGCTGAAATGGCTGGGCGTAGGTAACTTTGAGGAATGAAGAGCTTTATCGACTCTTTCTCAGCTTCGCGGTGAGCGTGGCCTTGTTTGTTGTTGCGTTTTTTCTGTTTCAGTTGGATTGGCTTGTGAACGTAGTTCTTTATGATTATGGTCTTGAGTTCAGCCTGAGCTGGGCAGCAACCCACTGGACTGCTGTAAGAGCAAGCCTTGCGCTAATTGCCTTTTCAATAATAACCGTGGCTCTCACCGGTTATGCCTCCTACAAGAGCGCGAAAGAAAATGTGATAGCGACCGTATTGGTCTGCAAATCCTGTGGAAATGCTTTGACTAAACTTAGCGGGCCCCCCAACATGAAAAGATCAATACCGAAGTTCAAACTCCTAGAGACTTGTCCTTTCTGCGAGGAGAAACCAGCACGTGAATAGATGCACAGTTCATCTCATCGCGTTCTGTAGCGGTACCCTTGGGCTGCTTACACGTCAGGTGAAGCAATGAACATGCGTTTAATGTAGTGCAAGCCTTCAGCAAGAAGCAATGAGCAAACTTCGAGATTTTATTTGTTTCACACTTCTCTCTCACTCAGCCCCTTCAGTTGTCGTTGCTTCTAAGCCTCTAAATTCTTTGAATCCGAGTTCTGAGTATGCATCGGATTTCCTTAGATGACGTTTGGCGGTGCACCTGGAACTGCGGCTTCACTCACAAAGACTACAGGAAAGCTATCGAGCATGAGAACAAAGCCCATGATGGCAGCAAGTGCTCGACCTTGGCAAATCAGAAACTTCTAATTGATCACCCAGCTACAGGGGCACCCGAACATTTGCGGGACATGCTTAAACCAAACCATAGTGACTTCCAAAGTGCTACACTGCAGGGATGTTCTTGAAGAAGAGAACCAGAATAGAGATCATTATAGAATCCTGAGCCTGTGCAGAGAGTCCCAAGCCAAAACTAGGCTGCTGCAGAAGACAAACTTGTCATGGCAACTGGGCAATCGCCATCTTGACAACATGCTTTCCCTAGGACTGCTAGAGATCCACCACAGCCCAATCAAATACGCTATAACCCAAAAAGGCAACATGCTTCTTGACAAATGGAAAGCCGTGTCCGAAACCATTCAAGCACTCAACCATTTCGACTTCTTCACGCATGCTTTTCCAAGAAACTTTGATGACATGCGTGGAGAAACTTCGGAATAATGACTACCTCGAAGATAGGTGTCACGTTTCAAGTGGATTTGGGGCTTTCTTTCCAAATTCTCTGCATTTTGAAGGCTCTCCATCCACGAGGGGGGCCCTTTGTGCCTCCAACCTTCATAGCATACGTGCATTTGGGGTCCGCCGCTTAGAATTTCACGTTGTTGCCCGTGCATTCTGCCCTAGAGGGAAAGTGTTCCGGCAATGCTGTTGCGTGCACAAAGTCTTTGTGTCATGCCGCTGCATTATGAGTGGGGAACTGCTACGAATCAGCGGTTCATTACTCGTCGATACAGACGAGGAGACGAACTGGGTGTTTCAAAGCTAATGGGAACCGTGTTTTCCAGTTCTTCATCTAGATGGTTGCACCGTCTTCGTTGGCAACAAACCAACCCTTTTGGAAGGAACATCAGGTGGGTTGCCGAATGTGATAGCAAAATAGTTGGACACATTGTGCGCATTCCACTGCAAACAAAGCTTGGAGAGAATGTCTTGAAGGGATCGATTGCAGCAGATGTGGCCACCCACCCTGAATTCAGGCGCTGCGGAATATACAAAGCACTTTCAGAATCGTCGTGGAAAGACGCAGTTCGAAACCAGATTCCAATATCTTTCGGCGACGCATCTAAAGCGCTAATTTCAACCGCACGCAGATACGGAATACTAGATGTTTCAACAATCGCCATCATGATAAAACCTCTGAATCCCCACCGGATTGTGGAGAAACGCTTTGGCAAAGGCTTTTTCGCGAAGACAGTTTCAGGTGGAGTTGAGTCCACTCTGAAACTGCTCTCCATTGCCAAAAAGAAAGCAAGAATAACAGGACTAAAAGCTAGGAGGATAGTGGTTTTCGATGATAGGATCGACGTTTTCTGGAAAAGAATCTCCCCTTTCTATGGAATATGCCTGGTAAGAAATAAGGAGTATCTGAATTGGAAATACTTGGAAAGGCCCCACTTGAGATTTGATGCATTCTTGGTCGAGGCTGGAGAAAGGGTCCTAGGATATGTCGTTTTGTCAACAACGGTCGAGGGTGGCTTGAAGAAGGGACTCATAGTTGACATGATGACACATCCCGCCCGAAAAGACGCAATTTATTATTTGTTTTCCCAAGCCGTGGACCATTTCAAAAGGATCGGTGTTGACTATGTTGAATGCTGGACGCTGCGGAATAGTCCCTGCTATAAACTCCTAGGAAGCCACGGGTTTTTCGCGCCCGGTCTTCTTGTAAGGAGTAACCTGGTCGCCAGGTTTGATTCTTCAAAAGTTTCAGAGGAATTTATCAAAGACAGTAGAAACTGGTACATAACCCTCGGCGACTTTCAGTAAGGGCAGAAAGTGCGCATGCTTCTTTGATTAGTGATGCCCCCAAGCCCCTTGCCAATGGGTTCTTTCGTTTTCACTTCCCGTGCAGGGAAACATCTCCACTGTACGCGAGTTGAACTGCACCGCGCAATCAGTTATCCTCCGTAAAAGAAGTGTTCTCGTGGCATGCATTTGGAGACGATACATCTAGGCTTATCCTGCTCACGTTCGGTTGCCACAGCGTCGACAACCTCAATGTTTAGCTTCATGCTCTCTCTTAACCTATCAGCAAATCTACCTCTCAATTTCGAAAGTACATCGCTTTCATCCCCATCCTTCAAGGCAATTCGTACGGTTAGCTCCTCCTGTTTCTCCTGGATTATTCTGAATTCAGCTATTCCCTTCATTTTGTCAAAAACACTCAAGAGGACAATAGGGGAAATGATTCTGCCGCTTGGCAAAACTATGAAGTCGTCTAATCTTCCTTCAATCACCTTCATCAGGGGCATTCCTCTTCCACACGGACAACTCTCGTCGCTTGGTGTTCCAACGTCGCCAACTCTGTATCTTATTAAAGGCATGGCGTAATTCCAGAGTGGAGTAAGGATTATCTCTCCACTCTCCCCAGATGCTGCATGCTCACCATCCTTCACAAATTCGACTACCACCAAATCCTTGTTGATGTGATAGCCTGCGTGTTCAGAGCATTCCCAGGCAACGTACCCCGCCTCTACGCATGCATAGCCGTCCAACATCTCGACTTCAAACGCAGAGTTTATCAGCCTTCGACTCCTCGAGTCAACCAGCTCCCCGTTAGACCAAACGAATTTTGGCCTAACCTTTTTCCCGCTTTTTTCCATCTCGGCCGCGAGCAGCATAAGAATGCTCGCGGGAGCTTTTATGACGTCGGGCTCAAAGTTGACTAGCTGCTCAAGTACTTCTTCTATTGGATCTTGAAGGCACATTCTTGTGCTTCTATAAATGCCTAAGCGATTGAGAGAACGGGCGACATTTGTCCTACTGTCGGGGAGCCGTCTTAAGCCAATGAGAACAAACTTGTCTCTCAGCAAGCTACCCCCGTTCTCCACGTAATGTCTGAGTTTGTTAGCCTTCAGAAGGTAGGAAGCATTTTTCTGCGCAAAGACAGCTAACGGAACACCGGTTGAGCCAGAGGTCCGTTCACTTGTGCATTGATCCAATGCAACACCCTTCGCAATTAGAGATTTCGAATTCTTTTGGACTTCTGATTTTGTGACAGTGGGGATCTTTAGAAGATCATCCACCGATCTTATATCGCTAGCCTTAATCTTCACGCGGTTGAAAGCTTGATGGTAAAAGGCAACGTTTTCATATGCATACTTCACTACTTCCCTGAGTCCTTTGTTTTGCATCTCTTCTAACTTGGAGGAAGAGAGCCACGAGTTTCTCCTCAATTTTCGCAGATTATATAAGATACGGGACCATGAGAGTACGCTCTCGAAACTTCTGGGGAAAGCGTGAGACAACTTAATCTCGTCACTCCACCTTGTCGAAGACTTTCCACATCTTAAAGATGTGTCGAGAATCTTAAATTGGTTCTGTCTCAGTCAATTCCTCTCGATGGTTCTTAACGCATGAATCTCGATTTGATAGGATTCCGTGTTAAACATCTGTCTGGGAAAGCCAGCATAATAGGGGCATATGCACGCGCGCGCATTATGCTCTTCGGAGGTAATCTAATTTACGCGCGTACTTTTAGGCGGGTCGCGAGCTAGTTTTTCCATGACGTTCAACGGGAGGTTTAGTAGAGGGAATATTGGTCCCAGCTGTTTTGTCATTCCTCTTAGGTTTTGTATGTCCGTCTTGGTTATTGCCCCTATTAGCGGAACTGTGGCTGCATAGATGATTAGGAAGACTGCCGCTCCGATTGGTAGTTTGACCCAGTCGGGTATGGTTGGTTGATATGTTGTCGTGTAGGTGACTACGGCTGCCATTGTGGATGCCAACAGTATTTTGGCTGATGAAGCCCAGTCGATTGAGAGCGCTAAACGTTTCTTTATCCACCATAGTCCTGTGATTAGGCTTGGAATTCCGGCAATGAGGATTGTGACAATCAAGCCTATGACTCCGAATTCTGGGATCAGCAGAAGGCTTAGGGGCAGTCCTACTGCAAGCCTAATGAGTGTTAGCTTTAGGTTGACTTCGGTTTTCCCGATGCCGTTAATGAGGTTTGGAAGGCTCAGGCTCCCGAAGGCGGAGTACAGGTAGATGAGGGAGCATAGTGACAGAAAGAGGGGTGCCTCTGCGTATTTTTCGCCGAACAGCGTGGCGATGGCTGGCTGCGACAGCGCTACGAGGCAGGCTGCTGCTGGCACGACAAAGAAGGAGGCGTACTTCACGGAGAACTGGAAGACGTTACTCATTGCATCTTTTTCCTTTTCGGGGTTGAGCTTGGAGAAGGCTGGGAACAGGACGGTGGCTATTGGGGTGGCGAAGAACGAAACTAGAACGGCGAAGTTCACTGCAACTTGGTAGTTGCCGATCAGCAAGTCTGTGCAGTAGATGGCCATTGAAAAGTTGTAGAACTGTGTAAGGGTACCCATTAAGATGGCTGAAAGGGAGAGGGGTAGTCCGTATCTGAACATGGTCTTTATGGTTCTTGCGATTTCTAGACTGTCATCCCCTGTCCCGTGTAGGTTTCTGTAAAGGGCTACATAGAAAATCAGTATGCCGATCACTCCTGCGATTAGGAGGGCTATTGTGGATCCGAGCACTGCCCCGAAGGCTCCGAAACCGAGGATTATCAGGACTGGAGCTAGAACAGTTTTGAGCGTGGATTGGCAGATCATGGTGACGCTGTTAAGTTCCATCCTTTCGTGGCCTATGAAGGCGGATTGGACGGCTGTCAGAGGAACTCCGAAGAAGACAATGAAAGACGCTACTTGGATCAGTGGCTCTATGTTCGGACGGTGAAAAACATTCGCTGCCAAAAACCCTGAAAGCAAAAAGGAGATAAGAGTTAACGAAAGGCCAAGAGCCAGTTCGAACAGTAGTCCGGCTACAAAGACGCGTTTAACATTTTCCGATCTGTCTTCAGCTGCATACTGGGCCGTGTATTTTATCATGGCGGAGTTTACGCCCCAGTCTCTAAACGTGGAGATAAGGGTCGGCGCCATAAAGGCTACTGCAACTACGCCGAATTCGGGCTGAGACAGAAGCTTCGCAACCAATATCACACCAACGGCTGATACAACTGTTGAGGCCACCAAACCCCAAAAGAGATTAAACCCACCCTTTGCAGAAACTTGAGCCATCTCAGCCTCTCTATCCGCCAAGTCGTTTCCCAACTAATTCTTAATTACCTCAAGCAGATTTGTTTATCGTGCATCTAAAGCTATTGAAAAAATGTCGACCACGCAAGTTGCTGCTCTCCAAGTCAAGGAGAAAGCACAAGCATGCATGTATGGTCTTTTGATGATTTAGGAAACGAGAAGAACACATTCGATGTATCCGAAGCGCTCTATGTGACCGAGCCAGGTAGTGGTAAGATGGTGAGACTGTACGTCGTCGAAGATCAAGCCAATTGGACAATTGGTGGCGCTCTTACAGACGTTTCAGGAAATGGATATGAAGAACTGACTTTGAGCACCAATGAAACTGAAGTCGTAAAGCTTTGGGATTCCCCATTGATAATTGGAACCTATGATATCGTCGAGGATATTAACCGTAACAGGGTGTATGACGAAGGGGTAGACATGGTGGATTCAGATATTCTTATTGGATTCGATGTGATACCCGAGATCTCATCATTTACAATGCTTCTATTGATTGCGCTTTCTGCCATGGCTACGATTCTATGGCGAAAAATGCATGTATGAAAACCTTTGTTTCCGCTGTTGGCATCATTCTCACTCCACCCTAACATTACCCCTACTTGCATGTTTTCTTCTCTTCAGGGAGATAGTGAGAGCTAGCGCGGTCACTATTAGCAGGGGCAACAGGAGCAGTTTGGGGGATTCGGGAATGACCGGGTACTGGTAGGTGTAGCCCATTTGCGACGTGCTCTGCAGGTTCCCCACGTTGTCCACTGCTCGAATCTCGTAAGTCACCGTCGTGCCATATGGAAAGGCGGGAATGGTAGCGTTCCAGACGAAGTCTAGCAGGTGAGTCATGGGAACGGCGATCCAGGTTCCGTTGCCAGTGGTGTAGTTGAGGAGCGCCTGTTGCACGCCGCTGCCGAAATCGACGAGCGTGGCGTTGACGTACACGTCGTCGGCCGGTGACACATTGTCGGGAAGCGGGGTCTGTACCACGCTTGTAATCCCCGGAGGCGTGGCGTCAACCGTGAAGTAGACTCGCATGGACTGACCCATGTTACCCACTGTGTCATTCGCGTAGACAATCACCGTATGAGA
>Ga0209635_10005042_pt1 | contig 10417 bp, 10 predicted proteins | sample DeeMarSWOR230_32_FD_187463 | JGI IMG/M metagenome (GOLD analysis project Ga0209635, IMG submission 187463) | Marine sediment microbial communities from White Oak River estuary, North Carolina - WOR-2-30_32 (SPAdes) (version 2) | ecosystem: Environmental > Aquatic > Marine > Intertidal zone >...
ATTATCCGATTGAGACTTATGCATCCTGATTCTTAAACTGTCAATCGGATTCGGTTGGAGGGGTTTACCCTGATTTAGCCAAGATACTCGCGACTCCAAAGCATTTCAGCCGCGGCGAAGCCCCGCCTCTCCTGTCCTTGCATCCTTTACAAATCCCCGATGATTCAAGAATTTCAAATAACCATATCTTGTGACATTTTTTCCTTGACATATAAGCCCGATTTCCCTATATTTATTCGAGAAGAAAGCAAGTTTTTATCATGCAACGTTATCCACCGAATTCCGCTGCTCGTAGGCCTTTGAGGTCGATTGGCTTCGCCGTTGTCGGCATCGCCTTCGCTGCCGTCATCTGCAGCGCCGGCGGACATCAGGCGCCTCCCCGTTCGGCAGCGGCCTCCAAGCCGCAAGCTAGGGAAGCGTCCGCGTCACCCGCCACTTCCGAAACAGATCCACAGAAACTCTTCGAGGACAACTGCTCCCTCTGCCATAGCCTCGATTTCCCACGGTCTAAACGCTGGACGCGAGCCGAATGGGATTGGATCGTGACCGAGATGGTCGAGGAGAGGGGAGCAACCTGGATCACCCCCGATCAGCAGCGGATCATTATCGAGTATCTAACGAAAAATTACGGTCCTGATCGTCCGTGACGATGTTCGCGCCGTGCGCCCGCTGCCCGAGGGTCCGTGACTGAAGTTTCGCTGACTGTATTGCGAGCCCCGCTATTCTACAATATAGAACAATTAAAGGGAGTTACTAAACCTATTATTATTTATACAGAGCAGTGCTTTCGACACATTTTCCAAGAACCAATTTCATTCCACATTTGATGTTTTAAAATTTGTTCGAATGTATGTGTTTTAATATTTAGAGAATTATCTTTACTGTATGGATAGTCTTCTGTATATGGAAGATAACAACATCGATGCAATCTTCCAGTTGCCATTATTTGATATCTATTATCAGCCATATATTTGCAACGAATAGTATTCCCTTTATAATTTTTTCTTCTTTCTGTAATTTCTCCTGGTTGTTCACATTCCTCATTATAACGTCTAGAAGACCTAGATATAAATTTTTCAAACCCCATACCATTTGCCTTAATATTCGCTTCAAATATTGCGTGTTCGTTATGTTTAAAAGGAATAAATTGCCAAACAGCACGACCGCCAGCATCAATAAACTCCTGCGCGTTATTTAGAATAGTGTTTAAATTAGTTCCAACTCTATGTTTAGAATGAGTTTCTTGAGTAACACCATCAATTCCGAACGTGACATAAACGTTATTTTTTGCCAAATCTTTCCAGATACCTTTTTTAGATCCATTAGTAGCAATTTCTATACTAGTTTTATTAAAATTAAAATATTCTACTATTGGAATTAAATCTTTACAAAAAACAGGATCACCATAAAGGCCATTAAACAAAACAGAAGATACTTTAATTCCATTGAAAAATTTTGAAATATCAGAAATTGTTAACTCTGCTTGTTCAAGATTTTCTGGCCAAAGAGTTCTATCACAAAAAGGACAAGCAGCGTTACATTTATCAGTCAATTCAATATTAAAATTATATTTCACCTAACCTCTTCATTTAACATAATAACAAAACTAAAAAGTATAAAACCAATCAAAACCCAAACGGCAGTATTCATTTTGTTTTTCTCATTTTAATAATTCCAGAACATTCTCATTCACTTTAAAGATTCTAATCTCCTCCTCAGGCACACCCAGGAACCTAGCCACTGAACTGGGCAGCAAGCGATAGTTCAAGGTAGCCACCACCTTTACAGGGAATTTAGCATCTTTGGGAATCTTCCAGGTGTAGGTCTCGATCTTCGTCTCCTGTGGGCCGATCCGGTAATCCACCAGGTCGTTTCTGGCCGTATTCCACTGGGCGATGGTCATACGGCCCTTGGGGTCAAAGAAAGGCATACGGAATGCGCGGTCGCCCTCAGGGACATCATCGCCGTCCATGGAAAGGCCCTTAAAGTCCGGGACGTCCATGATCTCGCCAATGTCCTGGTAGACAAGCCTGTGAGAGGTTATGGTATATTCCTCACCGGGGAATCCCTTTATGTCTACTGGCAGATGGTAGCTTTTTCCATTGACATCAACCGCCTCAACATGGAGCCATAGCTGGCGCTCTTCAGCTGAACCGGTGGGGATCTTATGACCCGCTTTACCATTGAAGAGGACAGCCTTTATTACCACCTCATCGCCAGGACTTACCTTTTCCTTACCGGCATAAAGGGCGATATCCACCGCACCGGCCAGCTTGCTGGGATTATGGGCGCCCTGGAAGACATGGTGGGCAACATCCGGCCTGTCTTTTCCGCCCACGGCCGATTTACCGGGAGCCCGATGCATGTGGCAGTCCTGGCAGACTATGCCTTTTTTGGAATATGGTCCCTCTTTCCATTCCCGGTAGGTGGATTTCACCCATGCCCCGAAGGGGCTGGCCTCATCGTGGCAGGTGGCGCAGTGTCTGGGGCTCCTCAGGAATTCCGAGTAGGATGTCTTGTGGAAAGGGCTTTTGGAGTCCTTCCTCACACCCTGCTTTACGTTTCCTTTGGGGGCGATAATATAGCTGAAATTATAGGGTTCTTCCTCTGTTGAACCAGTGATGGTATGGCAGATCTCACATGATACTGCTTCATTCGCCCTTGTCCTGTCGGCAGGCCTTTTTGGCGGAATATCTCCTGCCAGGAAGGCCAGCGGTCCGTGGCAGGCTATACAGCCGCCCTTTACGCCTGCTACCTTCGGCTCCTTCAGGGCATGGGGCAGGGCCAATTTAAAGTATTCGATCTCATCCCATTGGTGGGTGAAAGCATCAGACATCATGCCCTTATCCCACTCTTGATAGATTTCCCCGTGACAGGCTTTGCAGAGTGTCGGCTGCCGGAAGTCATCATAATTAAAAGATCCCATCTCAGCCCCTAAAACCATGGTGGAAAAACCCAGAAGAAAGATTACTAAACTTACCACTGTCTCCATAGGAACCTCCTTTTCAAAAGGCAGCGATTATGAATGTTCAACCACCCTGAACTCCGTAAGGCTTTGCGAAAGCTCTTGATTCTTTGGATGGAGCATATCACAATGGTAGCGGGTGTCAAGACTTTGCAAGAAGATGTTTCTTAATAAAAAAGAGGGACGGCCATGGAATTATGCGTTTCTCTTTTCTGTATTTGTGATATACGAAAATTATGTCCCGCCAAGCCCACATAGATACCCCTGGAGCCCTGCATCATATCATATACCGGGGAATTGATCCGATGAGAAAGCTTTTCAAAATGTGACCAGGGGAGATTGTGAGTCCGGGCAAACAGCCGCAGCAGGTGAGAGCGAGAAGCCTAGTATGTTACCGTGCAGTCAAGGAGCCGGGTATAAATCGTGCTGCAATCGCCAGATTGCTTGGCATAATTCAGTCTTCCGTTAGTAGGGGGGTACGGCGTGGAGAAAGACTTGTCCTGGATAACCGATATAGCTTGGAAGGTTAAGGAAATGCATAAAACCATGGCCGTCCTCCTTCACTTGCGTACAAATCCACTTAGATTACTCCCGCCGGGGCTTAGGCCCCTCTGGGCCGGAGGCGGATCCCCAGATCCCATCCTTTAAGAACGACGTCCACAAAGACCCGGATTATCCGATTGAAACTTATGCATCCTGATTCTTAAACTGTCAATCGGATTCGGTTGGAGGGGTTTACCTTGATTTAGCCAGGATACTCGCGACTCCAAAGCATTTCAGCCGCCGCGAAGCCCCGCCTCCCCTGGCGTTGAATCCCTCACAATCCCCCGCGCAACCGGATAACCCAAGGCCCCCATATGTTGTGGCTTATTTTTTCTTGACACACAACCCCATTACTCCTATACTTCCCCTATCAAAAAGCGAGTTCTTATCACTTCGCCTCCTTTACAATTCCTGTTTACTTGATAGGAAAACCCATTATCAACAAAATGGAAAGGGTTTAAGCAGAGTCCCTCAACAAGAAGTTCTCAGGAGAGACAAGGAGAAGACCAGATTTCTACGTGAGGTACACTCCCAAGTTCTTCAAGATGTCCTTTTCCGTCTTGAAAGGGCCTACAATAACTTCTTCCGAAGGGTCAAATTAAAGAAGGAAGAAAAGTGGAAGAAGAAATGAGGGGGGATGATGGTGAATCGAATTATTTAAGGACGTTCCCTTTTATTATTTCGAAAGGTAAGGAGGTAAGCAAAAGTCAAGAATAAACAGGGTGTTGCCCAAATAACTCTTGCAAATACTAAATATTGGGTATATAAGTATGAGAAACACAATATTTAGGGAGTTTCCTCATGATGGGTCATGAGCCACCCTGTCAGCCGAAGCTCTTTTATCAAGACATCAACCTTGAGAGAAGAATACCCCACGATCGTATCCTCCGCAAGATTAGAGAAAAGATCGATTTTGATTTCATCTATGCTGAAGTAGAAGATAGCTATGGGGAAAATGGTAATGTTTCAGTACCGCCCCCGGTTATCCTCAAGATGATGTTTCTTCTGATCTTCTATAATGTTCGATCTGAGCGGGAATTGATGAATACGATCCCCCTCCGCTTAGACTGGTTATGGTTTTTAGGTTACGATCTGGATAGTGAAGTCCCGAATCATAGTGTCCTCAGCAAAGCCCGAGCTCGTTGGGGAGTTCAAACCTTTCGGAGCTTTTTTGAGCGTATCGTTTGGCAATGTGTTGAAGCCGGTCTGGTTGATGGAAGCAAGCTCTTTGTTGATTCCCGTCTCATCGACGCTCATGCTTCTAATAATTCTGTTGTGGACACTCACAGTTTCAAGCGATACTTGAACAAGAGTTATAGGCGTCTTGAAGAGCGCTTAGATGATTTAGGAGACCAAAAATCAACACCGACCAACAGCCGCTATATTTCCACCACCGATCCGGATGCTTCGGTTACCAGGCACAGTGGTGGGAGATCAAAGCTCCGGTACAAGACGCACCGGACAATCGATCCGAAACGCGAGGTGACAACCGCCACCAGAATCACGGCCGGTTCTCAAGATGAAGGGGATCTTCTCAAGGAGATGATTGAGACCCACCAACAGAATATTCAAAAGGCCGTTGATACGGTAGTAGGCGACAGCAAATACGGTAAGATTGATAATTTTCTTATCTGTCATGATTTAGGCAAAAAGGCCCATATTCCACCCCTGGAGGAAGCACACAGGGGTTCTGGTCGCCAAAGAGGTATCTTTCCCAGGGAGGGCCTTTGTCTATGACCCTGAAAATAACCATTACATCTGTCCTGCAGGAGAGATCCTGCGAAAAAGAAGCTATTACAAAGAGCGAGGGCATTATGAGTATAAGGCCTCTTCTGAGATCTGTGGTCAGTGCCGGGTGCGCAGAGAATGTACTCGGGCTAAAGATGGCAGAACGCTCAAACGGCATACGAGGCAAGATGAGTTAGATATCATGCTGAAGGGTGCCACGAGCCGAGAGGCCAAAAGAAATATAAAAACTCGCCAGCATCTATCAGAGCGATCCTTCGCTCATTCCACGCGCTATGGATTCAAAAGAGCCCGGTGGCGCAGGTTATGGAGGATGGAGATTCAGGATTTCCTCATTGCTGCGGTGCAGAATATCCGGATTCTCATAGATCATTCAGAAAAGAGGGTACAAAGCAATGTAATTGCTCTCTTTGGGCATGCATGTTCTATTTCTAAGCAACAAAGGCTCCCTATGTGCCTTAAAACTTTTCTAAAAGTCATCTGGAGGAAGATAGAATCGTTCTCCAATTGGTCGTTCTCTTTAGATCACCTTGGGTTAGCTTTCAATCATACACTATCGTAAATTTGCGTTTGGGCAACACCCTGTAAAGATTTGACCCCAAAGCCTCTCCCTTTGCCTTAATGAAATTTTGGGGTTGACTTGTTTGGGAAAATGGGGGAAGTTTGTGCTGTTTTTGAGGGAAAGGATTGGAATTGAGGTGAATTAGACAGAGATTAACAAAGTGCCACTTCAAGGGGGGTGTGGCATGAGACAAATGGAGAGGGGAACAATTTAAGGTTAAATTTTCAAGGGGGCACAAACGCGCCTTTTTATTTGGTGAAAATAAAGGGGCGTCAGTAAGGAGAAGATTTGAGGGGAAGGTAATAGCACATGTTGAACCTGACCCTCGATGTTTCTTAAAAAAGTGAAAGAATTCAACAACGTCCCCGGGTTTCGGGTTTCAATCATGACACCATAAGTTTAACTTAAGTGTAGTAATTTCAGAGGTATGGTGGTTGGCTAAATGCTTTTTAGGAATTTAATTTTAAAGGTTCAATCCAGCATTGTTAGACTTGGGCAAGCGGCTGTTGCACTTTTCTTGTTGGTTGCAGTTTTTTCTTTCCTCTCAGATTCTTTTCTTAAACCCGACAATTTGTTAAACATTTTACACCAAACGGCACTTAATGCTTTACTTGCTATTGGGATGACTTTCGTAATGATTTCTGGTGGAATCGATCTTTCTGTAGGCTCTGTTGTAGCTCTTTCGAGTGTGATTTTTGGTGGAGCCTTATGTAACAATATACCTATATTCTTGGCGATAATTTTGGTTATAATAGTGTCATGCGCTTGCGGACTGGGAAATGGAATAGGCGTTTCCTTAATTTCTATTCCACCATTTATTGTCACTCTTGGTATGATGAGTATAGCAAGAGGATTGGCATTAATCTTATCAGGTGGTCGATCATTTTCTGATTTTCCCATCGCTTTCTATAGCTTAAGGTCTATCGAGTCACAAGGTATTCCACTTTCGGTTTTTCTCTTCTTATTTGCTGGGATAACAGCTTACTTTGCACTAAAAAAAACGCAAGTTGGCAAACACATTTATGCTACCGGAGGAAATGAAAAAGCGGCGAGTTTAATGGGGATTAGGACGCATGCCGTAAAAATCAAAACATATGTGATTTGTTCAGGTCTTGCCGGGGTATCGGGTATCATTCTCACATTACGCCTGGCCTCTGCACAGCCTACATTTGGCGTTATGTATGAGTTAAACGCAATTGCGGCTGCTGTAATCGGTGGAGTCAGCTTGCGGGGTGGATACGGCTCAATTCTGGGAGCAGCAGTTGGTGCTTTAATAATCGGAACATTGCGAAATGGGCTTACGCTCCTAAATGTTAATGTATATATACAACAGCTAGTAATAGGTGCTATAATTATATTTTCAGTAGCAGTGGAAGGCCTACGTAAAAAACTTTCATAAAATAAGAAAGGAGGCAGATATGAAGAAATTATATACAGTGATAAGGGTTCTTTTGTCGATAAGCCTAGCGTTGATGATTTTCTTATCGTTTTCTTGTGAAAAGAAAAAGGAAATCACTATAGGTTTTGTTATGAAGACGCTTTCCAATCCCTTCTTCATCCAGATGAAAGAGGGTGCGGAAAATGAGGCGAAACGACACAAGGACATAAAGCTTGAAATTCAAGCAACGCAAGAAGAGACTGATATAGAGCAACAACGGCAGATAATTGAAACTATGATTACAAAAGGTGTGGAAGCTATCTGCATAACTCCAAATGATTCAAAGGGTATAGTTCCTGTAATTGTTAAGGCAAATAAAAAAAGGATCCCCGTAGCCATTGTTGATACAAAGGTAGACAGTGATGAACTATCTAAGCAAGGGGGTCAAATTGCAACGTTTATAGGTTCTGACAACGTTCAAGGTGGCATGCTTGCGGCTGATGGCCTGGCAGCAGCTCTCGGCGGTAAAGGGAAAATTGTCATTCTGGAAGGTGTCCCTGGTCAAGAAACCGCAATTTCCCGAAAAGAGGGGTTTCTTACTAAGATTGCAGAGTATCCCGGGATAAAAGCGGTTGCTTCTCAGTCTGCGTATTGGACACGAGAGGAGGCATACAGTGTGGCCCAAACTCTATTAACCGGCCACCCAGACCTCAATGGAATCTTTGCCTCAAATGACGAAATGGCCCTCGGTGCAGCTCGAGCAGTACAAGATGCTGGGAAGAAAGTGGTCATAATAGGCTTTGATTTCACGCCCGATGGGAAGGCAGCAATCAAAAATGGACTTATCTATGGTTCCGTTGCTCAGTTTCCTTCTGAAATGGGTCGCATCGCTGTACTTAGCGTAGTTCGACTCGCTAAGGGAGAAACCGTTCCTAACGACCAACCCACTAAAGTCAGACTCATGACAGCGAAGGATATTACTGAATGATTTTAGAAGGGCAATCACAAAAAAGAGCTCAAAAAAAATCAAAAAAAATCCTACATGTTGAAAAGATTTACAAACGCTTCGGAGGTGTTTTAGCTCTACAGGATGTTAGCCTGTCTTTGGCCTCTGGAACCATAACAGCCTTGGTAGGTGGAAATGCTGCTGGGAAGTCCACTCTTATCAAAATTATATCAGGCTCAATTACACCTGATAGTGGATATATTCAAGTTTTTGGCAAACGATACAAGAATATGACTATTAAATTGGCAAAAGATATTGGCATCCAGACTATTTATCAAGATCTGGCATTGTGCGACAACTTGGATGTACTTGACAACCTATTTCTAGGCAATGAGGTTATAGGCAACAACCCGATTGATCGAGGCTTGGGAATCATTGATCGGAAGAAAATGAGTTCTTCTGCTGCTGAAATATTCTCAAAATTAGTTATTGATGTCCCAGATTTTTCAGCCGAAACTGGTAGGTTATCTGGAGGACAAAGACAAGCGATAGCGTTAGGTAGGATATTCTGCAATTCTACAAGGATTATTCTTATGGATGAACCGACAGCTGCATTGGGGCTGTCAGCCAAAAAACGTTTTCAGAAAATCGTCAAAGACCTTTTGAGTCAAGGCCTTGCTTTCCTTTATGTCAGTCATGATATACATGAGGTCTATGATATAGCCGATTATATTGCAATTTTGTTTAGAGGCAAACTTATACAATTCGGGAAAACATCCGAATATCCTAAGAGTGAGGTCACGAAGCTCCTCGTTCTGGGCCCTGATAAGAATGATTCTATGAGATTTTGAAATAAAAATATTTAAATAAATTAGAGATTATTAAGCTTGAAATCTAAGGATTAGAAGATAATAAGAATGAGTGCGTTGGGAGGGAGAAAAGATGCAAATCAAAGTGACAAGCACGGCCTTTGAGGAAGGGGGCATGATACTGAAGCAATATACATGCGATGGTTCCGATGTTTCTCCCCCCTTGGCATGGACTTCCGTTCCCGCGGGAACCAAGAGTATTGCCCTTATATGTGATGATCCGGATGCGCCAATGGGGACGTGGGTACACTGGGTTTTGTTTAATCTCCCGACGGACGTGAAGGAATTGCCAGAGAGCGTACCCCCTCAAAAGACGCTCGAAACCGGAGGGGTACAGGGAACCAATGATTTCGGCAACATCGGCTATGGTGGGCCATGCCCTCCTGGTGGGATCCATAGGGACTATTTCAAGCTCTATGCTTTAGATACGCAGATTAATCTCCAGGCCGGGGTAACGAAAAGAGAACTTCTAAAGGCGATGGAGGGGCATATCCTGGCTGAGAGCCAGTTGATGGGGAAATATAGGAGGTGATTGATTGTTACCATCCAAGAATTAGCCATCTCCAGTATGCTTAAGATTGATGTATAGGAACATATGTCGGAGGTTTCAGAAATGGGTTTTCCAAAAAATTGTGACACATGTGTATAACTGAAGGTAAACAGACACCTCTACCATGGCAACCTGAAATTGGCTTTGAGACCATTCAAGGGGGCTAAGCCCTCGGTCTTACTCGCTGGCAAGAACCCAACTATAGCTAAAGGACAAGTCTATTCTGCTTTGGATTTAGAGAACACAAAAGGATCGCTTTATAAATATATAGTTGGTGAAATCCACGAACCCGCTCGACTCAAACTTGATAATGCGTACGCCAGTGATTTGGTTAAGTGTCATCTCCCCAATAATCAAACGCCCAAGGCTATCTCCAAAAAGCATGGCATCCCAATGAAAGACTTCCTCCTTCCCTTCTTCCTTAATTGCCGGCGGTGGTTCCTTCAAGAAGTTCAGGAAATTCGACCCAAAATCTTGTTGTCTTTTGGCGAACCGGGCCACCAATTGTTACCCGAGGAATTTGGCTGGACAGTTCCAACAAGAATGAAAGACGCTTTTATGCAAATCAAAGGACGGCAGGCAACAGAAGGCCTTTGATGCCCTAGAATGGCTGACTGCTATGTCTTCTCATATACCTGATATAAGGAGAGCAGATGGTCCGCTATTATGGCTACTACAGTGAGGTCTGCCGTGGGAGACGGCAAAGGGAAAACCAGGATGGGGTGATACCTTATATTATTGAACAAGAAGAGAATTCAAAAGAATATCGGAAGAACTGGCAAGACTGATTCAGAGGATTTATGAGGTAGATCCCCTTGCCTGCCCCAAATGTCAGGGGAAAATGGGTATTATCAGTTT
>Ga0209635_10005043_pt1 | contig 10415 bp, 9 predicted proteins | sample DeeMarSWOR230_32_FD_187463 | JGI IMG/M metagenome (GOLD analysis project Ga0209635, IMG submission 187463) | Marine sediment microbial communities from White Oak River estuary, North Carolina - WOR-2-30_32 (SPAdes) (version 2) | ecosystem: Environmental > Aquatic > Marine > Intertidal zone >...
AAATAAATGTCTGACATATTTACTAGCTATCCTCATTAACATCTTTTCTGGCATGCCAGTATGGTTCAAACCAGCCATACGATTCGCTGTATTCCCCATAAGCACCATAACTAGTGAAATGTTGGAGATATCCACAGTGCCATCATGGTTAACGTTGCAGTACAGGTAGGGGCGCGCGCGCAATTGGCGTTGGAAAAAAGGGGAGAGGTTTGCAGGGAAAAGATTTTTGAAGACATCACCAGAGTGGGGGAGGTTCAAATCTCTCTCGACCGCGCGCACTAGCCTCCCTGATGTGCAGCTGACGTAAATCCGAGACCGTCGGCGCTAAAACCGTCGAGGCTTCCTTGGGTACGACTGGAAAGTCATCCGGGATTCCATGCTAAACCATTCTGTCTCTTCATCCAATCGTGGCAGCAAGCGCAGAAAGCCCTACGGTCAGCATGCCAGATTTGCAGAAAAGGCTTGAAAACGACTAAATCGAGACTCTAACGCAGACTCCTCACTATTGATGGTAGCACGTGCTGAGAACAACAGGTTGCCATGAGAAAAGACTCTGGAAGGAGAAAGGCTATTGGTGTTTAGGGTTCTACGTATCCGAAGGCTTTAGCTGCTATCGCAACGTCTTTGATGTCGATCTTGCCGTCGCACGTGATGTCTTTGTCGGGATCGTATTTCGGGTCTGGCCTGTTGACTCCGAAGAGTTTTGCTATGGCTGCAACGTCTAGGATGTCAACCTTCTTGTCTGGCTTAGGCAGAGGCATTACATCTCCCGGATACGCCATGTACAGGTCACGCGGGTCGACATATGTGTTGTCTCCTGTGTCGCTCTCTCCTGGCAATGGTGTAGCGTGGGCGCTCAGTTTGTAATATGCATATCTCTGGTATCCGGTTGTATTCCAGTCTAGAGAGACAGTCTTGGTCTCACTGACTTCCAGAGTGACTGTTGTTGAGTTGATGTAGTTTGTGGTGTTCCAGTTGAGTGTCAGTGTGAATGTTTCGACGGCCGAGCCCTCGTTTGTGACGTTTATGTCAACTCTGTATGTGCGGTTCTGAGCCAGGACAGTTGAACCGTAACAACTCGTAAGGTTTGTCACAGCAATGTCTGGTGCCGCTGCTGAAGGCCCAAAACAATAAACATTGTAATCACCTGAGCCTACATAGACTCTGCCATCTGCAACGGTAGGCGAAGAAAACACAGAGCTGCCTGTTGTGTAGCTCCATACGAATGCTCCGTTTAAAGCATCCAAACAGTAGAACTTGCCACCATTTGCTCCTACGTAGACTTTACCGTATGCAACAGCAGGCGAGGGGATTACGTCGTAGCCTGTGGGGTAGCCCCATATGAAGGCCCCGTTTGAGGCATCCAAACAGTAAACATTGCCGTCACCTGAGCCTACGTAGACTCTGCCATCTGCGACGGCAGGCGAAGAAAACACACCATAGCCTGTTGGGAAGCTCCATATGTACGCTCCGTTTGAAGCATCCAAACAGTAAACATTGTCATTATTAGATCCTATGTACACTTTGCCGTCGGCGACAGCGGGAGAAGACCACACATTGTCGTCTGTGGGGTAGCTCCATACGAAGGCGCCGTTCGAGGCATCCAAACAGTAAACATTGCCGTCACCTGAGCCTATGTACACTTTACCGTTGGCAACAGCGGGAGAAGATCGCACGTCGTAGCCTGTGGGGTATGCCCATGCGGGGGCTCCGTTTGAAGCGTCCAAACAGTAAACATTGCCGTCACCTGAGCCTACGTAGACTTTACCGTCAGCGACAGCAGGAGAAGACCGCACAGCCCCGCTTGTTGTGAAGTTCCAAATGTGCACTCCGGTCACAGCATCCAAACAGTAAACCTTGCCATCAAATGATCCTACGAAAACTTCACCATCGACAACAGTTGGAGAAGACCCCACGTACGAGCCTGTTGTGTAGTTCCATATGGTGTTGTTTGTGTTTGGAGCTGTTGAGATTGAGTATCCCGTATGGTGCAGGTCGTGGTGAAACATAGGCCACCAGTCAGATGCTTCTGTGACTGAAGCGTCTGTCGCTCCAACGGACTCAAGGTTTTCGGTCCAACTTACTCCTGTATTCGCAGAGACGAATGTTGAAGTCAACACACCTATCAGAAGCAGTGAAAGCGTTATTCCAAAAGCAGTTCTATTCTTCAATTTACCTCCTATCCCCTTGCTTGATTGCGTTTTGTCATTACACAAGATTTAACGTTTGTGGAACAGTCTTCTATACTCTCGCTGTGAATCTGCCATTTGCACACACGGAAACTAGTTGTACCTGTAGTCCATAGCCTGCAAATCTCTGCTATCATGCATGCAGAAGAGGTAGAGAAGTAAAGGTGAGGACCACTTGTCTCTGACGTATAGCACGTAAAACCTGTAACCATTTTTGACAAACGCACATGTCTTAATTGCCATCACTACCAAATATCTCGCGCACACAGCGAGGTTTGGAGGAAAAGTGAGATCTCTCGTGTGCCATCTCAGGTTCTCACACTTTTGAAGTATTCCACGACTTTTTTCATGCAGTTAAATGAGCTTCTCAACTTGCTGACATCGAAGAAGAAAGTCATATTGCTTAGAACGATATGCTTCATGCCAACTTTTGCAAACTTCTCTATTTCGCCTATTACTTCGTCTGGAGTACCATACAAATAGTAGTCTTCGCAAACCTTCCTCGGAATCTTTTCCAACGCATCCAATATTTCTTCTCGATTGTATCGAGTGGGAATATAATCGAGAAGCCCATAGAAGTCCTCACCCAAAGGATGATGAGTGCCATAGCGTTCAAAAACCTCATTCGGCAAAGTCAACATGTAGTTTTTTGCTAAAGGAGTCTCAAGCATCCTAAGGCACTCATCATGATCCTCATCCAAGACAATGTAAGACCACAGAGCAGGAGTAATCTCATCTGGATTTCTACCTGCCCTCTTTGCAGTTTCCCTTATCGTCCTAAGACCCTCCTTGTAAAATTCAATGTCCGGCGTTGCTGGAAACCATCCATCTCCCAACCTTCCTGTTATTTCAAGCATCTTAGGTCCATGGGCAGCAATCCAAATCGGAGGATATTTTCCTTTCTCATACGGTTCCAACCCCAGAACTGCGTCCTTCAATTTCCAAAACTCTCCATCGTAATCAACTTTCCCATCGTTTTCCCAGAGCAATTTAATGATCTTAATCGATTCTTCCAGTCTACTCGCTGGTCTGCTCCATTCAATCCCGTAAGGTGTGACATTTTCCCCCTCACCTGCACCAATCCCTAGAATGACTCTGCCCTTAGAAATGTGGTCCAATGTCAGAAAGGCTTGAGCAAGCATCGCAGGATGTCGCCTAAAGGCTTCAGTTACACTTGGCCCCAATAGAATTCTCTCAGTGTTCCACGCAGCAACAGCCAACGTGCAACAAGCTTCAAAGAAAACATGTGGATTCTCCTGGTAAGCCGCTATCTCAACGATGTCTGGAGTCCAAATCGACTCAGGCACCCACCCCATTAGATGGTCCGGCCACCACGCAGAATCGTAGCCTACATCCTCAATTCTCTTTATTCTGTCTATACCTTTGTCGAAAGGAGGAAGAAACGCGCTCATAGTTCCAATCTTTACGTCAAAGTCCATCCCCATCACTGAACGCATCTCCTTGCAGACATGAAATAAACTTTTTGCCTGTAAGAGATGAGCCCAAAGACTCAACAAAACTTCTTCATCTCCTAGGTTTCTTCAACCTCAAAAGTCTGGACAGTGGAAGGCTAAAACTTGCCGCGCCACGTGAAGGATAAATTGAGCTTCAAAATCATACGCACACTCTACACTCAAAAGCAAGCTTAATATTAAGCATTGAATAAACTACCAAAGAGGTCTCTGTATGGACAAAATAATTGCCTTTTGCGGGATAACCTGCACAGAATGCAAAGCGTTCATTGCCACAAAGGAGAACAATGAGGCGAAGAAGAAAGCAATTGCTGAAGAATGGAAAATCAAACCCGAAGAAGTAGACTGTGATGGCTGCCTAGATGCAAACGGACGACACATAAACTACTGGAACACTTGTGAAATAAGAAAATGTGGCGCTGAAAAAGAAGTTGAAAACTGTGCCTTCTGTGTAGACTATGCATGTGAAAAACTAGGAAAATTCCATGAGCAAGCTCCAAAAGCAAAAGAAACCCTAGAAGAAATCCGAAAAAAGTGAACCACGCGCGCGCATCTATCGAACAACCATGTTATTTCCCGCTAACCTTTTTTGCGCAGCTTATGTCGTCTCGAATATGACTATAATCCGGCTGCAAAATGCCCCCGAGAATCCACATAACGGTATATATGATTGGACTAAGCATTCCACAAAATGCTAGAATCTGAAAGATGTTCATAATTTCCCCGTTTTGATGTTTAGATTACGCCTTCACTTAAATGCTGTGCATGCGGGTCCCTACTCAACTGCGCGTGCAGAATAACTTAGCCGCAGAGAAAAAGGAGGAGGTTGAGGTTTGGTTCTGATGGACAGATGCTTTTCGTTTCATTGCAACTGCAAAGAGAGTAATGGCAACGAACAGCGGCAGGATTAGTAGATGAGGAAACTCAGGGATTATGGGAAGATAGTCTTGGTTACTGCTGTCAATCTCGTAATAGTTGTCCCAGAAGCCATCACCAGTTGGATCAGGTTGATCTTGGTTTGGACCACTTTGAACATCTTCAGCTCCTGGATAGAGATCCTCAAAGTCGCTCCAAAAGTTGCCGCCAACTGGGTAAGTCTCATTCCAGAAATTAAAATAGCCGACTGTTACGTTGGCTTGAACCGTGTTGTCGATGAAGTTGTTGTGATAGATGATGTTGTTGGAGGAGTTGTGTAGTTGAAGGCCAACCGAGCAAAATTGCAGTGTGTTGTTCCGGATGATGGTGTTATCTACTTGATTCAGATAGATGCCAGAGCTACTATTATTAATTGCATTTCCGCGAAATTCTATGATGCCCATAGTGAACACGGCGTTGTCATAAACAGTGGAACCAAATGGCTCTAAAAAGTCAACATGAATTCCGTTGGAGTCGCTACTGATGGTGTTATCGCTTACCGAGAAGTTACCTATTGAAAATGCGGTGTTATTGTACAGTCCGTCAGCGATGTCCGCGATCTCGTTGAAATGTATGCCGTTAAGAACGCTCGTAATCGTGTTGCTATTGAACTCAACATTACCCATTGTGAGGGACGCACTTCCCAGCATGTAGTCGCCAAAATCACTGAAGTAACGACTTCTTAATCCATAACCGTTGCTGACAATTGTGTTGTTGTTGAATTGAATGTTTCCCATCAACCAAGACGAGGCGTTGTACAAGTCCTCCCCAAAGTACTCCATTCCCCACACGAATATTCCGTCGCTGACGCTAGTGATGCGATTGTTGTTGACGAGGAAATCACCCATAGTGAACGTGGCATTGTCCTCCAGCCAGTACCCAAACTCGACTATGTCATCGAGATAGATGCCCTCTGCTCCACTAATGACCACATTTCCTACAAACTCGACGTTATCCATCACAAAGGACGCGTTCCCATACAGACCTTCTCCAAAGTACAGCAGGTTATCGATGTAGAGCCCTTCGTCAGTGCTGTTAATCCAATTGCCATTAAACTCGATCGCGCCCATCATAAAGGAGGAGTAATCGTACATATCATACCCGAACTCGTAGAAATCGTAGACGTATATCCCATAGTCACCAGCATTGAGGATGTTCTTGTTGAACTGAATATTCCCCATTGTGAAGGAAGACCAACCGTTCATGTACTCTCCGAAATATTCCAGATAATCAATGTATATGCCTTCAACTGTGCTATTGATTACGTTCTCACCAAACTCGATGTTGCCCATGGTAAAGGATGCATTTCCTTCCAAGGTGTAGCCAAAATACTCAAAGTAATCGATGTATAGCCCATAGTAATTACTGCTTATTCTGTTACCGACGAACTGGATATTTCCCATTGTGAAGCGGGATGCCCCATACATGTAAGAGCCAAAATCGTAGATTCCATATACGTAAATTCCTTCACTACCACTAGTTATTGTGTTATGATTCACCAGTATGTGGCCCATTGTGAAGGAGGAATTGTCGTACATATCGTACCCAAAATATTCGATGTCATCGAGATATAGCCCCTCATTTCCCGAATTAATGGTATTATTGATAAACTCAACATTGCCCATTGTGAAGGAGGAATTGCCATACATGTAATTACCAATATCATAGAATTCATTTACGTAAATTCCTTCTTGACTAGAGTTGATAGTGTTGTTATTAACCATGAAATCTCCCATTGTCACGGATGCATTTCCATACATGTTCGATCCAATATCCATCACGTGTATGTAAATCCCTGCACCTGTGGAATTGATTATGTTATTGACGAGGCTGATGTCTCCAATGAGGACTGCTGTGTCATTCAAGTTCTCTATGTTTTCCATACTCAGATAGATGCCATATGAAGCATTCGTAATATCGAAGCCATCGACAGCAACGCCAAACACAAAATCATCATAGATAGTCACTTGGAATCCTGTTCCCCCCATTGCATTCAGTGTGGGCTTCGAATCGCCTCTCAGAATAAGGCTTTTGTCCACAACAACATTTTCACTATAGAAGCCACTTAAGACTTGAACTGTGTCTCCCTCTACAGCGTGCAAAATTCCACTTGTTATGTTTTGATAGGGATTACTGAATGTCCCATCCCAAGGACCCGTAGTATTATCATCATCAACGTAAATAGTGGCTCCAGCTGTTACTGTATACATGGTTATTATTTGACGACCAATTCCTATAGAGATCAATAGCCAAGCTGCCACCGCCAAGTATATGATCTTTTTGATTAGTCTTGAATTCATTCTTTTCATCCCAAATATTGAATATTCAGGTTTGGCTAAGGTGCATATAAAAGTTTCATGGCGCAAGGGAATGCATGTGAGTCGCATTTCGATCCTCACAAAGGCATAAGCATTTTCCTTAAAATTTGCGCGCACGCGCTTCTACCTTGCCAATTATCTTATTGTCTTACCAATACTTTTGGAAGCGGAAATCGGGATTAAAGGCTGGCTCAAAGAACCGACACGTTAGTGCGCGCGAATAAAACACTTAGAAAAGCAAATATAGAACGCCCGCGCGTTTGCCAAAGGATTTACCAACGCATGCACGCAAGTTTCTCCTGTTTAGATATCCTCGTACACGTTCCATTCAAAACCCTGATTGAAGCTAAAGAGATCGTTTAGTTCCCTTTTCTCTGTAGCGCCAGTCAGCGACTTCATCAGTAAGAATGCTCCGGTAAAATAGTGGTGGTACTTCCTTTGGATCAGAACCTTTCTGAGATGATGATCCACGACAGGGTTAAAGAGGATTACCTTTCCCGGATTTTCCTGCTCAATGTGATTGACAATTACATTCAACTCCTCTTCTGATGTGGCGTGAGTCTCGTTGACGATCACCTGACCTCGAAAATCAGCTACACCTTGGCTAACATTGCCAAATGAGACTGGCTGTGATCCCTTTTTTCCAATCAGGAACTGGTCTTGATAGAAGGGTGCGTTAGCAAGTAATCCGTTAAGTCTACCTATCTCGACGAAGTTCTTTGGCCTCTCAACGAACCCAAGACAATCCTTCTTGAGCGCATAGTACACTTTCCAGAGAGCTGTAGGATCTCCGGTCTCTCGGAAGAAATCTGTATCAGAAGACAAAGCTTCGCCACCACGTGAAATCTTGTAGTAGTTTGGATAGTTAAGAACAGGTATGTAACCAAGTTTTCTTGGAAGGACATCCTGGATGCCTTCAAATTCCCTTGCAGTGAGCGTGGAGGAGAATTCCATTCCCTTTTCTCTGAAGTATTCCATCTGTCTTTGCTTCAATTGAGCTCCAATGCCTTTTCTTCTGTGTTGAAAATCTACATATAAGCAGATTGCTCCTCCACCGTGCCCTACCTCGAAGGTTCCTGCAGTGCTCGTTAACTTGGGAAATATAACACCAACCTGACCCAGCATCTTATTCCCCTTAGAGACCGCGAAGAATCCGACCTCCTCTTGGATACGGGGGTCGATTCGCTTTGACACAGCTTCCAAAAATATCTCCGCACGTTCAGGAGACACAAATCTTGCAAAGTTTTCTGGTCTATCCCTCTCTTTCAACTGCATGATTTCCATAAAACTCTGGATCTTAACCTTCAACGTTGGATCACTCTCTACATATATTGTTAGGGAATTTCCCTCTATTCTTCGGCTTTTGGTTCGCTCTTTCTATGCCGTAGCAGCAGTATAATACCAAGCAAAAAGTTTGCTCTCGGAACATTTTTCATATAGGCTTTATATTCGTCTCCAAACTTCTCAACCGCGTCTTTATCTGCTCTGATTAAATCAATGTATGTCAACGGGATAATAGGAACACCCAATAGGATAATAATCCAATGCTGGAAAAGGAGTATCCCAGCAATCGCCCACAGCATAAAGGTTACATACTGTGGATGGCGAATAATAGAGTATATGCCAGTATCCACAAGTTTCGTGGTATGAATGTAACTTTTTCCCTTTCTCACTCTACCTTTTCTACGAAACTCAATTACTGGAAGCCCACCAAAAAATATGCCCGAAAAAACATACAGCCCTACTCCGACATACGCTAAAATTTGAATTTGCGAAACATTCGATAGCAAATAAGTGCCAACGATGATTTGTGAGATAAAGAGAAGGGTTACAAAGGTTACTGGAACGAAATCCATCCAAGAAGAACTTTTCTTAGTCATTTTTCCTTCCCATTTTATTATTAGAGGTCTAGATAGTTTAAAACTAGCTGTAGGTTAGATTCGGTCAATCATTGAAGTATCATGAAATCATGATTTCTGCATAATATAGAATGCTGAACTGTGCTCTTTGGGACTCCTTTTGACCATGTCTATCTCGTTTTGATACTTTTTAAGCACCTGAAGAGCTTCAAAGTTATTCTCATATTCAATGTATAACTCTTTGATTCGAATTTCTAATGGTTCGTAAAATTCTGTCCACCATACGTCTTCGGGTAGCGAAAAATAATCTACAAGTTTATAGCCCCAGTTAGGTATCCCCTTGAGTTCATTTGATACCGTATTAATTGCATCATGGACCACCAAGAAACCATGAGGTTTCAGTAACCGATGCCATTCCTTGAGACTTTTCTTAAAACCCATTATCCTTATTACACCCTCAGCCCAGATTATGTCGAAACTCTCATCTGGAAAATCCATCTCCAATACGGAGCACTTAACCGTCTTCACTCGATTTGACAAGCCCTCTTCCTCAATCTTTCTATCCAGTCTATTCAACTCAGATGAATCGATGTCTATCCCTATTACTTCACCGTCACTCAGCTTTGCCAATTCAATGGTCGGAAGCCCAGAACCACAACCAACGTCAAGGATACGTGGTTTTTCTAGTTTAGGGAGCATCTGAAAGGCTTTTCTTGTGTATTTAATGAACCGTTCTCTATAGTAGTCTAGATTTATCTCTGCCAGCAAGTCTTTTGTCTCTCGCTTCATATTTCCACTAGCCTTTCCTTTTCCTTCTTCTAAGCTGTTTAAGAACTCCAACAACAAGATTCATTCTGGGAACTTCTTCCATATAGCGTCTGTAGTCATCACCGAACTTTCTAGTGTTCTCCTGTTCTTCCTTTCTTGTAACGTCTACATAGAACAAAACTGACCCTATAACTCCAGAGATTACACTCAGCCAATGTTGGGACATTAGAACCAACGCAAGGACTAACAATATGAAGCCCAGATATTGAGGATGTCGAACAACTGCATAAATTCCGCTATCAACCAGAACCGTAGTAAAAACAAGATGCTTTCCCTCGGGCACTCCACCCTTCTTTTGAAACTCGTAACCAGCCAATAAGATGATGACAATGCTGAACGCCAGAAGCATCCATCCAGCATACAGTAGAATGCCGAGACCATAATAATTGAAGAACAAGAAGACCATTACGATTGGTAAGAACATCAAAAGGCTATATGTCAACATCAAGACTTTGTTATAGGCAGACTGCTTCGGTTGTTCCATGTTCAGTCTTCTCTTTTTTTGAGGGAAAGTATCAACCCATAGATAGATATGGTTATTAGCGGTATGTGTAACACACCGTTCCACCAGTAGAGCCCAAAATCTGTGAAGAAGTTCATATATATGTTAATCAGACCGATTAGCATCCCTTCAAGGCTTGTGACTCTTAGAGTTGCTATGTTGATTCTTGGATGATACAGCGTGAGTATTGCAAGAAAAACTGGAGTCATCATACAATAAGCCAAACCAGCCCCATTTATAAAGAAGTAGATAGGATTGAAATCGGGCGGGTTTGTCGGCGAATAAGGCACGCTCATAGGAGTCCAGAACGCCAGAAACGCCAAAGGAACAAC
>Ga0209635_10005045_pt1 | contig 10413 bp, 8 predicted proteins | sample DeeMarSWOR230_32_FD_187463 | JGI IMG/M metagenome (GOLD analysis project Ga0209635, IMG submission 187463) | Marine sediment microbial communities from White Oak River estuary, North Carolina - WOR-2-30_32 (SPAdes) (version 2) | ecosystem: Environmental > Aquatic > Marine > Intertidal zone >...
CCTCGGTCTTCGGCTCACTTTGTTTCATGGATTCCCGCGAAGCTGACGTGAACTCTCTTGACGCTTGTCCCAATGATTTAGCTAGTTCAGGCAGCTGTCTTCCGCCGAAAAGAATCAATATTAAGAATAATATCAATAAAAGCTCAGTGTTTCCCAGTCCTATCATTTTATGTTGGCTCCCTATTTGAGAAAAATAAACAAGTGTTGATATAAGCATTGCTAGATGTATGCAAAGTGAGGAAACCTGTTGAGCATTCACGTTTTATTATATTCTTTCCTAAAAAATGTGCAGACGTGTTCTGAGTGGAGCTTTATTTGACGCCGTTCATCTGAATTAAAAAGATAACGGATTGGATGGTGTGGAGTAATGAATGAAAAGCGTTTTACGAAATCCGAATTGAAAAATTATAATGGTGAAGACGGCAAGCCGATCTATGTAGCTTTAGATTCTAAAGTATACGACCTATCGGATAGCCGTCTCTGGGCTAAAGGGAGACACATGGGAGTCCACTCAGCAGGGGAAGAGCTGTCCATTAGTATAAAGAACGCACCACATGATGCAGAGGTTCTATCAAAGTTTCCGTTAGTTGGAGAGCTGGCAAGTGAAGAACCAGCCCCCGAGACTCTCGCGCAGAGGATAGCAGACCTCTACCCACATTCCATCATCGTCCACTTCCCAATCGCGTTCTCAACAACTGTATTGTTGTTTTCAATACTCTATCTCCTCACAGGCGAAGCCTCTTTCGAGCTAGCCTCATATTATATCCTCACGCTGGGATTACTGGCTTCACCTTTCTGCGGCCTATCGGGGGTCTTCAGCTGGAAGATGAAATATAGAGGAGTAAGGAACAAAGCGTTCTCCCGAAAGATATGGCTCACGGTTGCACTGATGGGCGTGACGATTGTGTGCTTCGTCTGGCGGTTCTTTGACCCAAACGTTCTTGTGGGAGAAACGAACGTGAGCTATGTCTACCTCGTAATGCAGATGGGTATGGCTCTGATCGCCGCCATCTTGGGGCATACGGGCGGAAAAATAGTGTTCTCGAGGTAATTCTTACCCTCGTTTTCCTTTTCACGAAGTGCTTGATTTTCCTATACAAGTCAGATGCTTTTACACGCATCCATAAAACAAGTAAAATAGAAAAAAAGAAATTGGAGTTAATGGAAGATCTGCCCGGCAGTCAGTATGACGTATCGTAGCAGTAATCCGCCCATTAGGATAAGTGCGTATTGCCCCATCGAGAAAAGTATCAGGGTTTCGTCTTTCGTTGGTTTCATCATGGTTGTGTAATATGAGATGCCCAACGGCGCAACTAGTCCGATCATCAAATAGGTGTAGAATATCAGTGACAGAATTGAACCAGTTAACAGTATTTCCACGTGACCGTGGCCTGTCGCCAGCTCGATTATCACTAGGACTAGCTCGATCACTATCAGTACAGCGACGTACTTTTGACTTTGACCCACCATTTCAGCGAATTTGCTCTTCTCGTTATAAAGTTCCCAGAACGGCTTAATCCTGGGCATGAATACCGCGAAGATGGGTATCATGAACAGGGTTATGGAGAGTCCGGTAAGCGTTCCTGAGACAACGAATGTCCACGGCAGTAATGGAGAGGACCAGAAAGTGGCTCCCCTGGCGAACGCTAAGAGCAGTCCAGTGTAGGCAGTTGTGGTCAAACCAAGTATAATTCCAACGATCTCGACGATCTTTCTTGCGAGAGCGTTTCCTTTGAAAAGCCACAGTATCGAGGTTACTAGTGATATTGCGATGAACCCTGTGATGGTCCATGTCCCCACCGTAAGGATTGAATCAGGGAATCGTCTATAGGCGTTGAGTATCCCAAGAGGGGCGACCTGGAACCTCTTCAGGTCCAGGACCAGCAGCACTAGTCCTATGAGTATAGAGAAGAAGCTAACATATGTGCCAGACTTAGATAGGGCTTCGTAGTCTTCTCCCTTGAAAAGATCTGCGAGGGCGCTTACAACGTATGCGCCTCCAGCCAGACCGCCGAAGAACAGATAGCCTGCCATGATGGGACCCCATACTAGTTCGGACATTGTCATTCACCTCCTCCTTCCCGCGATAAAGTTTCACGTCTGTCTGCGTACGTCTTGATCACTACGAGAGCCGCGCCTCCCAAGAGGCCGACCCCCGCGAACCTCGTCAGCAGATTGTATTGGTAGTTCTTGTGAGTCACTGATGAAAGCTCTGGCAACCCGAACTCCGAGAAGGGCACGTCAGAAATGTAGATCCAGTTGGTTCCACCGACTTCGCTATACCCGTACGTGTGCAAGCCTTCTGCTTCTGCCTCCTGTGCCTTCCTTTTTGCTTCCTCAAGCGTCATGAATTGTAGGGTGTCTGTTGGGCACGTCGCGACGCACGCAGGCTCGAGGCCTTGGTCGATGCGGTCGAAGCACATGGTGCATTTCCGTATGGAGTGGAGTTCTTCGTCAAAGTGAGGTATCCCCCATGGACACGCCATCTCGCAGTAGCCACATCCTATGCAGCGGTTGATGTCATAGAGAACTGGGCCGTCGCTGCGCTTCCATAGAGCGCCTGTGGGGCAGACAGAGACACAGCTTGGATCTATGCAGTGCTTGCAGTTGTCTGCTAGCATTCGCCACTTCAGACCGCCAGTGCCAGGCTGTGTGTTATCGTAGTCACCTATCTCCTTGAAGTGTACAACTTTCCACGTTATGGAAGAGAAGTACGTGGGGTTAGTATACTCCTTGTCGTTTACCTCAGTTTGCTCGGCTGGGAGCTTGTTCCAAGCCTTACAAGCCACCTGACAGCCCTTGCATCCGATGCACCTTCGTACGTCCACGAGGACCGCCTTCTGAGTACCTAGTTCCTGTACAGGCGAACGTGTGCCCTTAGATAAGCCCTCAAACGCTAGAGGCGCTATTATCATTGGCGTTGCAGCTACCTTGAGGAATTCCTTTCGCGTCATCTTCATCGTCATCTTAGTACACCCCCTGGTGCCACCCCTTCTCTTGGATGGCGGCTATCTCAGCCTCCGTGGCCTTAACTATCTTGCAGAGGCATGCCTTGGTCTCGGGTATCCAGGCGTGAGGGTCAACGGCTCCGATGGAGACGAAGTTCGCGATGGAACCCTTGGCCAGACCCTTCGGCCCAAAGTGGAAGGGCGTCATGATCTCCCAGTAATCTGTGTTGTTGATGCTTAGTTTGCCGACTCTCTTTGTGGCGCGAACTTTCGCGATGACCCAGCCTCGTTTGGATTCTATTCGTACATAGTCGCCTGAGTCAACTCCTACCTGAGCTGCGTGTTCAGGGTTAATCTCTATGAAGTACTCTGGCTGGGTCTCGTTGAGGAGCGTCATGTTTCTGGTAAAGGTGTGGAAGTGTTCGGTCAGCCGGAAGCTACCCCAGATAACATTATAGCCTTCATCTGGTGTGCCGACCAAGCCCCAGTCCCACAGTTTGTCGTTTCCCTCGTAATCCGAGTTCCTTTTTGTGTATAGCCAGCCGTAGCATGGGTAATCCCTTGTTAGCTCGGTGTCAGGTGCCTCCATGGGCTCGAAATGCTCGGGAATACCAATAACAGGCTTTCCACCAGGTCCCTTAAGCTTGTTTCCGGTGAAGCTGGACCCGGGTATTGGTGGCTTGTCGCCCGTCCACCCGTCATAGGCGGCCGTGTTGTCTTTACCTGCCCCAGCTAGGTCCTGGGCCCAGATCCTCGCCATCCCTGTTCGTTCCTTGCCCCACCAGAATGTGCCTCCCTGCCTCCAGTAGGGCCATCCATCTGTTCGTTGACCAGAAGGTGAGCCCCAGGGAGTGTTGTCCACGGTCTTGAAGGTGACGGGCTGCATGAGATCGTTCTCGCCGCAGTCATCCTTGTTGTACAGCACCCGTTGATTCTTTGGCCAACACCACGACCAGTTCTTCACCATGGTGTATTGTTTATCGATGCCGTCCCTGTAGGTGTTGATCCGCCTCTTCGCCAGTATCTCGCCTCGGCCGTCATGATACGCGTGGACGGAAGACTTGTAGCCCACGTGTCCGGCTCTGTACTGGCCGTCGTATAGACCGACGGCGTCGTCCATCTCTGCGTAGACCTGATCAGAGGCCCTCATGTTTTCAACGTCTGGCTCGGCGTACCACTCCCAGTTCAAGTCTGGGCAAGGCCTGCCTGCCTGCCCCTTATCGAGGCCGTTGAATCCCCAGATCTCGTCACCTGCGATGTATTCCAAGCATCTTCTACCCATCGGATCGACTGGATAGTCCTCCCCGGGGTGGTCTTGCATGTAGAGCTCTGAAGGAAGAGTTAGGACTCCTCTCTGTCTCCACATTTTATACATCTTCATGAATAGACTGAGATCTGACTTTGAATCACCCGGCGGATCACTGGTCTTCCACCTGTACTGAACCCACCTCGCTGAGTTGGATACTGAGCCGTTCTTCTCGTAGACAGACGCCATAGGGAGAACAATATCAGCTAGCTGCGCAGTCTCGGTTTCCCAGATATCGGCGACGACCATCTTTCCAGCAGCCTCTGTAAACTCCTTATAGACGGAAGCGGCCCCGCCGTCAGTGACCACGCCGTTGTCACCGATCTCGAAGTAGACCTTGAACTTGCCTGCTCCGAAGGCCCTGTCCGCATCGATGATCGGGTGACCCACGTTGTAGGGGAGGTCGGATATCACGGCTCCGTTCTCCGGGTCATCTGTGGGCCAGGTGCCTACGAAGATGCCCCAACCCTTCTCGTATCGTCTCCAGCCTCCATGAGTCCTGGTGGCTCCTGTGTTCATGTACCAGATGTTGTCGTATTCTTGGCCTGCCAAGTAGTCCACGCCGTTCCAGGTGAAGTTAACTATGGGGGTCATTTTTCTTGAGAGGTCGCCTGGTTTACCGGCGTTCTTCCATGCCTGATACGCCCTTACAGATGCATCAGAGGTGGGGATGGCTATGTATCCCGGGAGCAGGTGGCAGAGGACGAGCATGTCTGTCGCTCCCTGCACGTTGTTCTGGCCCCTGATGGCGTTCACTCCTCCACCTGGTACACCCATGTTACCCAGCGTTAGCTGCATCAAGCACAAAGCTCTCAGGAGCTGAGCTGCGTTTGTGTGTTGGGTTAAGCCCATGGCGTAAGTTACAGTGCCTGGCCTGATGGATGTGTATGTCTCTGCTATTTCATTGAACTTGGATACGGACAGACCAGATATCCGGGAGACCTCTTCTGCGGTGTAGTTATCGAGGACGGAAGTGAGTACATTGTATACGCTCTTTAAAGTCACTCCGCCAGGTCCCCTTGTCTCTGCGAAGAGCACCCTATCTTCTGGAGCCACCTCTGGCCAGGGCTTTATCTCCCCTGACCGTGTTAGAACCACGTGAGTTTGGACTCCTTTGAAGAGGTTGGTGTTACCTAGATAGTCTAGGTCTGCAGTGCTCTCCATCGTGTATAAAACGTGGTTATACACATCAACATTCAACAACAGAGGAGCATTGGTGTTCTCTACAAGGAAATCCACCGCGTGACGGTTGTTATCGATGGCGTACTTCGTGATCCCCAAGAAAACAGCGGCATCCGATCCCACTCTAACTCTTCCATAGATGTCAGCCTGGGTTGCACTTCGGCTGAAACGTGGATCCATGACGATGACCTTGGCACCGTTATCCTTTGCTTTCCTAAGCCAACGATACGCCACAGGGTGAGCCGACGCTGGGTTGCCACCCTGATGGATTATCACCTTAGCGTATTGCATGTCTAGGAAGTGGTTGGTCATCGCCCCGAAGCCAAACGTGTTACCCAATGCTGCCACCGTTGAGGCGTGGCATTTCCGTGCGCAGTGGTCTACATTGTTGGACCCAAGAATGGTCCAGAGCTTCCTGTTCAGGTAGGCTTCCTCGTTGTTGTATACTGCTGAACCGATGCATCCTATGGGGAACTCGTGGCCATCAAACCTGTAGACTTCGTCCGCCTTCGAGGCCTTTTGCTGCATAACTCCCATGTTTTTAAGTCTTGAGATTTCCTCGTCCACCGCGTTCTTAGTCCAATCGCCGATTGTGTTCAGAGCTTCTCCCCAGGTGACTCTTCTCCACCCTGGATCCGATTCAAAACTTTTTTCAGGGTTAGTCCTAATCAAGGGCGTCGTCAACCGTCTTGGACTGTTTATAAGCTCCATGGAGCCTCTGCCTTTAGGGCATAGAGTCCCCTCGTTGAGAGGGTTGTATGGGTCACCTTCTGAGTCGATTACCTTGCCGTTAGCAACAGTAGCTATTATGCCGCATCCAACTGCGCAGAACGTGCAAACGGTTGGCACCCTTTTAGCGTTTAAGACCGGTACCTGTGTGGGTGCTTGTCTTACTCCTACGTTTCTGATGCCTGAGGTCGTTGCGATTGCTGGTGTAACTCCTAGAAACTTAAGAAAGTCTCGTCGAGTCATATTCACGTCAATCAATGAAATCACCCAGTGATGTGATTATTACTATACTTAATGTTTTCTAATCTTAATTTAGTCTAGGTTAAATACTTTCTAGAGATGATGTAAATAAGGTATCTATTTATTCTAGGTTGCTCTAGTGGTCTTGTCTTAGAGGTCGTTTATTTGAGCACAAATAAACCTTATAATGAAAATGAAAATTCGAACCCATTAGATGGAAAACTGGCTCTTTATGAGACTATTCTGCATGGACAATCACCCCTATGGAATGATCCTAGGCAAGGATTGACTAAACATTGGAATATTGAGACAGACCTTGAGAGCTTACAAAGGGCAAGCTTAAAAGAAAATACTCCTATATCTAGCCTCCTCAATTATTCTTCATACGACATGGATGTCATTCTTGAAGCGGTTAGAACTATTGTACACGAGTTAAGCGAGATAGGGTTGTTTAAAGGAATCAGCCAAAATGCCTTTATTGAGAGTCTGATTGGGAGCATTCAAGTTATTCTAGACAACGTATTAAGAAATGAACAGATCCGCATTAAACTGAATGGGTTAAAAGAGAGCGTTTCTCCTGAAATCTTATCGATGATAGGAGGGGCTCTAGTACAGCCCTCAATGGTTTATATAGGCTCTAACAGTAAAAAAGAGTATTTGGATGCATGGGAGTTAACCCAATGCCCTGTTTGCGGCCGCATGCCGTCGATAGTCGTCAAACGCGAGTCAGAGGCTTGGAGGTTTAAGTGTTCTTTCTGCAGGGTCGAGTACAAGATGGATCTCTTCAGTTGCCCTCACTGTAGCACTAAGGGTTCAGATAACAAAGAGTTCGCGATAATTGGAGACAACCAAGCGTACGAGGTGGCTTCATGCCATGAATGTAACCGTTATTACAAGATCATTAACATAGCTAAACTTGAGCTACAAATTCCAGAGGGACTAGAAGACCTTTACACCAGCTTCCTCGACGACCTCGCCATTGAAAAGGGTCTTAACCGTATAGATACTTGACCCAAGACTGAAGCGTGATTATTTATTTCGACAACTCAATGATCTTGCCTAGGTAATCGTCCCTGTAAAGCTTTTGCAGTTTTTCGTATATTGTCGTAAAATCTTCTCTGTCTAGGTCTTCAAGGCACATGATTAATGTATCTTGAGCCTCCGTCAGTTCAATCTCTGTAATATCCTGAAACTCATTGAGACATGAACCCAGATCATTCAGAGATTTACGGATCTTCTCTTTGTAGTTTCTATCAAACATAGAATCTCCTCCTGATAAGCTTCTAGAAATCTTACTCATCATTGACTGACTATTGAGATAGATCCTTTGGCCTAGAAGAACGGCTTTAGCGTATCTCTCTTTCTGACTTGATTTCATAGGGATGGATCAGTTTAACGTGTATATAATAAGTGTTGTACGTCTTGAAGCCCATTTGGAATGCTTAATATCAAAATAAATTGTATGGACTTAAAGATGAATGAAAATAAAAGAAATAGTATTCAGATCATTAACAAATCCTTTTATCTGATCAACCACCGAATCAATACTCGGATGGACACAATATGATGGGAAACACAGAGCTAATATTCATCCTTTTTATCGTCCTTCTTCTGTTTGGGGGAAGAAAACTCCCTGAACTGGCGAGGTCCATGGGCGAGGCTATGAGAGAGTTCAACAAGGCAACCAATGAGCCAGTGAAGTACATCGATGAAAAGACACGTAAAGAACAAGAGGAGAAGCAAGCAATCATTGACGCAGCTAAAAAGCTGGGGATCGAGGTAGAAGGCCGAGACATTAATGACATAGCTCAGGACATCGCCAAGGCGACCCAAAAAGTGGAGTCTGATTAACTCCAACACTGGTGCCCCTATGTCAGAGGATGAGGAACTCAGTATATGGGATCATGTTCAAGAGCTTTCCTCAAGGCTTAGACGCATAGTAGTGGTGCTAGTTATCACGATGATGATCGTGATGTCGCTGCCAGCTGATCTGGAAAAGATAATTAAACTAGACTTTTCTGATTACACTCTTTTTGTGTCTAAAATCATAGAGCTGCTTCAGGAGGCTGTTTTGCCTGAAGGCGTAACCCTTATCGCGTTCAACTGGCTGGACAGCTTCTATATTTATGTGATGATCGCGTTTACCATAAGTTTCATCATATGTCTACCGTACGTCGCGACTCAGGTCTATGCATTCCTGGCGCCAGCCATCTACGAGAACGAGAAGAAAGGCTTGTTTGTCTTCGTTAGCATGTTCGTCTTGCTTTTTCTTCTGGGTGTAACGTACGCTTACTTCATCCTTATACCTGCCACTTTCAGGGTGCTTTACCAGTTCGTGTACCAGACAAGGGTAATGCCGTTCTATTCAGTGAAGGACTTCTTTGACATCATATCCTTCGGCCTCGTCGGCTCGGGCCTCTTCTACACTTTCCCCCTCGTGATATACACGCTTGTAGTGATAGACATAATCATGGTTGATGACCTACGAAGAATGAGGAAACACCTCTTTTTAGGGCTCGCTATTGTGACTGCATTCTTGACACCCGATCCAACTCCCGTTTCCATGTTGTTGATGACTATACCTTTCTATATCCTCTATGAACTCACCATCATCATACTTAGCCGCGTAATGAAGAATAGGCCTAACAGGGTCATCGAAGCAGGTTTAAAGGCGTCTCTTGAGTTACTAGGAAAAACAGAAGACTCTAACTTCGATTCCTAGTTCTTATTATTCAAATACAAATTATCGTCATGGAGACATCTGCCTGATGATTTGAGCAATTATGCTTATAGCTCATGTATAGCTTAAGATGACAGATGGTGGAGTTGTGTCATGCGTGTTATTCTACGGTATTATGAGTCAGTGTCGATGGTAATTCCCATCATTAAGAGTAGAGCTGCAGTTGACTGACGTAGAATAAAATATGCAAAATCCATTGTTTTTGACTCTGAGAAATAATTTTAGATCAGGAAAGAAAAGTGGTCTCAATTAAAAGATTCCTTGACTTTTTTCCGATCAGCCATTTTTTAAAATAAGGATTTTATATACATTAAGAATATTTATGTATGATATACTTAATTATTAAAAATATTCCATATAAATATGTTTTATTTTATGAAATATTACGAAAAATTTTTTCAATTATAATATGTTTATATGGTTATCCGTGGTACGCGAAGATTAATTAATGAAGAATCTGAAATAATTTGTATATTCAAGTAAAAGAAAGAGAGATGGATCAAAAATGTCAGAAATAGATGAGATACATGTGATCTGGCTTCCGGGGCAAGCTTGTACCGGCTGCACAGTTTCGCTTCTGAACGCTACCCATCCAAACCTTTTAGATCTACTCACAGGCTTCATACCTCAAGCTGCAGGTGTAACCCTAGACTACCACGCTACGGTAATGCTACCTTGGGGCGATGACGCCCTAGCGGCCGTCAACGCAGCGGAGAAGGGAGAGCTTTACCCATTCGTGCTGGTCCTCGAGGGAGCCATCCCAGATGAGTCCAGGGCCGCAGAGACAGGGGGCTACTGGTGCGTCATAGGGGAAGACGACGAGGGCAACCCGATAACCTTCAACGACAGGCTGGATAAGCTAGCTAAGAACGCCGCCGCCATCGTATGCGCGGGTACGTGCGCCTCCTTCGGAGGTATCCCCAGCGGAAACCCGAACCCGACGGGCGCCAAAGGAGCCATGGACTACCTAGGCAAGGGCTGGAAGAGCGGCCTCGGCATACCCATCATCAACGTCCCGGGATGCCCGGCCCACGGAGAACACATGGCTGAGACGCTAGCGTACGCCGTCCTGGCGGTGAGAGGGTTCCTCCCACTGCCGGCTCTGGACGAGCACAATAGACCCATGTTCCTCTTCGAGCACACTGCTCACGAGAACTGCCCTAGGGCCGGTCTCTTTGCCGACGGCAAGAACAGCCACGAGTTCGGAGAGCCTTACTGCATGGGAACCATGGGCTGCAAAGGCCCCATTAGCCACTGCGACGTCCCCA
>Ga0209635_10005047_pt1 | contig 10412 bp, 9 predicted proteins | sample DeeMarSWOR230_32_FD_187463 | JGI IMG/M metagenome (GOLD analysis project Ga0209635, IMG submission 187463) | Marine sediment microbial communities from White Oak River estuary, North Carolina - WOR-2-30_32 (SPAdes) (version 2) | ecosystem: Environmental > Aquatic > Marine > Intertidal zone >...
TTTTTGTCCTTGATAAGATTAACCAGTAATTCACCATCCCCGCAGCCGATATCCAAAACCCTGCTGTTCGGCTCTATTAGTGATTCAATCAGTTCGTAGTCGATACGCGTCCTATGGGCCTGTTCGAATTGGCTAATCGGACGGTTTGTCCTGATTGAGTCTAGCTCACTTCGTCCTCTTACGCCGGGTCGATGACTCGCTCCCAAAAACCCGGAAATAAGAGAGCCAAGTGTTTCTGGTTCCAGAAGAAAAGCGTCGTGACCGTAATCCGAGGCTATATTGCAAAAACTGACATCTTTGCCGTTGGCAACCAATGCATTAACTATGTCCTCTGATTGCGAAGGTGTGTAGAGCCAGTCGCTTGCAAAACTAATTACAAGAAAGCGAGACTTGGTGTTCGAAAAGGCCTTGGTTAATGAACCGTAGTCTTTTTGCAAATCGAAGTAATCTGCTGCCTTGGTTATGTAAAGATAGCTGTTGGCGTCGAACCTCTCCACGAACGTTTGGCCCTGATAGTCCAAATATGTCTCAACCGCAAATTCAGAGTTAAAATCGTAACTGTAGCTCTTTGCGCTTCGCAGTTGTCGACCGAATTTCTCTCGCATACCCAGTTCCGACAGGTATGTTATATGCCCAATCATCCGCGCTATTGCAAGACCTCTGTCAGGCCCTTTTTTGTTGTGGTATTTGCCATTCTCAAAATTTGCATCCGCTAATATTGCATTTCGACCGACAGCATCAAACGCAATCGATTGAGCACCAAGATGCGTTGTTGTCGCTATTGCTATCGCTGATTTGACAAATTCAGGATATTCAATCGCCCACTGCAAAACCTGCATCCCGCCCATAGAACCGCCAATCACTGATAAAATCTCTTTTATCCCCAGCTTATCAAGAAGCAGTTTTTGCACCTTTACCATATCCGCTATGGTTATGATTGGAAAATCCAGACCGTATGGCTTACCCGTCTGGGGATTAATCGAACTTGGCCCCGTCGTCCCGCTGCAGCCGCCTAAAAAATTTGAGCAAATAACAAAATACTTATTGGTATCAATCCCTTTCCCAGGTCCGACCATAACATCCCACCAGCCGGACTTCCTGTCATCGGCACTGTGTACGCCGGCAACGTGTGCATTACCGCTGAGTGCATGGCAAATCAAAACCACATTATCGCTTGCCCCGTTAAGCTTTCCGTATGTCTCATAGGCTACGTCAATAGGACCGAGCTTCTTGCCACACTCTAACTCCAGAGGACTCTCCTGCTCGACCACTCGTATCGTTTTAGTCTGAACAATACCAACCGAATTTTCTGTCAATCCTGTCATAGCAACTATTAATTATATACAAAAAACCTCTCCCTGTAAAGCATATCAGTAAGAAACTAATAAGGCCATGCCCGCCGACCGCTGAGCCAATATCAGCAATTTCTGCCTTAAAATTTCCAAAAAGACTTGACACCTTGAACTATCATACGTAGATTATATCTTGTACGCCTGTTATTCTGCAAAGTGCAAAGGGGCAATTTAGCAAAACACATCTTAAAGAAATGGAGTACCAAAAATGGCAAAGAAGAAAAAAGCCACGAAGAGGAAAAAAGGCCCAAAACTGTGGACAGCGAATGAAGTCAAACTGCTCAAAAGGCTTTTCCCGACAAACCCCACCTCTAAGATAGCGGCTAAGCTGGGCCGAAAAACCGACGCCGTAAAAAAGAAAGCCTCCAGAATGAGACTTCGAAAGTCAAAGAAATACCTCAAGGCTATCGGAAGGGCATAAAGGATTCTTTAATTCTCTTTCGCGCTTGGGGTCTCAATTCATTATGCCGTCTATCAAAAAACGACGGCAAGGTAGCTAAAATATCTACTCAGCTACCCAGCCGTTTGGTTTTCTGTTTATCTAAATTCTCTTCTCAATGAAAACCTGTGGTAAATATGATTGCCGCAAAATCCTTGACATTCGCTTTTGATACCGTTATTTTTATACGAAATTTAATCAATATTTTCGTATTTTTAATATCACGAGGTTATTTTTGAGAGTTCTATCTGGAATACAACCGTCAGGCAGGCTACACATAGGAAACTTCTTCGGTGCTATGCGACAGCACCTTCAGCTCCAGGCCGAAAATGATTGCTTCTATTTCATCGCCGATTTTCACGCTCTTACCAGCGGCCCGGCACCGGACGACCTCGCCCAGCACACACTTGATGTCGTAATGGATTACCTTGCTTTAGGGCTCGATACCGAAAAAACCGTCTTCTGGCGACAATCTGATGTCCCAGAGGTTACCGAACTCACCTGGATACTCTCCTGCGTAACTCCTATGGGGCTGCTGCAAAGGTGCACAAGCTACAAAGAAAAAATCGCTCAGGGTATCAGCCCTAATCACGGCCTGTTCGCATACCCCATCCTCCAGGCTGCCGATATCTTAATTTACAAAAGCGACCTTGTCCCCGTCGGCGCTGACCAGAAGCAGCACATAGAGATTGCAAGAGATGTCGCAGGATACTTTAATAATAAATATGGAAACATCCTGACCTTGCCAAAGGATTATATCATTGAATCGGTGGCTGTTGTCCCCGGAACCGATGGAAGAAAAATGAGCAAAAGTTACGGAAATACTATCGAAATATTCGAGCCCGAAGAAACCATCAGAAAGAAAATTATGCGTATCGTTACCGACTCCACTCCCGTCGAAAAACCTAAAGACCCTCAAAAATGCAATGTCTTTGCTCTTCTAAAATTAGTCGCTTCCCCCGATGAATTGCAACTGTGGGAGAACAAATACCGTAATGGCGGTGTCGGCTATAACGAGGCTAAAAAACGACTCGCAGAACTGATGGTAGAATACTTCAAGCCCTTTAGAAGAAAAAGAGCCGAGCTCGAAAATAATATCGGTTATGTCAAAGAAGTCCTCGCCAACGGTGCCCAGAGGGCAAAAACTGTAGCTGCCCATACACTTGCCGATGTCAGAAAAGCTGTAGGATTGGATATTTAATCCGTGGCTGAGTATCGTGTAAATCTTGACATTTTTGAAGGTCCTTTGGATTTGCTCTTGTATCTGGTCCGAAAGGAAGAGGTCGATATCTACGATATCCCCATCGCTAAAATAACCGAACAGTACATCCGTTACATCGAAATGCTAAAAAGTCTTGACATAGACCTCGCAGGCGACTTTTTAGTGATGGCCTCAACCCTGATTCAGATAAAATCTGCAATGCTCCTGCCGAAAGCACAGCCGGAACTGCTGCAGAGTGATGATTTGACCGACCCAAGAGCTGAGCTTATCAGACAGCTCCTTGAATATAAAAAATTCAAGGATGCCGCGAATTTGCTAAGCGCCGCTGCAGACCAGACAATGGAACGTTTCCCTAGGCCCGGCACCATACTTGAGCAGTTAAAACCCGATGCTGAGCCTCAAATTGACATCGAACAGCTAAGTATCTGGGACCTGCTCAAAGCATTTGATTCAATCTTGGAAGAAACCGGCGCCAGGCTGGACATAAGTCATATCAAAGACGATACTCCCATCGATTTGTATCAGATAGAGATTTTGCACCGTCTGCAAACGGAAGGTCAATTGCCTTTTGAAAGGATTTTCGAAGCAAAAGCAAATCGCGTCGTAATGATTGGATTGTTCCTGGCGCTTCTCGAGCTGATTCGAGAAAGATTGGTCTGTGCCGAACAGCCGAAATCTTCCGCTTCTATTTACTTACGCTCACTGACCGACCAGCCCCCGGAGCAGGCCGTCCAGAAGGCTTTACTTGCTCTAAATGCCGAAGATAAAAACCAACAGCCTCTGCAAACCAGACTGAAAAAACCCCCTCCTGTTCCAATTGAAGAATTGCCTAAAAAAGGGAAAAAAGGGCTTGGCGTTAACAAGTACGAAAAAATGAAAACTGCCGGAAACCATAAAGAGCCGGCGGCAAATTAGCATTTGACAAACTCCTTTATCAGCAATAAGATACCAATTGCTTGCTGGCAGAAACCGAAAGGTCACCATTTTGCAGTAAGTCGCAAAGTGGCAACCTTGGAAAGGAAAAAATGGCAGGTAAGATAATTGAGCTAACCGACGCCGATTTTGACGAGGTTGTTCACAACTCTGATGTGCCCGTGCTAATTGATTTCTGGGCGCCTTGGTGCGGACCCTGTAAGATGATGGTTCCTATACTTGAAGAAATTGCGGATGAATATCTAAACAAGGCCAAAGTCTGCAAGTTGAATACCGATGACGCACGTGACAGCGCTATGGAATTCGGCATCAATGCCATACCAACACTTATTTTGTTCAAAGATGGCCAAGTGCAAAATAAATGGGTTGGACTAACGAGTAAAAAAGACATCGCTGAAGCAATCGACGAATTGCTCTAAAAAATGACAAAATGAACCCCGTTAGAAACAAGACCCCTGATACTTCTTTATCCTCTGCAGGGCCTTCTAACGGGGTAAACCTTATACCCAACCCCGAAAATAACTGCATTTTTACAAAGCAATGACCCTAATCCCTGGTGTACCGCCTCCTTTCGTATTTACCTCTCTGCTGTCGACCTTCAATACCAGATCGTAACTATAATGTTGGGCTCGGTCTTTTTGCCCTGTATCTCGCCGGTAACCGTATTGGTTCGTTTTATGGTAATACCAGGGTTGTCTTTTAGCCAGTTGGCGATTTGTTCATCAAGAAACTCAATAGCACCGGCGTGCAGCTTTGTAAAGAAGGTCTTGACGCCCGTGATTCGTTCGCCGGAAACTATTTTTTCAGTCACCTTCCTTGCACCAAAACCCACAGCCCCGGACGTCACCTCAATCTTTGGTGACTCCACCCCGCCACCTTTGCCACCTCCTAAATCCAGTGGAGAATGTGATACACTTGCGCTGCTTGTATCATCAGAGTCGTCAAAAGGAATTGGCGCATTGCGGTCTTTACTCGGGACAGCTTTATCAATATCGAAATCATCCATATATAATCCCTCTACAAAAATTTAAACTTAATAATCCAATGTAATTCACTTACCCCACTTTTAACCGTCAAATAAAAACGACAGCAAAATTAGCTCTTTCTACCACTTCTCTGACGATTATTTTATAACTCTACTACACTCAGTATACATCTACTTTCCTTATTTGCAAGAATATTTCTAACAAAACTAATAACTTTAATCACTCACCGAAAACATTAGACCCAAATACGGTTTTTTGCTACTTTTATCAGGTTATGACAGACAAAAATATTCATAAACCTGTAACCGTCGCCTTCGTAGCTTTAGGCTGTCCCAAGAATATGGTCGATAGCGAAAGGATGTTAGCTGAAATCGCCAAGGGAGGTTTTCTGATAGCAGCCCGGCCTGATGATGCTGATGTTATCATCATAAATACCTGTGGTTTTATTGCCCCGGCTAAGGCCGAAGCACTCAGGGAAATAAAAAATGCCCTAAAACGAAAACGAGATGGAACAGTAAAAAAAGTAATCGCCGCAGGCTGCCTCCCCCAAAGACTCGGGACCCGGCTTTTTAACCAGGCTGACGGTATCGATGCCATCGTAGGTCTCAGCCAGAGAGACGATATAGCACACATAATCAAAAAAACGCTTTCTGCAAAAAAGCCCTTAGCTTATTTGAACACATCTTTTCAAAAAATCAGTGATGACAGAACCCGTCTGCTTATCTCACCACATCACTGGGCATACCTGAGAATTAGCGAAGGGTGCAGTCATCACTGCTCTTTTTGCACAGTCCCGGCAATCAGAGGCCCGTTTAGAAGTAAACCGAAGGAACTCATCCTTGCCGAAGCCAACGAATTGGTCGAAGCAGGAGTTGTCGAATTAAACATCATTGCTCAGGACACCACGAACTATGGCCGCGATTTAAAAATGGAAAATGGACTAAGCACACTGCTGAAAGAGCTCGAAAAAATAAATAATCTTAAATGGATTAGATTGATGTATTCTTATCCAACAGGAATAACTCCGCAGCTTATCCAAACTATTGCTGACAGCAAAAAAATTGTCAAATATATTGATATTCCAATCCAGCACATAAATAACAAAATCCTGAAAGATATGCGCCGCCCTTACACCAGAGAAAAAATCTCTTCGCTTATCGATAACTTGCGGACAAATATCCCCGATATCGTCCTGCGAACAACCTTGATAGTCGGCTTCCCCGGCGAAACCGACCGACAATTCAACGAGCTCCTCGAATTTGTAAAATCGACTGAATTCGATTGCTTAGGCTGCTTCCAATTCTATCCCGAAGCCGGCACAAACGCAGCAAAGATGCCCCGCCAGGTCCCCGGACGCATAAAAAAACAACGTCTCAAACAGCTTATGCTCACCCAGCAGAAAATCGTCTTCGAAAAAAACAAAAAAAGAATCGGCAGCAGGCTTACCTGCCTTATTGACTCTGCGGATAATAAAAGTACTGCTCAGGCTCGCTTCTATGGCCAGGCTCCTGTTATCGACAGCGTCTGCTTTGTAAAAAACTGCTCAATCAAACCAGGCCAATTCATCGATGCAAAAGTAGTTGATACAAAAGATTACGATTTGATTGTAGAGCAAATTTAACGTTGATTTACGTTTTTTGTGTGAGTAGACTTGTTGATATGTTAAAGCTCATTCCAAACATCCTGACTTTTGGCCGGCTTGCTCTGACCATCGTCTTTCTCGTTATGATTTTTTACTCGCCTTCTGTCCAGAATAAATCATTCTTTTTGGATATCGCCTTTGTTATTTTTGTTGTTGCAGGTCTTACCGATATTATTGATGGCCCCATCGCCAGAAAACTGAACGTCGCCAGCAAGTTTGGCCGAATCATAGACCCCCTTGTTGACAAAATCTTCGTCTGCGGAGCCTTTATCTGTTTTGCCTTAATCGGCGAGCCTAAACTCTTTAACCTGCCTGACGACACCCTTATGATAATCCACTGGTTGGTAGCTGCCATTCTCATTTCAAGAGAGGCCTACGTTACCGCATTGCGCCATATCGCAGAAGCCCGCGGCGTCAATTTCGCAGCTACCTTCTCCGGTAAGATTAAGATGTTCCTGCAGTCATTTGCCATTGGAACCGTGCTAATCAAAATGGCACACGTTCAAACTGCCAACTGGGGATATTGGTTCACTGCCGTAACGTTTTTGATTATGCTGACAGTTACCATTGTCTCAGGAGTAAGGGCCACCCAGCGTCGTTCCTGGAGACAAGCCTTAGCCTAAACCGCTGTTATTTTCACCTTAGACCTTTAGTCTCTTTTTTATCAATTCAGCGACTTTCTTGCCGGATTTCAGCATCCCGCCAAAAATCGGACCCATCCTCGGCAAATTATATGTATCGCATACCGACATCCCCGCGACATAAAGACTGGGGAAAACTTCTCCCGTCTTCTCCACAACGCCAGCTTCCGATGTCTCCACATTCATAAAATACTCCTGAAGCTCTTTCGGGAAAAGTTCAGGCTTTCTCCTCTTCAACATGCTGACCAGCTCAGCCGGATGACCCGTCGCATCAATTGTGAACCTGCCGCAAATGCAAAATGGGTCAACGTGCAGCTTTATCGTTCGCGCACTTGCGTTGTTAACTACAACGCCTTTTACGGTTTCTTCCTTCAGCACAATATCCTCAGCTTCTATTAAATTGAATATCGCAGCACCTGCCTTTTTAGCCTTGTAAGCCAAACCTGTCGCAAATTCTATCGCATCTGCCGTGTATAACTCCCCTTCTCTCTTTGTTGTAATACCTATCTCGTCTAAAATCTCCTTATCTTCAAAAACAACCACATTATACCCCGCTGCTCCTCCCCAGATGCCGCCTCCTATCGAAAGCTTCTTTTCAACTACCGTAGTCTTGATACCTGCCTTGGCCAGATAGTAGCTCGCTGCCAGACCCGCTGGACCAGCTCCGACTATAACAACATCATTCTCAAGATGCTCCGACAGCCTTCTGCTGTAATCTTCTATAATTATTCTGCCTATCTCGATTTCTATCATTTTTGTTCCCTTTCCTTTTAATCTGTTAAAAAAGTTACTAAACAAAAAAGCACTCCTGCAAAAGGAGTGCTTCAAAACAACACTTTATACCTTCCTACGCAGGTCCTAACCTGTTCAGGTTCTTAGGGTCACCCAGCACTTATTTGGCTTATTTTGCACCTGCGATATAAAACAAAAATGCAACCGCCAAATAAGTGCTGGGTTTCTCAGCTTTCAGCCGGCCTTTCAGCCCGGCCTGCAGCTCCCCTGGCAAAACCAAATTGTTCTAATATTATAATACCACCTTACAGCAACCGCAAGATTTTTTAAATATCTGGTCCTACGCTTTTTTATAAGGAAAGCCGCCGCAGCAGTTGCCCATTCGCTGCCGCGGCGGCTTGAATTCTTAAACTTCTTCCCGGTGATTATGTATTCCCGGAAAATTAGGTTAAGTTTGGCTTATTGTTCTTCAACAGCCTTATAAGATTGAACTGTCAGCCATTTCTGTTTGTCTTTTTCAGAAACTACTCCTTGTACCTCAACGTCTTCGCCGTCCATTTCCTCGCCAAGCGCTATTCCCTTCTCATCGAGAACAACTTCGTATGTAACCGCATCTGTAATCAACTGCACGGATACTATCACGTCGTTGGCGTCTCTGAGAACACTAACGTAACCTTGCAGCGTAATGGAATTGGGCTCGGGGTCCTCTGCCGCAAGGCTGACCGTAGTCAGGAGCAAGGCTGTTACCATTGCCAGAATTAAGGTCGCCATTCTCTGCTTTCCTGCTAACATTTTTTTCTCCTATGAATATGGTTAATAATCTGAAAAACGGGTCAGATATGTACCTGGAGCTCGGAATCATATAATTATAGAACACGAACAGACAGGCACATTTTCTTTCCACGTTAACTATACACGTCTTTTTATAAAAGTAATCACCTAAGTCCCTCTAAATGTTTATAGACTGTTCAGGATGTCTCTATATAAAATTAAAACTAAAATCCTAACTATAAATCCAGAAATAGTCAAGGGAAATTTATAAAAATAATGGAACTATTGAAATAAACAATACCCAAATTTTTGGATTCTTTTTTTTGACGGGTTTTCTCAGATTTACCTTCTTGACACAGCCACCCCCAACCTCTATCATAGCGTCAGTAACAATGCTCTTTAGGATATGTTAACTTATGTCTAATAAAGGATTTACGCACCTTCATCTGCACAGCCAGTACTCTCTGCTCGATGGCGCAATTACCTATGACGGTTTGCTCAATCGCTGCAAAGAGCTGCAAATGGATTCCGTAGCCGTTACCGACCACGGCAATCTCTTCGGCGCCATCGAGTTCTATACAAAAGCCCAGGCCGCACATATCAAGCCTGTCATCGGTATCGAAGCATACGTCGCACCACGCAGCAGGTTCGACAGACAAAAATCCAGCATAGCCGATGCCGCTTATCACCTTATACTTTTAGCAGAAAACAACACCGGTTATAAAAATCTCTTGAAACTGGCCAGCATTGGATACACAGAAGGTTTTTACTACAGACCCAGAATTGATAAAGAAATCCTCACCGGGCTAAGTGCCGGGTTGATAGCAACCTCAGCCTGTTTCAAAGGTGAAATTCCAACCCATCTTGCTAAGGGCGATGAAGCCGCCGCAATCGCCGCCGCAGGAAGCTACCTGAAGATATTCGGCCACGACAGATTCTTCATCGAAATTCAAAACCACGAGAACGAGAACGCCGACGTCTGCGAGGCCCTTATAAATCTTGCAAATAAAATGGGATTGCCGCTCCTTGCAACAAACGATGTCCATTTCCTCCAGCAGGATGATTGGCAGGCGCACAATTGTTTATGCTGTATTGGCACCGGAAAAAACGCAGACGACCCCACCCGGATGATTTATCCAGAGGATGTTTTCTTAAAAAGCCCTGAACAGATGCACTCTTGTTTCGCCGATATTCCGCAGGCTTGTGATAACACCCTTGAGATTACCAGGCGATGTAATGTCGAGCTTGATTTAAAAACTCGACACGCTCCTACCTTCAAACCTGAAAATGGCTCAACTCCCGAGGAGTTTCTAACTAAAATCTGCTATAAGGGCGCAGAGCAGCGATACGGAAAAATCACAGACCAAATAAAAAACCGTATCGATAGAGAACTTGACGTAATCGAATCCAAAGGCTTTGCAAGCTACTTTCTTATTGTCTGGGACTTCTGTAGCTATGCACACAGAAATAATATCCCTGTAGGAGCAAGAGGAAGCGCTGTTGGCACAGTTGTCGGTTACTGCCTCGGTTTATGCGATGTCGACCCTATTCGGTACGACCTGCTTTTCGAACGGTTTATGGACCCCCAGAGAAACGAAATGCCCGATGTTGATATCGACATCTGTCAAACTCACCGGCCCGAAATCATCAATTATGTCCGGGGAAAATACGGCCACGTCGCACAAATCATAACC
>Ga0209635_10005049_pt1 | contig 10409 bp, 9 predicted proteins | sample DeeMarSWOR230_32_FD_187463 | JGI IMG/M metagenome (GOLD analysis project Ga0209635, IMG submission 187463) | Marine sediment microbial communities from White Oak River estuary, North Carolina - WOR-2-30_32 (SPAdes) (version 2) | ecosystem: Environmental > Aquatic > Marine > Intertidal zone >...
AAGAGATTGCCGCGCTTCGTTCGCAATGACACTCTTATCTTCAATATCACTACAGAAAGTGTTACCTAATTACTGAGCATATAGACCTGTCCCCTTTTTACCCTTTTTAACTTTTTTGAACTTGAATTTTTTTTGGATATAATTAATATATAAAGATGGAAAGGAAGCATCTGTAGAAGAGACATAGAAAGATTTTGGTTATAAAGGTCCAGGCCTTATGGAACACATCGGTTTATACTTAAGGGACATATATTTTCATAAGAAGAGTGGTCCTCTAATTTTCAAGTATGAAGATATACAAAGATACCTTTTCTTCCATGATGGTTTTTTAGTTTTTGCCAAAATGACCCATCCTCAAGAATTACTGGGAGAAGTTTTGCTTAAGCTGGGAAAAATTTCAAAGCAGACCTATTCAGAAATTGACTCTTACATCGACCCGACGCTTAAATTAGGGGAAAGTTTGATGAAAGAAGGTCTTCTCTCTGAGGACGATTTGTATGCTGGCTTGGCCTATCAGATGAGAGAAATAACGTTGCATATTTTTCCCTATTTTGATGGAAAATTTAAGTTTCAAGAGAGAAGTAAATTCGACGAGGAGGAATTCAAATCTAAGATTACTATTCCTGATTTAATTGAGGAGGGAATAAGACGGATAAAGTACCATCCGCAGTTGGAAAAATTCATGGTGAAAAAGGTGCCTTTTCCTAAGAGTGAGGATTTCACTGACCGTTTAACAGAAGAAGAAAGGAACATAATTGGCACAATTGATGGACATTCTTCAGCAGAAGATCTTTTTTATTCTGGAGATTTCGATCCTAAGTTTTTTTGGAAGAGCCTCTATCTCTCTTATTGCTTGAATATAATAGACATTAAAGATGTAGAAGAAGCTCCCTTGAAAAAGGAAAAGGCTGAGAAAGCTACTTTCGAAGTTACGGATGAGAAGCTAGCCGAGGTCATGGAAATGAGTGAGCAGCTTCCGACAATGGATTATTATCAAATTTTAAATGTTCCCGAAGATTCTTCTCCATACCAGATAAAATTATCTTATTTTCGCTTGGCTCGCGAGTATCATCCTGACTGCTTCAGTAATGATCTTCCTTCAGATATAAAGGAAAAAATTGAGGATGTATTCGCTCATATTACAAATGCTTACGATACCCTCGGCGATGAAAAAAAGAAGCAGGACTATGATTCCAAAAGAGAAGCCTCTCCGGAACTGGGTGGAAAGGAGTTGGAAAAGAAAGCAGATATTAAGTATCGTCAGGGTAGGACGCTGTATAATCAGGAAAGATACGAAGAGGCTTTATTACTTTTAGAGGAAGCTGTGAGGTTAAAGAAGAACAAAGCGATCTATTTTCTGGTGCTTGCTATGGCAAAGTCGAAAGTTCCTCCGTTTCATAAGAAAGCTGAAGAGGACTTCCAGAAGGCCATTATGTTAGAACCTTCAAATCCAGAATGTTATATAGAATTAGGAAAATATTATAAAGAAGAGAGATTTTTAGATAAGGCTAAAAAACAATTCAGAAAGGCTTTAGAAGTTGATCCTGAACATAGAATTGCCCTCAAGGAATTAGGATTGACAGAGAAACCCAAGAAAAAGGGACTCACGGGAATTTTTGAAACTTTGACAAAAAAGAAAAAGAAGAGTCAGGATTAATCTTTCTTGACAAGCTTTAAGAACTCTTTTTCCTCGAGAGTTGGAATACCCAGTTTCCGAGCCCGTTCTAGCTTTGATCCTGAGGAATCACCTACCACAACATAAGTCGTTTTACTACTGACCGAGCTGGAGACAGTCCCTCCTAAGTCTTCGATAATTTCTGTGGCCTCCTCCCTGCTCAAGTCTAAGAGCTTTCCTGTAAGAACAAAAATTTGTCCGGCGAGAGGACGTTCGCCTTTTTTCTCTTCCTTCAAGGAGGAAAAGTTCAGGCCGACTTCTTTCAATTTATTTATAAGCTCGATGTTTTCAGGCTGATTAAAAAAGAATACGATGCTTTCGCCCACCTTGGGCCCGACATCTTCTATCTGGATAAGTTCATCTAAAGACACCTTGGCTAAAGAGTCAATATCTTTGAAATAATCAGCCAGAGCCTGGGCGGTTCGTTCTCCCACATGTCTTATCCCGAGGGCATAAATCAGTCGGCTAACATCTCTTTGTTTTGATTTCTCAATTTCATCCAATAAATTCTGAGAGCTTTTCGGTCCCATCCTTTCGAGATTCGCCAGATCTTCAAGGTTCAGAGAATAGAGGTCTGGTATTTTTTCGACTGATTTTTTCTCTAAAAGCTGATCTACCAACGCTACTCCCAATCCTTCTATATTCATAGCCCTCCGCGAGGCAAAATGGAGAAGAGATTCTTTCAATTTGGCAGGACAGGATGGATTCGTACAGCGTGAAATCGCTTCTCCCTCTGGCCTGAAAGTTGAAGAGTGACAAACAGGACACTTGGAGGGGAAAATGAATTTTTTTTCTTTTCTTGTTCGTCTTTCTTTCATAACGGAGACAACCTTGGGTATGACATCTCCGCTGCGCTCGATGAGAACATAATCTCCCACTCTGAAGTCCTTTCTTTTTATCTCATCTTCATTATGGAGAGTAGAGCGGCTTATAGTGATTCCAGAGAGTTTAACTGGTTCTAGAATAGCAACGGGGGTTAAGGCGCCTGTTCTCCCTACCTGAACAGCGATAGCTTTTATCTTTGTCGTGGCTTGTCTGGCAGGGAATTTGAATGAAATGGACCATCGGGGAAATTTGGCTGTGCTCCCCAGAAGCCTTTGCTGTTCGGTCGAGTCAACCTTGACCACGACTCCGTCAACATCATAATCCAAGCTCTCTCTTTTCTCCCGCCATTCCTCCCAAAAGGAGATGACTTCCTTCAGATTAGAGCAGTGACGAGAGGAAGGATTGGTTTTGAATCCCAGCTCTCTCAAGGTCTTTAAATTTTTCCACTGGCTTGTTCGCTCTTTTCCTTCGATGAAAATGGAGTAGAGGAAAACATCTAAGTGGCGCGAAGCTACTTCTTTAGGATCGAGGAGACGGAGAGAGCCAGCCGCTGCATTCCTGGGATTAGCAAAAAGAGGCTCTCCCATTTTTGATCTTCCCTTGTTTATTTTTTGGAAAGATGGAAAGGGCAAATAGACTTCTCCTCTGACCTCTATTTCATGGGGATCATTGATTATAAGCGGGAGGCTCCTGATTGTTTTGACGTTCAGGGAGACATCATCTCCTCTGAAGCCGTCTCCCCGGGATACAGCTTGAAAATACTTTCCATCGCGGTACATGACCGAAATACCCAGACCATCTATTTTCAACTCAGCTACATATTCTATTTTTTCTCCAGGAATGATTCTTTTAATTCTCTTTTCGAATTCCCTTAATTCTTCTATGCTGTAGCAGTTATCCAGGCTGAGCATAGGGGTACGGTGCTCAACAGATTCGAATCCAGTGACTGGTTGTTCACCTACTCTCTGAGTGGGAGATTCAGGAGTGATCAGTTCAGGGAACTGCTTTTCAAGTTTTTCTAGCTCTTTAACGAGCGTGTCAAATTCATAGTCGGCAATCTGAGGGTCGTTATCTACATAATATTTTTTTTCGTGATATTTTATGCTTGTTCTTAATTTCTGGATTTTTTGGGCGGCCTGCTTGAGAGAAAGGGATTTGGTTGCCATTCTTAGTCACCATATTTGGTTGTAAGGACTGATAGGCTTTTCTGCATGTGTGTGGGCAGATGAATGATATAATAGATTAGGGAAAAGTTCAAACGACAATTAATAGAGCTCTCTTGGGCTCAGGCCTTGCCATCAGGAAATGTGCTTTTCCTGCCTTTTACCCTTATAACATTCATTTGGAAAAGGCTTGACTCCTATTATACTTGTAACAATCCGCATGATAAACCCTGACCCCACACATGGAAGGTTAAAGGTTAATTGTTGCCCAGAGGCAGATTGCCTCAAAAATTAGGCTAAGAATTGACTAATTCTATCTGGTACCTAATCTTAGTTTGGTTTCTTCGATGAGTTTATTGAACTTGTCTAAGACGATTTTCTGCTCAGCTTCAAGCTTTTTAATGGCCTTCTCCTCTAGGTCGATTTCTTCTAGCATAGCATCCATCTCTTTTTTCTCTTCGTCGGATAAGTCTTCTTCGTCTTTTTCTCCGAATTTGTCGTTGAATTTAGTTGTGAGTTCTTCCAATTTTTTATTTTTCTTTTGGAGTTCTTTAACGTTCTCGTTGTATTTGGTGTTCTTATCCGAGGTGAAGAAAATACTTTCAGCTAATTCCATGGCTTTTTTTGAGTTTGAAGCCGAGAGGAAGCTGGCATCGAGCAAGTAACGGATTGCTTCCTGGGAGACTGAGGGGTTTGATTTTGTCTTATCAGCTAGGATAACTCCCACATAAAAAGCCATTTCACCACTTTTTTGTTTTTCATAAGCCAGTTTGAAGTATTTCAATGCTTCTTCTTTTTTCTTGTTTTTGTAAAGGGTTTTAGCGTAGAAAGCATAGCTTGCGAAGTCTTTTAGAACCGAAACGGGAATTTCAAAAGCCTTTTCCGCATCCTTGTAAAACCTGATATCATAAAGGGATTTTCCTAGCTTCTTCAGGCTATTGGCGATTTGAGCATTTTTTAGGATATTATAGGAGTTTATATAGGAGTCAACAGCCTCTTTCAGGTATTTCGACTTTTCCAGGGCTTGTCCATGGGTAAAGTAGCCGGCTCCTATAAATTTATCCCATTGCTCTGGAGTTGCATCTGCAGACCTATTATTCTTATTGGCTTGGGCAATTTCGACGACTTGGGAGGCGTAGTTTTTGGACTTTTCCAGATTCTGACCAAGTTCACTGTAAACAGCTGAAACTGTTAATAAAACATTGCATTTCGTGAGGTCATCCAGGCCACCCAATGCCAGAGCTTTCTCACCATATTCTATGGTTTCTCTGACCGTCTTGCCCGCATAATTTTGCACACAGAGGGTGGCGTAGACAAAATTTTCGTATTGAGTTCCTTTGCCTGCATATTTTGCCAGATAATCTTTGAGGAGTTTGACTCTTTGGGCAGCATCCGAAGTGGTCATAGCTTTGATGTAGTCATCGTTAGCAGCAACTTGAGCTGACAAAGAAGCAGAGATAAAAAGAATCATAATTAGTGTCGTCAAGGCTGTTTTTTTCATTTTTGGACCTCTAATAAAAATTTTATGCATAATAGCGCGCACGTATCAAAATGTCAATAATATAAATAATTTAATATTGTTGATAGATGCAATAATATGATAGCAAAATACATGCCAAATTTAAAGAAAGTGAGTGGATTTGGATATACTCCCCTCCCGTTATGGGGTCAGGTCTTGCTTTTTGCCTTTACCCATACAAACGCAATTTATACTAATGCATTATATTGCGTACGATCCAGCTCTTTTTATATTTGGGAAGGGGAGCGTGGCAAAATCTCATACTGAGGATAGGAGATATCTATGTCGCTTTCACCCTTGCAATGAAATTTTAAAGCGTTTGTACGAGATTTTCGAGACAAGCAAAAAGCAAGACCTGACCCTACCATGGACCCCAAGCAAAAAGCAAGACCTGACCCTACCATGAGATACTTGCTTTGGAATTATGTTTTTGGACATTTTAAGAGGTGTGGTATAGAATAAAATAAAAATGGGCGAAAAAAAGCCGGATTTCCCGGGGCATTTTTTGGACAATGTGGGAAAGCCTTTAAAAAAGTCTGTGCTTCTTCGAGATTATTCAAACTTTAAGATTGGCGGAGAGGCGGATTATTTTTTTGAAGCGACTTCCATCGCCGAGCTGTTGAAATCGATTCTTTTAGCCCGAGAACAATCTTTTCCTTACTTCATTATTGGAGGGGGATATAACCTTCTTTTCGATGATGACGGATTTCGCGGTCTCATCATAAAAAACAGTGTGAAGGGTATAAAGCAAATGGGGAAAAAAGCAGAGATAGAAGCATTAGCTGGTACTCCTTTGAGGGATTTGATTCAATTCTCGATAGAGAAAGGTTTTAGTGGCTTTGAATTTTTAGCAGGTATTCCAGGAACCGTAGGCGGGGCTGTTTTTAGCAACGCTGGTGCCTTCGGTCATAGCATCGGAGAATTCTTGAAGGACGCTGAAATCCTAAACAGGCAAGGAGAAAGAGTTAAGGTCAAGAGTGATTATTTTGAGTTTAGATACCGCCATAGCGTCCTGAGTAAAAAATATGATGTCTTTTTAAGAGCTGTTTTTGAACTTCAACAAGGAGAGAAAGAAGAGATAAAGGCACGCATTGAAGAGAATTTAGAAAAAAGGAAGAGCAATCATCCTCCAGAGGATGCAGCTTATGCTGGCAGCTATTTCAAAAATCCTGTTCTTCCTGATGGGAGAAGAGTTCCTGCTGCCCATTTTTTAGATAAAGTCGGGGCTAAGAACGTGAGGGTTGGTGGAGCAGCTGTTTACGGGGACCACGCGAATTTTATTATGAACAAGGAGAAGGCATCAGCCCAAGATGTTCTTCGCCTTGCCCAGGAACTCAAAGAACGAGTGAGAGAGAGATTCGGTGTCGAGCTTGAAGAAGAGGTTATTTTCCTTCCAGCACGTCCTTCAACACCTTGATTTTTTGGGGAGAAACTTTTCCTTCTCTTCTGGCCATTTCCAGTGCCTGTGCTGCCAGCCTCGTGTATGTTTCATAATAAGGGGGGAAATTTCGCAAAGCCTCAAGATGCTTTTGTATGGATTCCTGATCCCCTCTTATAACAGGACCGGTCAAAGAGGTTCTGATGTTAAATTTCTTTACATTATGTAAAGTCCCTTTCACTAAAGGTAGGAGAATCTGGAGTGCCTTTTCCTCTTGAAGATCTATCTGCTTGAGAAGAGACACTGCCATTTCTAAAAGAACCACAAAAAAGTTAGAAGCTGTGCTGCAGGCTGCATGGTAAAGAGCCTTGTCTTCTGGTTGAAGGATAAGAGGATGGCCTCCGAGTCGTCGAACAATTTTCGTAGATAAAGCTAAAGCCTCAGTGCATCCTTCGAGTCCAAAATAAATGTTTTCAAATTGTGTCGGGGGGGTTTTCTTTTGCGCAAAGGATTGGATGGGATGGAGGGAGGCAGTCAAAGCGCCTTTGTCCTTTAAAGGTTTAAGGACTTCAGATGGGACGAGACCGGAGCAATGAAAAACAAATTTTTTTGACCAATTAATGTCCGAGCTGGCAAGTACTCTTGTTACCTTTGTAATATCTTCATCAGGTAAACATAAAAAGACGATTTCTCCAACTCTTGCTGCCTGGATATTATCAATGGAAGCTATTCCTTCTCCTATGATTTTCCTGCTCTCTTCAGCAGAAGAGGTCGTCCTGCAGGAGAGTGCCTTGATCTTGTAGCCTTTCTTTGAGAGAGCGTGTCCCAGCGAGGTTCCGAGTCTACCTGCACCGATTATGGAAATATCAGTCATTTTTCATCCTTAAAAATCTTGAGCCATTGATTTATCTCTAAAGGGGAGAGCGAGGTAACTTTTTTCTCTATTTCCAAAGATTTTCTGTGTTCTTTCAGCGCTGTTTGAAGCTCACGGTTAAACTCTTTAGAGCTCAGGGGAGTAGCTCTTTTTGACTTGGCGAATCTTCTAATCTCGCGGTCTGAGCTGACCACAAAGAATCTTCTTAAATCTGTTTGTTTCGAAATTAATTCTTTAATGGTTTCGTCAGCGTCCCCGCCCAAAGGAGGAAAGATTACGGAAAACTTTTTTTTCTGAAACTCCTCACCTATTAAGTTTAAGACTGGAGTTCCGTCAAAAACCAGGACAACTCTTGTTTTTTTCAGGCGCTGGAAAATCAAAAGACGAGAGACAAGGCGGTATTTAGCTTGGGGATCCTTGATATTGCGGGGCGAATCATGTCCGATGAAATTACTGCCATCGATTAAATAAGCCATTTGAGAAGGTGTGAATAAGAAGGCAGAACGTTTAAGAAGCTACAGAGTGTAAGATTCTCCTGGATTGAGGATGATGACTTCTGCCAGATCTCCTACTCTTTTTTTGAATTCTTCAGGATCAGCGCTGACAATAGGAAAAGTATTATAATGGATAGGAATGACTTTTCTTGTCTGGATGAACATCACTGCCCTTACGGCAGATGGAACACCCATGGTGTATCTGTCTCCGATAGGAAGAAAACTCAAGTCTGGTTTAAAGAATTCACCGATAAGTTTCATATCATAGGTTAGTCCTGTATCGCCGGCATGGTAAATTTTCTTGCCATCAATCTCGATAACCACTCCCGCCGGGTCACCTTTTTCAGCCGAGTGGAGAGCTTGAACCATGTGAATTTTCACTTCTCTTGTTTCTACTGTGCCTCCGATATTCATTCCTTCGGCTGCTATGCCTTCTGCTTCAGCCTCTACTGCTATCTCATGGATACCAACGAGGGTGGCGCCTGTTTTTTTACAAATTGCAAAGGAGTCTCCTAAATGGTCGCTGTGATAATGGGTGACAACGACAAGGTCTGCTTCTGTAATCTCTTCCGGAGTGGCTGAGGCAACGGGATTTCCTGTTAAAAAAGGGTCAATGTATACAGTTTTTGAACCCTGCAGTTTTATTCCTGAATGTCCTAACCAGGTAATTTCCATTGTCCTTACCTCCTTTTTATCTCTATTATCCTGGCGGCCAATGCATCCGCCTTCCCCCTAAGAGATGAAGGTGGATGTGAAAGACTTCCTGGCCTGAATCCTTGGCAGTGTTGAGCACAATCCTGTAACCTTTTTCAGCGATTCCTTTTTCTTGCGCAATCTGCCGCGCTTTAAGGAGTAGGTGGCTTAAGATATTCTTTTTCTCTTCGGGGATATCATTTAATGAGGCGAAGTGTTCTCTGGGAATGAGAAGAATATGGATCGGAGCTTGGGGATTTATATCATTGAACGCGATCATTTTATCGTCTTCAAAGACTATGCTAGCCCGGATTTCTTTGTTTATGATCTTACAGAAAATGCAGTCTTCCATCTTAGACCTTCTTCTCCTACTCCCTTATTCTTTCAATATGGGCTCCGAGAGACTTAAGCTTTCCTTCCAGTTTCTCATATCCCCTATCCAGATGTTCGACTTCGTTGACAATGGTTTCTCCGTTTGCTATCAACCCAGCCAGAACAAGAGAAGCGGAAGCCCTAAGATCCGAAGCTAAGGTCTCTGCTCCCGAGAGGGGAGTTTTTCCTCTAACTATGGCCTTATCTCCAGAGACCTCGATATTTGCTCCAAGACGCAACAATTCGTTAATGTGGGTAAATCTTCTGTCGAAAATAGTCTCTGTGATAATGGATGTTCCGGAGGCTTGAGTCATCAATACAATAAACTGGGCTTGCATATCGGTAGGAAATCCCGGATAGGGAGAGGTCGTGACATCTTGAGACCTAATATCTTGGCTTCCGATAACACGCAGTGAGTGATTATTGAGTTGCTCTATTTTTGCTCCAGAGTATCTCAGTTTTTCAATGATGGTATCGAGATGGTGGGGCTGGACATGGGTTAGCACGATGTTTCCTCGGGTTAATGCGCTGGCTACAAGGAAGGTCCCTGCTTCTATCCGATCGGGGATGATATCATGAGTAGCTCCGCTCAGCTCTTTTACTCCTTTGATCCGTATGGTTTCCTGGCCAATTCCATCAACCTTAGCTCCCATCTTTACTAGAAGCTCGCACAGGCCTGATACCTCTGGTTCCAAGGAGCAGTTTTTTAAAACAGTCTCTCCCTGGGCCAGGGAAGCTGCCATTATAAGATTTTCTGTTCCCCCCACGGATTTTTTCTCGAATTCTACCTCTGCTCCATGGAGTTTTTTTGCTTCTGCTTTAATATAGCCATGTTCGAGACTTATCGTCGCCCCTAATTTTTCTAATCCATGGATATGGAGGTCTATGGGACGGGAACCGATGGCACAGCCTCCTGGCAAGGCGACTATCGCTTTTCCGTAGCGAGCCAAGAGAGGGCCTAAGACTAGAATGGACGCCCTCATGGCACTGACCAGTTCATAGGAAGCCTCAGCAGATTTAATCTTTTTTGCTTGAATGGATAAAGTGTTTTTTCTCTTGCTGTAGTTGGCTCCCAGCTCCTTCATGACGGTTAAAATCGTAAAAACGTCTTTAACAAGGGGGACATTTTTGAGCCTCACCTTTTCTCTGGTCAAGAGCGAGGCTGTAATAGCGGGAAGGACTGCATTTTTTGCCCCGCTGATTTTGACTTTTCCCTTTAGTTGTAGGTTAGGGTTTCCGACGATTCTGATTCTTTCCATGTGCAATCATTCTAAAGTATTACCATTTAAAATTCAACTTTTGACTTTTGGGGTCAGACTTGCAAAACTTGAGTTATTAATGAAAAAGTTAAAAAGGGGACAGTGAGAAAGGGGACAGTGAGAAAGGGGACAGTGAGAAAGGGGACAGGTCTTTATG
>Ga0209635_10005051_pt1 | contig 10408 bp, 12 predicted proteins | sample DeeMarSWOR230_32_FD_187463 | JGI IMG/M metagenome (GOLD analysis project Ga0209635, IMG submission 187463) | Marine sediment microbial communities from White Oak River estuary, North Carolina - WOR-2-30_32 (SPAdes) (version 2) | ecosystem: Environmental > Aquatic > Marine > Intertidal zone >...
AGATAAACCAGTATCCTAGCTACAGTTTTCATTTTGCTAAACCTAGACGTTTTAAAACCCTTAAAGCAATTAAGGTGATCCATTTGCTTGGTTTGCCCTTCACCTCTATGTTAGTCTGCATCCTTCCAATGGGCGCACTTTCCAAAATCCATGTCCCGTTGTCTTGTCGTTTTTGCAAGAGAACCTCCACGGCGTCGTTCAAACGTTCATCCTTCACGTAACCAAGCTCAGTTAAAACGTCTAATCCCCTCAGTATGTTGTATCCATAAAACCATGGAAAACCAAGTTTTAGCCATGATTGGCTGATTACCTTATAGTTGTGGTGATCCGCCTTGAAGAGACGATGCATAAGCAAAAATTCTGCTCCTCTCTCTATTGCTCGTTCCATTTCTTTTGTTAGATTCTTTCTAGGGACTTGACTGAAAGCTTCCATGGGACAGATTGTCCCGTAGAAGCATCCATGCGTGTCTTTTACGTGTGCTCGCCAGTAGGGACAGAGCCATCCGCCGTCCCTGTTCTGAATCTTCACAAGCCATTCTAAAGCCTTCCTTACCCTCGGATCATTTGAGTAGCCTATTCTAATCAACGCTGTAGCCATGTTGCCAGTGAGACATGAATATTGATGCTCAAAAACAAGGGTGGACGCCCAGTCGTTCGGCAAAGGCAACTTCTTTCCTTTTTCGCGCAACCGATCATACTCCTCCAATGCGCGCTCACGAGTGTAACTCGAAAAGCCACCTTCATCCAACTGAAACTGAAAAATGTATTCACAAGCATTTCTGACTCTTTCATCACTTCTATCCATTCCCAACTGACCCAGCGTCATTATCTGCCAATAAGAAGATTTGTACTTAGGATGGTAAGGATTGGCTGGTTCTTCCCAGTATCCCTCTGGATTCTGCTTTGACAAGATTCTCTTCACTACTTTGGATGCTGAAACAGCTTTCTTCGCAGCCACCACTTGCGAGTCATCTTCATCTTTGCCGAGAAGGTCGCGCAACGTAAAATAGTGAACTGAAGGGTTCGTTTTTTCAAGAAGCCAATCCATTAGACTTTCTTTCGGAAGCTGCGGCTGATTGTCCATGAGTTTTCGCCTTTAAATTCGAGATTCGTAAATGGTGGCGGGCCCGAGGGGAATTGAACCCCTGACCTACGGGTTAAGAGCTTCAACCTAACCCTATGTAACGGTTAGTCCGCCGCTCTAACCTTGCTGAGCTACGGGCCCTTTCTTGGCTTTCCGTAATTATGCAATTCATTCGGTTTAATAAATTTAGCTTCTAGCCACCTAACACCAATAGTTTTAAGTTTCAATCCCTATTTTCGGTTGTGAGGGACAAGCTTTGGGTGAAATTGTTTTCGTCGGGCTCGGCTTACACGATGATATGGGAATAAGCCTACGAGGCTTAGAAGAGGTGAAAACGGCGGAAAAGGTTTTCATAGAACTTTACACGAGCTTAATGCCAGAATTCTCAATAGAAAACCTCGAGGGGATTTCCAGCAAAAAGTTCTGCGTTGTTACAAGGAAGGAGCTTGAGGAAGAGAACGGAGAAGCCGTTTTGAAGGCTGCCGAAACGGGTAAGGCTGTTTTGCTTGTTCCTGGCGACCCGCTCATAGCCACTACCCACGTTGCTCTGAGGATACAGGCTGAAAAAATCGGAATAAAAACACGCGTCGTTCACGGAGCTTCAATACTTTCAGCCGTCATAGGCTTGTCAGGCTTACACAACTACAAATTTGGGAAAACTGTTACCATACCTCTCCCCAGCGAAACTCCCTCAGAAACCCCATATGAGGTTATTGCCCAAAACAAAAGGTTTGGACTTCATACCCTTTGCCTATTAGACATCAAGGTGGACGAAAACAATTACATGAAAGCCCGTGAAGGATTAGAATCGCTCTTGAAGATTGAAGAGAAGAGAAAAGAGAGAATTATAACAATGGGTACACTTGCAGTGGGCATAGCGAGAGCTGGAAGCTGCAACCCAACAGTGAAAGCTGGCTTCGTGAAAGACTTGTTAACCTATGATTTTGGAGAGTCCCCCCACAGCGTAATTCTCCCTGGAAAGCTTCATTTTATGGAAGCTGAAGCCCTTATAGTCTTCGCCAACGCTCCTGAAAATCTGAGGGAGATGATTATGTGAGTCTGGAGGAACTCGCTTCAAAGTACATAGCTTCTACCGATTATGCCCTGAAAAAGATGGAAACTGTCAAGAATTCAATGAATATAGATGCGGAAGACATCGGGAAGGTTATGGAATACGTTAAAGCCTATCTAGAGGATGCAAAGTATTATAGGAATAACAAGAAATTTGAGGTAAGTTTAGCTTCGGTTGCCTATTGTGAAGGCTTGCTTGACGCGTTAAAACTGTTGGGAGCCGTGAAATTCGAATGGCCAGTCAAGAGGGAAAGAAGAAGCGAAAAATAGTCTTAGCTTCGGGTGTATTTGATCTGCTGCACCTCGGGCATGTGAAGTATCTGGAGGAAGCGAAGAAAGCTGGGAGTCGAAACGCTGAACTCATAGTAATCGTAGCTAGAGACAGCACGGTGGAAAAAAGGAAAAACAAAAAACCTATTGTATCTGAAACCCAGCGGCGCGCCCTTGTTGAATCTTTGAAAGTTGTCGACGAAGCTATCCTCGGCTGCGAAGACTTCAGCATAGAAAAGGTAATTGAAAAGATTAAGCCAGATATAATCGCTATTGGATACGACCAAGACAGTATGGAACAAACTGTGAGAAACTACGTGAAAGAAAAGGGGCTAAACATAAAGGTTGTGAAAATTGGCAAGTTTGGAGAAGCCCAATTGAACAGTTCTTTAAAAATTAAGCAGAAAATCATTGAAGATTATAAAAGATGAAAGACATGCACAAAAGTTCGACAAAGTCTATGCTAACTTACATAATTATTCTTTTAAACATAGCAGTTTATGCTTACACCTCCGTGCTTAGTGGAGATTTTATAGAAACAAATCATGATGTAATTCTTCAATATGGTCAAGTGAACCTATTTGTTATACATTACGGGTGGTATTGGCAGCTTATTACAGCCATGTTTATCCATGTCAACATAGTGCATCTGTTAGGTAACATGTTCTTTCTGCTTATCTTTGGGCTTAGAGCTGAGCAAATGTTTGCTATTAAAGAATACCTTTTCGTTTACTTCTTAAGCGGGTTAGCTGGAAACTTGTTGACACTGCTTTTGGGTCCTGTTACGATTCCCTCTGCTGGAGCTTCCGGTGCTATTTTCGGATTGTTTGGAGCATGCATCATTTATATCAGACGTTCAATCGGTCAATCGATAATTGGCGCGTTGCTGTATTCTTTCTTTCTGTTGATGCTGAGTGCAGGTCAAAACGTGAACAATCTAGCCCATCTTGGGGGCTTAGTCATCGGGTTAATTATCGGCTATCTGCTTGCTGCTACGCGGAAACCCAAAGTGGTTTACGAATACGAGTACTCTTTTCCAGCTTGACGTCAATTATCACGGAAGCGTTAAAACTTCAATCTTGACTTTGTGTCCATCCTTCAGCTCAAGCTGTTTTCTCAGAAAAAAGGGAGCGATAACCTCGACTACTGAAGAGTCGTAGTGGCTTCTTAAAGCTGAGATTAGGGCACCTTTCGCCTTGTTTTCTATTATTACGGGGTAACATTTCACGTGTCCGAAGGTACGGTTTTCATTCTTAAATCCCTCAATTTCAACTGCTGGGTAAGCCTCAAGCTCCGAACGAGTCTTGACATCATAATCTGTCGTTAGTTTCAGGTTAAGCGTGCCCGGGTAAGGGTCAAAACCTAACTTCTCTATGAACTGTTTCCTGTACCGTTCCTTACTTATGTAATATGCTCCTTCGCCCAACCCTGTGAAAACGACACCTTCTAGAGTCACTGAAGGGGGATAGACTGCTTCCATCAGAAGGCGCAGGTTTGAATAGAGTTTTTTCAGCTCCTTAAAACCAAGATCTGTGATTTTTATGAGGCATCCCTCAGGCGTTATGGTTCGACTGATCCAGCCTCTATCATCCAGTTCGATTAGGTGGCGTGAAGCCGTCTGCTGTGACAGGTCCAGCTTTCTCGCTAAATACTCTGTTGAAATCTTGGCTGTTCTTCGATGCGCCCCCATCTCAGCCAGCTTCAGAAGCGTGAAAAGGAGACGCCACACACGCCCATCAGTCATTGTGAAGCCTGCTCCCCCCCCGTCTACTCTAGAAGTAAAGCATTGCGTATTTAAGTAACTCGAAAAAGCTTCAAGTTTCATAAAATGCTGCGTTTACTAACATGCATACAAAAATCTTGGCGAAGTTTAAACGTGTTTAAACAATCCATACAGAATTCTTATCTTAGCCTTTTCTTCGAATTTGAATGTTCAGGCGTCGAATATGAAAGAGGCTAGGGCTTTCTCACCATGCCATATTACAGGCTTCTTCCAAATACTTGATCAACCGTCAAACTCTTTGTATGCCGGTTCCCGAGGGGCTGGCGTTTCACTAAGCCAAGGAGTGGAAACTGCTGTAAAGGTGAGTGAAGCCTTGAAAAGCTCTCTGCAAGTTAGGATCAACGGTTTCGATTCGAATTTCGCAGAGGTATCTAAACACGTTGTAGACTCCTTTCTTTCACGATTTAAAGAAATGGAAAACTTCGCGATCACTGTTGAACACCATGTTGAAGTTCCAACAGGTGCTGGATTCGGCACCAGCGGAGCTGCAGCATTAGGCTTAGCCCTAGCTCTAAATGAAGTTTTCGACTTGGGCATGTATAAAATAGAGGCTGCTCAACTTGCCCACACAGCAGAAGTTGATTGTAAAACGGGACTCGGCACAGTGATTGCCGAAACTTTCGGCGGTGTAGAAATAAGAGTGAAGCCTGGAGCGCCAGGAATTGGAGAAATAAAACATGTGCCACTCCCAAAAGACTATGTGACAGCTTGCCTAACCTTCGGTTCATTATCCACAAAAAAGTTTCTAAGAGATGAGGAAATCCGGAGGCGCATAAACAAGTTTGGCGGAAAACTCGTTGACAAATTAACCGCGGAGCCGAATGTCACCAATTTCATGAAGTTTTCTCGTCAATTCGCAGAGCATCTAGGATTAATAACTGAGAGAATAAGGAGAACCCTAGATGCGGCTGACAAGGCTGAGTTTATCTGCAGCATGCAGATGTTCGGAGAATCCGTATTCACTTTGGTTCAGAAAGACTCCCTTGAAAAACTTCTCAGAGTTTTCCGTAATTATTGTTCAGATGGAAGAATCATTGTCAGCGGAATCGACTTTCGAGGAGCACGACTTGTCAAATGAAGAGTGTCAGGATTCCGTCCGAACATCCGAGAGCAGAGTCTCTTCGAATACGGGAAAGGCTGATTGAACACTTCAGCAAAGATGTGGTGGCAACTGCTGGCCTTATAGCCCATGGTAGGGGAGAAGCCTTCGACTACCTCATAGGCGAGAAGACAACCAAACCAGCCTTAAAAGCCATAAAGGCGGCTGCATCGGCACTTTTGACAGCTGAAAAAGCAGTTATCTCGGTTAACGGCAACACAGCAGCCTTGGGAGCCGAAGAGATAGTACAGCTAGCGAATGTTACAAAAGCAAGAATTGAGGTTAACCTGTTTTATAGATCGCTTGAAAGAGAATTGTCAATCAAGAAATTGCTGGAAAAGGCTGGCGCCCATGAGGTTTTGGGGGTGGGTGAGGATGCTTCTGCAAAGATTTCGGAGTTGGGGAGCGAAAGGAGACGTGTAGATCCACGAGGTATACTTTTGGCTGATGTGGTTTTGGTGCCGTTGGAGGACGGAGACAGGACAGAAGCCCTCGTCAAGATAGGTAAAAGAGTGATAGCGATAGATCTGAATCCGCTTTCTCGAACAGCGCAGAAAGCGACAATCACCATAGTTGACAACGTTGTAAGGGCGATGCCGAAACTTGTTGAAGTGGCAAGAAAACTGAGACAAAACATAAAGAAGTGCCATAAAATCCTGGAATGCTTTGATAGTGAAAAAAACCTAGCTGAATCCATGATTTTAATAAAGGAAAGGCTTTCGAAAATTGCTGAAAAAGGCGATTACCTTACCTTGGAGAATGAAAAGCATTGAACTTTGACAAAATCTTTGTTTTAGGTGCTGGCGCTATCGGAAGCGTCTATGGAGCTTTCCTCTCCAAAAGAAACGACGTAGCGTTGATTGGAAACAAAGCTCATGTGAAGACTGTGAATTCAAAGGGTTTAGCAATTTCCGGAGACATAAACGAAACTTTCCATCTCACGGCTGACACAGAAATTCATGAAATACCAGAAAAAACGCTAGTCGTTCTAACAACAAAGGCATATGACTTGGCAAAAACCGTTAAAAAAACCAAGAACATGCTCAAAAAAGATACTGTAATTCTTGTCTTGCAGAACGGACTTGGAAACGAAGAAATCGTCAAACGTGCAGTTGGCGACCAAGCCAGAATTTTAAGGGGTGTGACAACAATAGCGGCTGAATTCTTCGAACCTGGAAAAATAAGATTTTGGAACGGAGAAACAACTATTGAGCACAATGAAGTTGCAGAGAAAATAGCTAAAATTTTCAACGAATGCACGCTGAAGACAAGGCTTTCTAACGATATCAAAAAAGAAGTATGGAACAAAATCATTGTTAACTGCGTAGCAAACCCGTTATCCGCAATCTTCCATATTAGAAATCATGAAATTGTTGTCGATTCACTAAAAACCGTTCGCCACAAAATTGTCAAGGAATGCGTTGAAGTTGGAGAAGCTGAAGGAGTCGCCTTTCCCAATCATTTGGAGGAAAGAGTCGACGACAAGATCTACACGTACACGAATTTTTCTTCCATGTATCAAGATATAGTTAAGGGTAAGAGAACTGAGATTGATTTTCTAAACGGGAAGGTGGTTGAGCTGGGTAAAAAACATCACATTACAACACCGGTAAGCGAAATGCTTGTAAGCTTAATAAAATTCATGGAGGAGAAACATGGAATTCCAAGAAAGAATTAAGCGGAAAAAAGGTAAAGAAAAAATCATAATGTTAACGGCTTACGACTATCAAATAGCAAAAATACTTGACGAGATAGGCATCGATCTGATCCTCGTCGGCGACAGTTTAGGAATGGTAGTGCAAGGTCACAGAAACACCAAAAGCGTGACCATTATGGATATGACCTATCACACAAAAGCTGTGGCAAGGGGAGCCAAGAACACACCAATCATAGGAGACATGCCGATAAACAGCTGCAACAATGTAAAAGACGGTTTAGAAAATGCTAAAAAGTTTATAGAAGCTGGAGCTGACGGAGTTAAGATCGAAGGAAACAAACCACAAGTTGTAAGAACTCTGATAGAGGCTGGAATTCCGGTGATGGGACATGTTGGAATGCTTCCCCAGATGGCTGAAACTTACCGCGTGAAAGGGAAAAAACTTGAAGAGGCCGAAGAAATCTTTCGGGACGCTTTGGATTTAGACCAGTTAGGCGTCTTTTCCATAGTATTAGAGTGTATACCCCAAAGCTTAGCGGAAAAAATAACCGAGAATGTGAAGACTCCAACAATTGGCATAGGAGCTGGAAGGTACTGCGATGGACAAGTTTTGGTAATAAACGACATGTTGGGGTTGGATGAGAGTTTCAACCCAAAATATGTGAAGAGGTACGCCACTCTGAACAAGGTGATAAAAGATGCCGTGGCTAGCTTTGTAAAAGAGGTTTCCGCTGGCAAATACCCAGACGAGGAGCATACATACCATTAGGTTTGAGGAGATTTGTGAGAATGGAAAATGAAGGTCTGTCTCAGAATTTAGTTTTCGAGGAACTTAAGTCAAGACTTAGAAATGATTTTGCGTATGATTCTGGAAGAGTCATCGGATCCATGTGCACTTGTCCACATCCTTTGGCTAGAAAAACGTTCACTTGTTTTCTCGATCGAAATCTGGGTGATTCAGGGCTTTTTCCAGCAATGGTTGAGCTAGAGAAGGAAACGATAAGCATGCTTGGCAGGTTGCTTTCGAACCCAAAGGCGTCAGGTCACATAGTCACTGGGGGAACAGAGGCTAATGCTTTGGCTTTGTGGGCTGCTAGAAAGCTTTCGAGAAAGAAGAACTGTGAAGTTATCGTTCCTGCTTCTGCACACTACTCCTTTGACAAAGCCGGAGACTTGTTAGGCTTGAAAATTGTTAAAGTCGGGTTGAACAGAAGATTTCAAGTTGACACAGAAACCCTCAGGAAAAGGGTAAATTCAAACACCGTGGCAATCGTTGGCATCGCTGGAACAACTGGTTTAGGAGTAGTTGACCCCATATCGGAACTCTCTGAAATCGCTACAGAAAACGGCTTGTATCTCCACGTTGACGCAGCATTCGGAGGATTCGTTCTTCCTTTCCTTAAGGAGATGGGGTTCAGCGTCCCAGACTTTGATTTCTCGTTACGAGGAGTTTGCTCAATAACGATTGATCCACACAAGATGGGTTTAGCCCCCATCCCAGCTGGGGGAATATTGTTTCGGAATGGCAAGCTCAGAGAGACTATCGCTTGGAATGTTTCTTATATGGCTGGAGGCGAGACCGAGCAAGCCACTCTTGTTGGAACACGTTCTGGAGCTTCAGTTATTGCCGTCTGGAGCTTACTGAAACATCTGGGGAAAGAAGGCTACAAAAAAATTGTTTCACAATGTATGCGTTTGACATGGAAACTTGCGAAGGAAATTCAGGAGATTAAAGGTCTAGACATAATTACAGAACCAACCATGAATATTGTTGGAATTAAATCCAAAGCATTTAGAATTGGGCAAATAGCAAAGGAATTAAGACTTAGAAAATGGTCGGTTTCCCTCTTTCCAAACCATATCCGAATAGTTGTTATGCCCCATGTTCAAAAAGAACACATTGAGAGGTTCCTATTCGACCTGAAAGATATTGCCCATAGATTAGGAGGTTGAAAAGGAGGACTATTGTTGTTTACCCATCCATCTAAGGATATTACTGGAACGAAAGGAGAGAAATTGAAAGGTAAACATGTAGTATTATGCATCACTGGCAGTGTAGCAGCTGTTCAATGCCCAGAAATCGCGAGAACTCTGATGCGGCATGGAGCAGAAGTCTTCGCTGTAATGTCTCCGATGGCTCAAAAAATAATTCATCCATATCTTATGGAATGGGCAACTGGAAACGCTGTCGTAACGGAGCTCACGGGCAAGATCGAACACGTGGCTTTGGTAGGAGAACAACCTAAGAAGGCTGACTTGGTGGTTGTTGCCCCAGCTACAGCAAATACCATAAGCAAGATTGCCTGCGGAATAGATGACACACCAGTAACATCTGTCGTTTCAACAGCTTTCGGCTCAAACGTCCCCCTGATCATCGTTCCGGCTATGCACCAATCCATGTATGAACATCCCATATTGGCTGAGAATATTAGGAAGCTAAATTCGTTGGGTGTTGAATTTGTCGGTCCGAGAATTGAGGAGGGGAAGGCGAAAATCGCTGATACAAAAGATATTCTCGATGCAGTCATCCACAGGCTTGCGGTTGAACAGGATTTTTCTAGATTGAAAGTGTTAGTTACCGCGGGATCAACTGTCGAATATATAGACCCTGTCCGGGTTATCACAAGCAAAAGTTCTGGAAGAATGGGCGTTGCAATAGTGGACGAAGCTTTAAGTCGCGGGGCAGAAGTGACGCTTGTCTACGGATTGGGAAAAGCGGTCCCTCCGTTACGGTCTTTTGTGATTTCTGTTGAAACAACGGAGCAGATGCGTGAAGCAGTTATTTCAGAGTTAGAATCGAAGAAATATGATGCAGTGATAGCTGTGGCTGCAGCCGCTGATTGGACGGTTGAAAAACCGTATTCTTATAAGGTTTCAACGCATAAGCTTCGTTCACTTGATTTGAGGCTGAAGCCTACCAAGAAAATTATTGATTACGTGAAGAAGGTTAGTCCCAAGACTTTTCTCGTGGCATTTCGTGCAGAATACAAGCTTTCCAGGAAGGATTTGATCGAGAGTGGGTATAAGAGGCTACTGGAAGCTGGCGCTGACCTCGTCGTTGTGAACGATGTTGGCAAGAAACGTGTTGGATTTGGAACCGAAACGAACGAAGTTTTCATCGTAGATAAAGAGAGAAAATTGGTTCATGTTCCTCTAGCTCCTAAACGGGAAGTTGCGAGGAAAATTCTCGATGTTGTAAGTGAGAAAATCAAATCAGAATAGTCTTATAAACACTTGATACGTGTTAGACGTGAGAGCAAATGAGCAAAAAGTTCAAGACTGTAGCTGTTGGCGGCACCTTCGACGAGTTCCATAGAGGACACAGAGCCTTGCTCATGAAAGCTTTTGAAGTGGGCGAACAAGTTCTGATCGGTTTAAGCTCTGATCGATTCGTTAAAAAACTAGGTAAACCGCATCAAACAGCACGCTACGAACAGAGACTAG
>Ga0209635_10005054_pt1 | contig 10405 bp, 10 predicted proteins | sample DeeMarSWOR230_32_FD_187463 | JGI IMG/M metagenome (GOLD analysis project Ga0209635, IMG submission 187463) | Marine sediment microbial communities from White Oak River estuary, North Carolina - WOR-2-30_32 (SPAdes) (version 2) | ecosystem: Environmental > Aquatic > Marine > Intertidal zone >...
CCGGCTGGTCAGCAATCTCGATGTGACTGAGCTTCTCCATTTCGGAGACGGGGATGTCGTCTTTAGTCAGGTATATGGAAAATCCTCCCGGAGAGGTACAAGCGTTGAGAGCCGGCGGTATTATTAAGATTAAAATTATTAATACTACTAGTGCCTTTTTCATGCCGTAAAATCCTGCTTATACCCCACTCCCCTCGTATGATATCTTTTCCCACCCGGGCCGCCCTCGTGTCATCACTGGCTTATCCCGTGTGTTAACATCTTTTCTACTCTCAAGGGGTGTTTAAGAGGGGCGCAGCCCCTCTTACTATTTTCCCCCTCTCCTGCGGAACGCCTTGTCAGGAGAGGGGGATTAAGGGGGTGAGGTCATGAATCCCCCCTACGGCTTTATATCAAACGTATAGGTCTTCATTACGGCGTCTATTTTAGCGGCTTCGGCTTTGCTGACCTCCACCAGGGGGAGTCGTGGTTTACCTACTTTGAGACCCAGCTTGTTTAGAGCGTACTTTACCGGCGCCGGGTTCGGCGCGCTGAACATGGCGTTTACCAGCGGCACCAGCTTGCGGTGGATAACCGCGGCTTCCTTTACCTTGTCGGCGAGAATCAGGTCAGCCATCCTCTTGTACTGCTTGCCCATCAGGTGCGTCGTCACCCCGATGACGCCGTAGCCGCCCAGCGCCATGAAGGCGAACGTATCGTTGTCGTTGCCGCTCCAGACGTAGAAGTCCTCTCTCACGTTGCTGATGGTCTGGGCTACCAGGTCGATTTTCCCGCTGGCTTCCTTGACGCCGGCGATGTTTTTAAGCTCGCTCAGTCTCGCCATGGTCTCCCAGGACATCTCGACGACCACCCTCCCCGGGATGTTGTACATGATAATCGGCAGGCTGGTACACTCAGAAACGGCTTTGAAGTGCTGGTAAATGCCTTCCTGGTTGGGGTTGTTGTAATACGGTACCACAGAAAGGCAGGCGTCCACGCCTATTTTCTCGGCTTTCTCGGTGGCTTCCACGGCTTCTCTGGTGCTGTTGCTGCCGGTATAGGCTACCAGCGTCGGGCCGTCACCCACCGCCGACTTCACCTCGGTGAAGATGCGCATCTCTTCGTCCCAGGTTAGCGTCGGGGCTTCGCCGGTGGTCGCTGCCAGCACCAGCCCGTCGTTCCCGGAATTCAGCAGGGCTTTAGCCAGCTTTTTAGCTTGTTCGTAATCTACTTCCATGTCGTCTTTGAACGGTGTCACCATGGCGGTTAGCATTCTTCCCAGCTTCTTCATTTTTAGTGACCTCCTTCCGGCTTTAGCCAGTCTCTCTTTATCATTTCCTCGGCAATCTGGACGGCGTTAAGCGCCGCTCCTTTACGCAGGTTATCGGCGACAATCCACATCGCCAGCCCGTTTTCATGCGAGGCGTCCTTCCTGATGCGCCCCACGAATACCTCGTCGGTGCCCGCCGCGTTCCACGGCTGCGGGTACAGGCTGATGGAAGTATCGTCCAGCACTTTCACCCCCGGAGCTCGCGATAAAATCTGGAGGGCTTCCTCGGGTTCCATCAGTCGGGTGAATTCCGCGTGGACCGCCACGCCGTGTCCCACCAGCACCGGCACGCGCACGCAGGTAGCGGACACCAGCGTCTCCCCGGCATGCATTATCTTCTGCGTCTCTTCCAGCATTTTCCACTCTTCCTTGCTGTAGCCGTTGTCCATGAAAACGTCTATCTCCGGCAGTACGTTGAAAGCTATCTGGTGCGGGAATACGTGGGGTACGGTTGCCTCCCCCTCCAGTACCTGCCTGGTCTGGGTCTTGAGTTCTTCTACTGCCGCCGCGCCGCCGACCCCCGATACGGCCTGGTAGGTATCCGCGATAATACGCTTGATGGGATTGACCCTGTGGAGGGGATAAAGCGCCACTACCATCTGGATGGTCGAGCAGTTGGGATTGGCGATGATTCCCTTATGCCAGCGTATGTCCTCGGCGTTGACCTCGGGTACGACCAGCGGTACGTTTTCGTCCGTACGGAAAGCAGAGCTGTTATCGATGACCACGGTGCCGGCTCTGGCGGCTATCGGCGAGAAATGCCGGCTCTGCTCCGCGCCGGTTGAAAACAGGGCGATATCGACGCCTTCAAAGGAATCGACCGTGGTCTCCTCGACCTCTATTTCCCGGTTGCCCACCGGTAACCTTTTCCCCGCCGAGCGGTCCGAAGCCATCAGGCGTACCGAAGCCACGGGGAAATGGCGCTGCAGCAGTATCTTGATAAATTCTTGCCCCACCAGGCCCGTAGCCCCGACGATTGCTACGTTATAGTCGTTCACTTTCCGCCTCACAAACCCAGTAGTTTGTCCAGTCCGTAGATGAACCCCCGGCGTTTTACCGCCTCTTTCACGGCGAGGATGACGCCAGGCATAAAGCACTCGCGGTTGATGGAATCATGCCGGATGGTCAGGGTCTGACCCGCCGCCCCGAAGATTACCTCCTGGTGCGCCAGCAGCCCCGGCAGGCGTACGCTGTGGATGTTAATGCTGTCCGTTGGCTTGCCGCGGCTGACGGAGTCTTCCCCGGCTACCGCCGGCGGCAGGAAAGGCTTGCCCCTGGCTTCAGCCATTTCCCGGGCGGTCAGCCGCGAAGTCCCCGAGGGGGCATCCAGCTTGCGGTCGTGGTGCAGCTCGACTATTTCCGCGTGGTCCATGTATTTCCCGGCGATTTTCGCCAGGTGAATCATGAGAATGGCGCCCAGCGAGAAGTTCGGCGCCGCCACGATGCCGATTTTCTTTGTCTTGGTCAGTTGCTCCATTTCTTTGAGTTCATCGGCGGTAAAGCCGGTCGTCCCGATGACGATGTTCACGCCTTTTTCCGCGGTCATGCGTATCGCCGGCATCGATGCCCTGGCAATCGTGAAGTCCACCACCACGTCCGGCTGGCAGGTCTTAAGCATGTCGCTAAGATTATCGGAAAAAGGCACGGTCGAGCCGTCCAGTAGCGAAAGCTCGGGACCTGCTACCTTCAGGTCGACAGCCCCCACAACTTTCATTCCCGGCTCCTCTGTCACCGCTTTGACCACCTCCTGTCCCACTCTGCCTGCCGCTCCATGGACTAATACCTTGATTTGTTCCATAGCTGAACACCTCAAAATAAAAATTAAGGGGGGATTTAACGTTTATAGGGAGGTCGTGAAGGTCCCCGGTTTGACCTCGGCAGGCGGTCGCCGCCGGTATAGCGCGGCTTGTTGCCCCGGTAGCCGGACGAGCTGCCGGAGCCGCTGCGCCTGTCCTGGTAACCGGACGGGCGACTGTATGTCTGCGCCGCCCTTTCCGAGTCTTTCTCGAAGAGTGCCCGGCGCGACAGGTTTACTCTGCCCAGGTTATCTATGTTGATGACCTTAACGGTGATTTCATCGCCGATTTTCACCTCGTCTTCGACCCGGTTGACGCGGTAGTCGGCAAGCTCGCTGATATGTACCAGTCCGTCTTTGCCGGGGAGAATCTCCACCATGGCGCCGAAGTCCAGGATGCGGGTTACCTTGCCGGTGAAGATGTCGCCGACCTGCGCCTCGCGGGTGAGGCTTTCGATGATAGCGATGGCTTTCTGAGTGGCTTCCATGTCCGGCGACCCGATGACCACCGTGCCGTCGTCATTGACGTCGATGGTGGTCTTGGTCTCTTCGATAATGGACCGGATGGTCTTGCCGCCGGTGCCGATAACCGCCCCGATTTTACCCGGGTCTATCTTTATCTTGGTCATTCTCGGCGCGTAGCGGCTGACGTCGGGCCGGCTGGCATTGATGACCGCGTCCATCTTGTCCAGTATGAATAACCTGCCTTCATGCGCCTGGGTGAGCGTTTTTTCCACTATCTCCAGGCTGATGCCCTTGAGCTTGGTATCCATCTGTATGGCGGTGATGCCGTCCCTGGTCCCGGCCACCTTGAAGTCCATGTCGCCGTTAAAGTCTTCCTGTCCTTCCAGGTCGCTCAGGACGACGAACTTGCCGTTATCGTCGGTGATGAGCCCCATGGCGATGCCGGCAACGGCTTTCTTGACCGGTATCCCCGCGTCCATCAGCGACAGGCTGCCGGCGCAGACGCTCGCCATCGAAGTGCTGCCGTTGGAGCTGAGGACCTCCGAGACCAGGCGTATGGCGTAGGGGAAGTCCTCTTCGCTGGGCAGCATCGGCAGCAGGGCGCGCTCCGCCAGGGCGCCGTGACCCGTCTCGCGGCGGCTGGTGGCACCGACGCGTCTTACTTCGCCGGTGGAAAAGCCGGGGAAGTTATAGTGGTGCATAAAACGCTTGCTTTCCTCGATGCCCAGGCCGTCCAGCATCTGTTCTTTGCGGGTGGAGCCCAGGGTGGTGATGGTCAACACCTGGGTATATCCCCGTGAGAAAAGTCCGGAGCCGTGGGTCCGCGGCAGCAGTCCGACCTCGCAGTTGATGGAGCGGATTTCGGTGATGCCGCGCCCGCCGATACGCTGTCCTTTTTCCAGTATATTGGTGCGTATCTCGTTCCTGAGCTGGGTATTGATGGCTGTCAGGATATCCTTCTCGGTATAGGTCTCGCTCATGTTCTGGCTGGCTTCCTCAATCAGGGCGTTGAACATCAGCTCGCGTTTCTCTTTGTCCGACTCCTCCAGGGCTTGCGGTAGCTTGTCCTCGATAAGCTTGGATATGGCGGCTGTCGCCTCCGCGCTGACTTCATCTTCGGGGACAGGCAGTTTGGGTTTGCCCACCGCCTGCTGCAGCTGTTCCTGAAGCTGTATGACGGTCTGGTTGGCTTCGTGGGCGAACTTAACCGCCTGGAGAACGATATCCTCGGAAACCTCCTTGGCTCCCGCTTCTACCATGATTATCTTGTCCCTGGTGCTGACGACGACCAGGTCAAGCTGGCTTTCCTCGAACTGCGCCATCTTGGGATTCAGCACCAGTTCTCCGTTGATATAGCCCACGTTGACGGCGCCGACGGGCCCTTCAAAGGGTATCTCGGACATCGCCAGGCACGCCGAAGCGCCGATGACCGATAATATATCGGGGTCATTTTCCAGGTCGGCGGACAGCACCGTGGTGATTATCTGGATTTCGCTGTGCCAGTTCTTGGGCAGGAGCGGCCTTATCGGCCGGTCTGTCTGACGGCAGGCCAGGATGGCCGCCTCGCTGGGGCGTCCCTCCCTGCGGATAAAGCCCCCCGGTATCTTGCCGGCGGCGTAAAGCCTCTCCTCGTAGTCGATTGTCAGGGGAAGGAAATCTATCCCCTCCCTCGGTTCCCGGTTAAAACAAACGGTAACCAGAACGACGGTGTCCGCGTAACGTACGGTTACCGCCGCGTCGGCCTGCTGGGCTAGCTTGCCCGTTTCTATAGTAAGGTCACGACCGCCAAGGTCGCAGTGAAAAGATTGTGGTTCCAATGAAATACTCCCTCCGTCTTAAAGGCTTTACTTACGCAGCCCCAGTTTCTTGATTAGTTGATTATACCGCCCTACGTCCTCCCGGCTGAGATAAGCCAAAAGCCTTCGCCTCTGCCCCACGAGTTTGAGTAAGCCTCGCTGGGTGTGATAGTCGTGACGGTGGGCTGCCATGTGCGACGTTAACTGGTTTATCCTCTCGGTTAGCAGCGCTACCTGTACCTCGGTAGAGCCGGTATCGCCCTCACGGGCTTGATAGGTACTGATGATTTCTTGCTTTTTCTCTTTTTCCAAGTTTTTCTTTTTTCCTCTTATATTTATTAATATTTACGACCGAATTATAACACAGCAGGAGACATAAGTAAATTGTGACCGTTCATTTTTTGGGTATTTCACTCGCTGATATTTTAATCACTCCTTTATCCCCCCGCCCCTCGGCTGATATCTATTCCCACCCTACCCAGCCTACGCCAAGGCTTCGGCGGGTAAACCGCCCTGTATCATCATCTGCTTAGCCCATAATATTACCACCATTAGCAATGTTCATAAGGGTGTTTAAGAGGGGCAAAGCCCCTCTTTCTTAAATCTCCCCCTCTCCTTCACCCTGCCTCAGAAGGAGAGGGGGATAAAGGGGGTGAGGTTTTAAATATTCAATACTATCGCAGTCTGGTAAAACCCACGCCTAAAGAGTTATAATGAATATTGTATTGTTTTCATAGATGAAGAGATGTAGCTTTGAATATTGAGAAACTTAAAGCAGCGGTAACCACGGAAATCGACTCCCACAAAAACGAACTGGCTGACATCAGCCGGAAGCTGCATGACAACCCGGAGATAGCTTTCGAGGAAAAGCAGTCGGCTGCCCTGCTGGTCGGCTTTCTTAAAAGGAATGGATTTGATGTTAAAAAAGGCATCGCCGGGCTGCCCACGGCTTTCAGCGCCGGGTACGGCGGCGGTCAGCCGGTCATCGCTTTCCTTGCCGAGTATGACGCGCTGCCCAAATTGGGGCACGCCTGCGGTCATAACCTGATAGCCACCAGCGCGGTGGCTGCGGGACTGGCTTCCCGTAAAACCATCGATGAGCTGGGGGGCAGCGTCATGGTTTTCGGCACCCCGGGCGAGGAGCTGTACGGTGGCAAGTCCATTATGGCGGAAAAGGGCGCCTTTACCAATGTGGATATCGCCATGATAACCCATCCGGGCGGCGGGAACCGGGTGCTGATGAATACCCTCGCCTGCGAGACGCTGGAAGTGGAGTTTCGGGGTGTAGCCGCCCATGCCGCCGAGGCTCCGGAGCTGGGCATTAACGCCCTGGAAGCTATGATACAGTCATATAACGCCATCAATTCACTCCGGCAGCACATTGGGGCGAGTGAACGCATCAGCGGTGTCATCACCGATGGCGGCGAGGCAGCCAATATCGTGCCCGCCCATACCGCCGCCACCTTTATCGTCCGTGCCGGTGACGATGCTTCTCTGGACTTGCTGAAAAAGAGGGTTATCGATTGCTTTACTGGCGCGGCACAGGCTACCGGTGCTAAACTTAAATATAGCTGGAGAGAACGTTACGCGGCGATGATCAGTAATGTGACCCTGGGACGGCTTTTCCGCCGGAATATGCAGTCGCTGGGACGGTCCTTAAGGCTGGGAGATAATTCTGTGTTGAACTTCAGCACCGATGTCGGCAATGTCAGCCGTTTAATGCCGACCATTCAGCCCCTGGTTTCTATAGCGCCGCCGGGTGTTTTAATACATACGCCGCAGTTCGCCGCCGCCGCGGCTACGGATGAGGCGCTGCGCCGGATGCTGGATGCCGCTAAAGCCATGGCGATGACGGCTATCGACCTCCTTTCGAGTCCGGAGAACCTAGAAAAAGCCTGGAACGAGTTCCGTAAAAACAAATAGTTGGTCAGGGGCAAGCCACAAAAAATTGAAGAGAAGTATATAATAGTCTTATGAAAGTCTATCTGGGTATCGATGTCGGGTCGGTGACCACCAAGCTCGCCGTAATAGATGGAGCCGACGGGCTGCTGGACAGCCTTTACCTGCCCACGGCCGGGAAGCCGGTGGCTATGGTACAGCAGGGTCTGCGGCAGGTTAAAAAGCAGTTGGCCCCGGGGGCTGTCGTTGCGGGAGTAGTCGCCACCGGGAGCGCCCGCAGTCTGGTGGGGGTGGTCGTCGGCGCCGACCTCATTAAAAACGAGATTACCTGCCAGGCGGTAGCCGCCGTTCATTATAACCCGGACGTGCGAACGGTCGTCGAAATCGGCGGGCAGGACAGCAAAATCATTATTGTGCGTGACGGCATGGTTGCCGATTTCGGACTCAACACGGTATGCGCCGCCGGCACCGGCAGCTTTCTGGACCACCAGGCTGCGCGTCTTGAGATGGATATCAAGGAGTTTTCACGGCGGGCGCTGCTGGGCAACGACAGCGTACGGATAACGGGTCGCTGTACCGTCTTCGCCGAGTCGGACATGATACACAAACAGCAGACGGGCCACCGCGTTGACGATATTATTTACGGACTCTGCCGGGCGCTGGCATGCAATTACCTGAGCGATGTCGCTTCCGGTAAGGACATTCAGCCCCCGGTCGTCTTTCAGGGAGGAGTCGCCTTCAACGCCGGTATCGTCCGCGCCCTGCGCGAGGAAATCGGCATGGATATCATCGTCCCGCCCCGCCACGAGGTCATGGGGGCTATCGGCGCGGCGCTGCTGGCGCACGAGCATATGGATGACAGTAGGGACGGCTGCCGGTTTCGCGGATTCGACGTCAGCGAGGTGGATTTTCAGACCTCTTCGTTTGAGTGTAAAGCCTGCCCCACTTCATGCGAGATTGTCCGGATTTCTGAGAACGGCCGTGTCATTGCCGACGCGGGAGGGCAGTGCGATATGTGGGAAAGGAGTGTCATCGGGCGTAAAGCCTGACCTGAGATATGAAAATAGCTGTTGATGCCGCCGGCGGCGACTACGCCCCTCATGAGATGGTCAAGGGTGCCATCCAGGCTGCCCGGGAATACGGAGTGGACATCGTCCTGGTGGGCAGGAAAAACGTGCTCCGTAAGCTGGCGGAAAAGTCCATCGAGAAGACCGGCATTACCATCGTCGACGCCAAGCAGGTTATCGACTTTGGTGAGCACCCGATAAAGTCGCTCCAGAACAAGCCGGACTCGTCGATTGTCATCGGCACCGGCCTGCTGAAAAACGGCGATGTCCAGGCTTTTGTATCGGCGGGCAATACCGGGGCGGTGGTCGCTTCGGCGCTGCTTACCCTCGGTAAACTAAATGGCGTCAGCCGACCGGCTATCGGCTGTTTCCTGGATAGCATTTCCTCCACCCCGGCCCTGCTCGTCGACTCCGGTGCCACTTCCGATTGCCGGCCGGAACACCTGCTGGAGTTCGCCCGGCTGGGCTCTATCTACAGCAAGAACATCCTCGGTATCCCCTCGCCGCGGGTCGGCCTCCTCTGCAACGGCTCCGAGGAGGGCAAGGGCAACCGCCTGACCCAGGAGACCTACCAGTTATTGAAGGACGCCAAAGGCCTTAATTTTATCGGGAACATTGAAGGACATGATATCGTCAAGAGGACTACCGACGTCATCGTTACCGACGGCTTTACGGGCAATATCGTCCTCAAGACCATCGAGGGTTTCAGCGATAATTTCCTGACCTCGGTGCGCCAGATAGGGCATGTCTTTACCAGCGCTTCCCGCCTGCGGGGCCGCGAGCTGCTCCGCGATATCGGTCTGACTTCATGGTCGAAGAAGATGGACTATACCGAGTACGGCGGGGCGTGTCTCCTCGGCGTTAACGGCAACGTAATCATCGCCCACGGTAGGAGCCAGGCAAGGGCTATTAAAAACGCCGTCGGTCTGGCGCGAGAGACCATAGAGCATAACATTATGGAAAAATTCAGGGAGGAACATAATGAGCAAACCAACCGAAATTGAAGAAGCCAAGTTTGAAGAGGCTGTCCTGAAAGCATCGATGCCGGTGCTGGTGGATTTCTGGGCGCCCTGGTGCGGACCGTGCCGGATGGTGGCGCCGGTCGTCGAAGAACTCGCCAAGGAATATGACGGCAAGGTCAGCTTTTTCAAGGTGAATGTTGACAACAGCCCCAAGGTCGCCGGCAGGTACGGTATTATGAGTATCCCCACCCTGATGCTCTTCAAGGAAGGGCAACCCGTGGATACGATAATCGGCTTCCGTCCCAAGGATGAACTTAAAAAAGGCCTGGATAAAGCCCTGGCTAGCTAGATACAAGGTATATAAATGAACAAGCCGGTGGAAATCGATGAAGCTATCTTCAGCGAAGCGGTTTTAAAGTCGGAAATACCGGTTTTCGTTGATTTCTGGGGACCGCATTGTCGGCCTTGCCTGATGATAGAGCCAATAATCGACGAACTTGCGGAAGACTTTGAGGGGAAGGTCAGCTTCGTCAGGTTGAACGTCAGTAATAATCCTCAAATTACCAGTCGGTATGGCGTTATGGGTCTTCCCACGTTGATGCTCTTTAAGGAAGGACAGCCTGTTAATAATATTATCGGCTTCCACCCCAAGGCTGAGCTGAAAAAGAGCCTGGAAACAGCCCTTTAATGGTAAAGGGGGTGAGATTGATGGTTAAGTCTCCGAAAAAATACGATGTAATCATCATCGGCGGCGGTCCCGCCGGGCTCAGCGCCGGTATCTATACCGCCCGTGCCCGACTTTCCAGCCTCCTCATCGAAAGGGGCGCGGTTGGCGGTCAGATAGTCAATACGGAGTGGGTAGAGAACTACCCTGGCTTTACCGAGAGCATCAGCGGTATCGATTTGACCGATGCCATGAATAAGCAGGCAGTGAAGTTCGGACTGGAGACGCTTATCGCCGAGGTTACCGGACTGAAAATTTCCGGTAAACGGAAAGTTGTGCGGACATCTCAGGGAGATATCAGCGCCGGGGCGGTCATCATCGCCAGCGGCACGGAACGGCATAAACTGGGCGTTCCCGGCGAAGCGGAATATACCGGCAAGGGCGTCTC
>Ga0209635_10005056_pt1 | contig 10403 bp, 8 predicted proteins | sample DeeMarSWOR230_32_FD_187463 | JGI IMG/M metagenome (GOLD analysis project Ga0209635, IMG submission 187463) | Marine sediment microbial communities from White Oak River estuary, North Carolina - WOR-2-30_32 (SPAdes) (version 2) | ecosystem: Environmental > Aquatic > Marine > Intertidal zone >...
AAGCGACAGCTGGCCTATGTCCCCCACCTGGATCTTGCCCTCCCCCAGCACCCCCAGCGTGATCTCGTCGAGGCTGAACTCCCTGTAGACGTTGCCGAACGCGTAGCCCTGGATGCTGCGGTTCCTGAAGAACTGGTAGAGGTCGATGTGGACGCCGTTGGCCAGGAACGCGAAGCGGCGGCCCAAGGTGATGGGGTTGTCCTCGACGGGCACCCCCAGGTTCCGTGCCCTGTTCCGGAGGTACTTGAAGTCGAAGTCGTCGCCGTTGAATGTCAGCACCACCGGGTACTCCTCGACGACACGGAAAGTCTCCAGCACGATCTCCCGCTCGCTGTTGTAGACCGTCACCTCGTCGGCGCCGCTGATCTCGGGGGTCTCCACGTCCAGCCCCGAGTCGTTCAGAAGCAACACCCTCCTCAGCCCATCGGAGCCCGCGAAGGCCACGCAGATGATCGGGTCCCCTGCCTGGTCGGCGCTGGGCATCCTGTTCACGACGCTGGACCGCACCTCGATGTCCACAGCCACCCGCCTGATCTCGGGAATCGGGCACTGCAGAAGCCTCGCCCACTCCCTCATGGGCTCCCTGAAGCGCTCCTCTGTGCCGGCCAATATCTCGTCGAACTGGGCCTCAACCTCCCCCGGCAGGCTCCAGTCGTCAGCCACCAGCCTGCCTTCCACCACCCTGTAGGGCATCCCCGGCACGATGCCCTGGTCGTAGATGTAGCAGCTGTAGTACCTTATCCTGCTCTCCCAAGCCTCGTCGAGGTAGTTCCTGATGGAGCCGCCCCTGCCGCCGATGCTCAGCGGGTCCTTCGCCACCACCTTGGTGACCCTGATCTCCTCGTCGCGGAGGCCGTCGTACCGGATGACCTCCTCGAACCCCTTGAAGCCGTCGTGCCTCGTGATCCGGGTGTTCCCGCCCAGCTCCTCCGGCGAAAGCTTCGATATCAGGTACGGCTGATGGCCCGTGTCGTCGTACCAAAGATATATTTGCTGGCTCACAGGCTCGTACAGCCTCACGTAGGCCTTCATCTGGCCGCCGTCGTAGCCGGCCGAGAGAAGGTAGCTCCTCCCTAGGTCGTCGGGCGCCAGCCTACCCTTGACGCCGGTGATCTCCTCGTCGCTCATGGGGCCACCATCACAGCGTAGATAACATGCGGCGCGATATAAAATAGGCATAAACCGCCGGTAGCCCCCTTCCGGTGATGGGTCCGGCTGCACCCGCCCACGTCGAACTCATAATGTAATCACAAGATGTGATTACCACACGTAAACTGCCCTTAAATACCCAGAGACGAGACCCGAGGCGTGGAAGCCACAGAACAAGCCCAGCAGCTAGAGGGGCCTGTAAAGACCCGCGCAGTGATCCTCGGGGCAGCCATGGCGCTGATATTCAGCGCCATCAACGGCTACCTCAGCATCAACATGGGGTGGAACTTCGGCTACGGGGCCGTAGCCGTCATGATCGGGTACAGCCTCTTCCACCGCGTCCAGGGAGGCAGCTGCAGGAGGGAGCTCAGCTTCCTACTCATAACGAGCGTGAGCCACATGGGGGTGTACCAGACCCTCGGCTTCATCCTGTACATGCTGGAGACGGAGCCGCTGGCGTCGTACCCCCCGTGGATCGCCCCCCCGGCCGAGGTCATCCAGGCCAAAGACCTAAGCCTGCAACACTGGGTCACCCCAATAGCCTTCCTACTGGCTGGGTTGACCATAAGCCTCATCGCGGGGCTCATCTACTACACCGTCCTCCGGGACGAGCTCAACCGGAGCCCCAGAATGGTTTGGCCTACCCAGTCCGCCACCACCAAGCTCGTGGACGCGTGCATGACCGGGGGAGGCTCAGCCAGGCTCGTCGCCGTGTCGGCGGCCGTCGGCTTCACCGTGACCCTGCTGCAGCATCTGCCCACCCTCTGGGGGCTGGACCTCACCACCCTGGACCTCTCCGGGCTGCTCCCGCCCGGCTGCATACTGGCAATCAGCCTCAGCCTAGGGTTCGCCAGCATCGGATACATCATCAGCCCCAGGACGTCGCTGAGCCTACTAACCTCAGGCATGATAAGCTACCTCGTAGTCACCCCGGCGCTGGTGCGCAGAGGCTTACTGGAGCCCACGGGCGACGTCATGGCGCTATACCAGGACTACATGATGAACTTCTCGATGGGGCCTGCCATAGGCATCCTGCTGCTGGGCGGCATACTCCTATCAGTCGTCGTGGTCGCCAAGAACAGGCTCACGAAGACGGAAAACCCGAACAACGGCGAGAAAGGTTACCTCGAACTCTACAAGGTGCTCATACAGGGATTACTCCGAAACAAAAAATACCTGGCCGCCACGCTGGGTATCTTCACCCTCCTTGCGTCCCTCGCCTACGCCCTGAACCCCTTCGCGCCCCTGCCCCCCGTCTTCGCCGTGGCCTTCACGGCCTACAGCTTCTTCGTGGCGGGTTTCATGGAGGCGATATTCGTCAGCAAGATGACGGCCGAGACAGGCATGGGCATGGGCGTAAGCTCCATACTACTATACGACCTACCCATATTCACCGCCGGCTACAGGGCCTTCACCGGCTACTTCATACACCCGTACCTGAGGCCCAACCCGTGGCTAGGCGGCGGCACCCTCCCATACATCAAGTATAGGGAAGAGACCCGGGTCAGCTGGAGGGACATCATAACAGCCAAGGTGATCGGCTGGGTGCCTACCTTCCTCTTCAGCATCCCCTTCACCCTCGTCCTCTGGAAGTACGTGGGGTTCGGCACCCCCATGATGCCCGCCGTCGGCCTCATCCAGTCAAAAGTCTACGTCACCATGTTGGCCACGGGCGATGTATCCACCGTGCTGAATCCCTGGACCTTCCTTGCAGGCGGGGTGATAGGCGCACTCCTCGAAGTCTTCACGCCCATAAGCATGATGGGACTCGGCATGGGGCTCCTCTTCCCGCCCCACTACATAATACCCTTCGGCGTCGGCGGCATAATACGGCTCGCCACCGAGAGAAGATACGGCAAAGAGTTCTACGAAGAGAAAGGCCGCCTCATCGTAACCGGCCTCATGGCAAGCAGCCTCATCGTCCAGGTCGCCATGACCATACTTGTCAACCTACTCTAGCCCTGCCCAGCGGCGACGCGGCTGTACAGCGCCTCCATAACCAAGTACGCGGCTGTCGCGGCGGTTTGCCCCGTGTCGTAGTGGGGGCATACCTCGTTGACGTCGAAGCCACATACCCTCTCGTCCATGACCTGCTCTATGATGTCCATGACGATGGTGACCGACAGCCCCTCAGGGTGCGGGTTGCCCACCGCCGGCGCCACGGAGGGGTCCAGCACATCCATGTCGAGGCTTATGTAGACCTTATCCGAGCCCCTCATGATGCCCTGCACCATGCTCACCGGGTCCTGCCTCAGCATGTCCAGCGCCGTCATGTACCGTATGTCGCCCGTGGACTTTGCGAACTCGACCTCCTCCCCGGATAGCGCCCGGGCGCCGAGCACCACGGCCTTGAAGCCCAGCTCCTCGTACCCGCGCCGCAGATACGTCGCGTGGCACATCCTCTCGCCGAAAAGCTCGTCCCTGATGTCAAGGTGGGCGTCGAAGACGACGACGAGGTCAGGCTCCAGGCTCCTAAGCGCGCCCAGGGTGATGGTGTGCTCGCCCCCCAGCATCACCGGGAGGCCGTCGAACGAGCCCACGGTCTCCTCGATGTTGCTCAGCGCCTTGGGGACATCCGGGCACTCCACGTCGCCTATGTCGGCCAGGCTGAGGTCGCCCCAGTCCAGCCCCGTGCGGACGCTGAAGGTGTCCAGGTACCTGCTCTCGCGCCTTATGGCGACGGGGCCGAACCTGGCACCTTTCCTGTTGGAGGCGGTCTCGTCAAGCGGCGCCCCGAAGAGAATGTAGTCCGCGCCCTCCCTGTCCGTCTGCTTGTCCAGAAACGGCTGGAGGGTGGGCTTGGTCGGCATATTACTCGACGACTACCTGATCTACGCTGTGGATCACCGCCCCCTGCTTCGCCATGTGGCTCCTGAGCTCCTCGTAGTCGATGTTGGCGGCGTCGATGGTGATTCTGAGGCTCTCAGTCTTCTCGTCCATCTCGACGACCGACACGTCCACTCTCTTGATGCCAGGTAGCTCACCGACGAAAGCGGCGAACTCGGGGAGGGGTGGCTGATGGGGTTTCAACACGTCTAAAACTATGTGGGTTATGCGGGGTTGTTCCAAACCTTTTCACATGTTCCTCTGGAAGTAATCCAGCATGTTCAGACTCTATGGGAAGCCCCACGATAAAATAGTTTAGGTATGTACCACCGCGCCACTACATTTAGTTCCCTATGCACCTCAGCATGAACTCGCTGAGGTCGTAGACGCCGAGCCTAGGCCTTGTCTCCCTCGCGGCGCCGCGGAGGTTCAGGAGACACGTCGGGCAGCCCGTGACGACGCCGTCAACTCGGGGGATAGCCTCCTCCACCTTCTGACGCGCCACATCCTCCGTCAGCCTCTCGTTGTATGACCAGAGGCCACCTCCGGCGCCACAGCAGACCGCGTGCTCCCTGTTCAACCCGGGCTCCACGAGGCGCAGGCCGGGCACGGCCCTCAAGACCCTCCTGGGCGGCTCGTAGACGTGGCAGTGTCTCCCCAAGTCGCAGGGGTCGTGCCACATATAGTCGCCCTTCATCTCCCGGAGCGGGAGCCTCCCCTCCCTTATCAGGGCGTCGAACAGCGTCGAGGAGTGCATCACCCTCATGGGCAGCGTGACCCCCAGGTGTGGGTACACGCGTTTGAACGCGTAGAAGCACCCGGCACAGCTGGTCACGAGCACACGGGGTGAGCCCGCCGACAGGGTCTCCAGCACCCTAGCGGCGTTCCCGCGCGCCTCGTCCCAGAACCCCATCAGGTAGAGTATGAGCCCGCAGCAGGGCTCCTCATCGCCGAGAACCCCGAAGTCGACGCCGGCCGCCCCTAGCACCTCCGCCGTGGCCTCCACGAGCTCGGGGAGCCTGTAGCTCGTGGTGCACCCAGGCCAGTAAAGCACGTCGTTGCCGCGGTACCTGTGCTCCTCGGCTGTCTCCGCGTACCAGAGGGACCTATCCTCGCCGGGCATCCCCATGGGGTTTCCCTCCTCCTCAAGGTTGTCCAGCAGCCTTCCACACAGCTTCGGCGCCATTCCCTGCTCGGCTACAAGGTTCCTAGACTTTATGATGGCGTTGTTGATCTCCAGTGTGCCGGGGCTGTGCTGGTCGTAGCACTGGCCGCAGGCCGTGCAGCTGTACATGGCTTCCACCAGCCTGGGCGTCACCCCTAGCTCACCCCTGGATAAGCCCCGGGACAGGAGGAGCCTGCCCTTGGAGGAGAAAGTCTCTTGGCCGCCCATGAACCTCTGCACCACGCAGAAGCCCGAGCCGTCGGCCATGCGCTCCCCCAGCCTGTACCCTTCCATGGACTGGAGGTGCGACGAAGCCTGAACCGCCACAGACTTGCTTTCTTTCGATTGTCTACGGAGCTCAGTCCTCGACTGGGTAACCTCGGCGAGGCCACGCTCAAGGTCCACGAGGCTGGTGGGCTCCCTCTGGTCCACCACGATGGTCGGCAGCGGAGACGGCTCGGCGTCCCCCTGGCTTGGACCGACTGCCTGGGCTACTCTATCAATCAACGACTTGAGGCTTCTGGTCTCCGAAGCGTCGAGCCTGAGCACCGCGATGGGAGGCTCGGTCTCCTCTACGCCGAAGACGCCCATGTGCGAGTACACGTAGATGTCCTCAGGCTCCGTGAGGACCCTCTCGACGCCGAACCGGTCCACCAGCCTCCTTAGCAGCGCGTCAACTTCTCCGTCGGTCAAGGGTTTCAGAAGATACATGCATCCGGTGGTCTTAAATCATCGCTGTCGATTTCAACGATGCTTGAGCCCCTTTCTAGTCTTCGTCCTTCTTGAAGAGCCAGCTCCAGTCCCCACTCAGCGCACTGTGACTCGGGACAAGCAGTAAGGAACTCATGGGGCGCACGAGCTTCTCCCTATCCTTCATGGCCGTGGCGCGCATCCCGAGCGCTGAGGCCACTATGACGAGGCACGAAACGGTGAAGAACAGCCACTCCAGCAGCATGTCCACTAGACCTGATACATTATCTGCAGATAAAGATAACCCACCACAGATACATATGCGGGAGACGCCCGTTAACGGGTCTTCAGCCTCTCCTAGAACCTGTAGAGGCGCTGGTTGCCCTGCCTGAGGCTGCCCGGGGTAGCCATGGCGTCGCCTGCCTCCCCCGAAACGCGTCCAGGGCCTCCCCGTCCACGAGCCATCAAGATTCACCCCACCAGAGACACGCAGCCACCCCGACAAGCCACGCACGCCGAACAGAACCGGTGCAGAACGGCTTCAGAACAGGACCAGAACCTAGCCCAAACCAGCCCAAAAAACGCGCTAAAACAAAAAACAATACCAGAAAACGCCCAGACGCATAACACACCGGCGCAGGGGGGAGGGGGCTCACCCCCCACACACGGCAGACGGCGCCCACGCCGAGACAGCCTCAGCCTCCGCGGAAGTTATTTCTAATACACCCCACAGATAGTAGCTAGGCGATTCTATGGTTTACGGTTGGTCCGGGAAGACCCTGCAGGTGGACCTCTCCACGGGGAAGGTGTCCACCGCCCCTTGGGACAAGGATGCGAAGAGGTTCCTCGGCGGCAGAGGGGGGAACGCCTGGCTATTCTGGAAACACAGCAAGGCGAAACAGGGCCCCTACGACCCTGACGCCCCCGTCATATTCGGCTCGGGGGCGCTGGCGGGCACAGGGCTCATAGGCACCTCAAGGATGGAGGTTACGGTGGTCTCCGCGGCGAAAACGGAGAGCAACAGCCTCGGCAACGTGGGCATGGGCAGCAGCTGGGCGCCCGAGCTCAAGTTCGCGGGGTACGACAACATCGTGGTCAAGGGCAGGTCCGAGAAGCCCGTCTACCTCTACGTCTACAACGACGAGGTGGAGCTCAGGGACGCTTCAGGCGTCTGGGGGAAGGGCACCTTCGACACGGAGACCCTCCTCAGGGAGGAGGTGGACGACGAGGACGCCCAGGTGGCCAGCATTGGACCCGCTGGCGAGAACCTCGTGGTCCAAGCCACCGTGGAGCACGGGTACAGGAGCGGCACACCGGTGGGGTCGTCGGTGGGCGCCAAGAAGCTCAAGGCCGTCGTGGTCCGGGGCACTGGCGCCGTCAACGTCCACGACCCCGACGCCATACTCGAACTCAACAGGAGGCTCGTGGAGACCGTCAAGGAGACCAAGAAACGGCTGGGCGAGGCCATCCCCCGCAGCGAGGGCAAAGACGCCTACCTACAAGGCTTCCTCGTCGGCGACGCCGGCGTCGTGGGCAACTACGAGAGCCACGCCTGGAGGGACCGCCCCGACGTAAAGAAGGCGTACGAGGAAAACTACCTGGGAGAGTACTTCGAGAAGAACATAGGGTGCTTCGGCTGCCCGTTCCCGTGCCAGCCCCTCTTCGACATACCCGGCGAGGGCGCCTGCATCTGGAGGTGCTACCCCACCTACTGGCCCTGGAAGCTCTGGATGACCGACCTCGGCGCAGCTTTCAAGGGCACACGGATGATGAGCGACCTAGGGATGGACAACAAGGAGGTGGCCACCATCGTAAGCTGGCTCATGCACCTCTACGATATGGGCGTGGTCTCGGAGAAGGACCTGGACGGCGTCCCCTTCGATAAGGGGAACCCCGAAGCCCTCTGGGAGACAGCCCGCAAGATGGCCTACAGGGAGGGCTACGGCAACGCGCTGGCAGAGGGTCCCGTCGCCTTCGCCAAGAAGCTGGGCAAGAAGGCCACGGACTACCTCTACCACAACCAAGGCCTCACCATGAGGACCTTCGAGTTCAGGGCCGAGCCAGGCACAGCCCTCGGCGAGGCCATCTCAGCTAGGGGCAACAGCCTCCGAGCCACCACGTACCACGTGGTCCTCTGGGACAAGCCGGCGCGGGACGACTACGCCGGCGTCGACCCCAAGGAGATGGAGGACAGCTACGCGTGGAGCAAACAGATGTTCGGCACCGAGAAGGCGATAATAGCGACGGAGTACGAGGGTAAGCCAGCGGCGTTGATCTACGAGATGAACGGCGCCGCCATCGCGGACAGCCTCGGCTACTGCGTAAGCATGATCAGGCCTGGACGCGTAGGGGCACCGGGCAGCCAGTTCGGCGACACCAGTTACCAGTTCGCCGCCGAGAGATACACTGCCGCCACGGGCATACCCGCGGACGAGGCCGCTCTCTTTGAGGCGGCCGAAAGGGTCTGCAACATCGAACGAGCCATCGTGGTGCGGGACGGCCGCACCCGCACAACGGACACGCTGCCCGAGTTCTTCTTCGAGAACCCCGTCCCCGACGGCCCCCAGCAGGGGAAAAGGCTAGACAGGAAGCTCTTCGAGAAGATGAAGGACGAGTACTACACGCTCCGGGGCTGGGACCCCGAGACAGGGCTCCAAAAGGAGGCGACGCTGAAGAAGCTTGACATGGCGGACGTCGCCAAGGAGCTCAAGGCCGCCAAGAGGCTCGCCCCGGCCAGGAAGGAGGTATGACCGTGCAGAAGGTATTACAGGTAGATATAGAGAAGTGCGTCGGCTGCCATATGTGCGAGGTGGCGTGCAGCCTCAAGAACACAGGCAAGGTCCAGCCCAGCAGGTCCCGGATCAAGGTCATCGGCTACGAGAAGCGGGGCAGCTACCACAACTACATCCCCATGGTGTGCCAGCAGTGCACCACGCCCCTCTGCATGGAGGCGTGCCCCACCAACGCCATCAGCAGGGACGCCGAGACAGGCGCCATGGTGGTGGACGACGACGCCTGCGTAGGCTGCAGGGTCTGCAACATGGTGTGCCCCATTGGAGGCGTCAGCATAGACCCCGCCACCGACGTCGCCTACAAGTGCGACCTCTGCGGCGGTGACCCAGAGTGCGTCAAGTACTGCTACTACGAGGCACTGGAGTACGTACCCAAGGACAAGATGGACTCCAGCCTCAAGAGGAGCAAGAGCGAGAAGCTGTCCGAGCTCTTCGCCCTCATGGAGAGCCTCAGGTAAACTCTTTCTATTTTACCATGATTCTCTGTGGACTCGAGTAGACCCGGAGCCGGCCGCCGCCCAGCGAGGTCAACGTGACTCCTGACGCCTCGGCCAGCCTCAAACCCGAGACAAGGGGCACCGTCATCGACGCGATCACCGGCACCCCTACCCTGCATACCTTCTGCACCATCTCGCCGGACTGGCGGCCGGTGCTGAGCAGCACGCACCCGCCGAAGCTGCCTCCCCGCAGCGCGTGGGCGCCAATCACCTTGTCCACCGCGTTGTGTCTCCCAACGTCCTCCGCGAAGGCAAGCATCTCGCCTTCCCCACTGCACAACATAGCTGCGTGCGTCCCCCCGGTCCTCCTGTGGACGCTGCTCCTCGTGTTCAGCGCCATGATCATGTCCTTCAGGCGGCTAGCCTCCAGCCTCAGCCCCGACGAGACCTCCGGCAGCCTAGTGAACTTTCTCCCTGCCCTAGGGCTTGAGGCGCAGGCGGTGACTATCAGGTTCATCATGGATACCGACGCCTCACGCAGGTCCACGGCGCCGGTTAACGCCACCTTGACGTCTCCGTCATCCATCTCGATGCCCTCGATCTCCTCCACGGACTCTATGATGCCCTGCGTCAACAGGTAACCAGCCGCGAGCTCCTCCCTCAACTCGGGGGTCGCGATGAGTGTGACGTGGTACTCGTCGTTGACGAAGATGCACACAGGCTCGTCGAGGGCGAGCTCCTCCATGGTGTACACCGCCTGTGGGCGCTCCCCGAAGCTTATGGATCGTATCTTCCTGTCCTCTGTTACCAACTTTTTTCACCTATCCTCCGTAGACCCACTCTCCGCCTAGCATGGTCCTATCGACTTTGAGGTCGAGCATCTTCTCCTCGGGCTGGGCCAACGGGTCCCTGTTCCACACGACGAGGTCAGCGTACTTGCCCTTCTCCAGGCTCCCGATTTGGTCCTCCCAGAACATGCAGTAAGCGCTGTTCCACGTATAGGTCCGCAAGGCGTCCATGACGCCGATGCACTCGTCCGTGCCGAAGGGCTGGCCGCCGTAGACGCCCGCCCTGGGGCGCCGGGTGACGGCGGCGTGGATGCCATAAACGGGGTCGGTTAGACAGGTGTTCCAGTCGCAGCCGTTCCCCACGACTACCCCGCGGTCCATAAGGGTTCTCAGGGGTATCAGCCGTCTGCTTCTGTGGGGGCCGAAGTTCCCTGCATACGTGTCTCCGATGAAGTAGAGGTAGGCGCTGGTGGCCTCTACCACGATGTTGTCTCCCATCGCCGTCTCTTTACGCAGCGCGTGGTCGGTGGGCAGGTTGTTGTGGATGACGCTGTGC
>Ga0209635_10005057_pt1 | contig 10403 bp, 9 predicted proteins | sample DeeMarSWOR230_32_FD_187463 | JGI IMG/M metagenome (GOLD analysis project Ga0209635, IMG submission 187463) | Marine sediment microbial communities from White Oak River estuary, North Carolina - WOR-2-30_32 (SPAdes) (version 2) | ecosystem: Environmental > Aquatic > Marine > Intertidal zone >...
AGTCAGGCGCTGGACGTACGGGGAGAATGTGGTCGATTGAGTACACAGGAGTCGTTCCTGACATGCTAACTTGGGGAAAAGGCATGGGAGGCGATATTCCTATGGCTGGAGTGACTTTTAATTCGGGAATCAACCAATCTTTGGTAGAAGGTTCTCAGCCCGGGACTTTCGCCGGCAATGCGTTAGCATGCTCGGTATGTATGACGAATATCGACCTGATTACAGATGAAGATATGGACTTACTCGGTCGGGCTGTGATTCTTGGAAACGAGATTCGAGGAGTATTTGAAGAGGCTGCAAAAACGGTTAAGGCTATCGGAGATGTTCGTGGGCGCGGTCTAATGATTGGTGTTGAGCTGGTGGCAGATCAAAATACCCGGGAACCACTTTCTCAGGATAAATGCGGAGAAATAACCATGAAACTGCTTAATGCTGGTATAATAGTAACCCCTTGCGGTCGTTATGGAAATGTATTCCGTTTCATGCCGCCTTTGACTATACCGCGTGACTATGCCATAAAAGCCAGTGAAATGATGCTCGATATTCTCAGGAATTATTAAACGTTTAATGCGAATGCATCGCATGAGGAGGACCTATGGGAAAGAAAACAGAATCGAGATGGCAGCCGATGAACCCGGATACAGTGATGTTTAACGGGAATGTCATCACCGTGGACAATAATTTCTCAATTGCAGAGGCAGTAGCTGCCAAAGATGACAAGATTATAGGTGTTGGTTCAAGCGAGGACATGAAAAAAATGGCCGGTAATAATACCAGGCTAATTGATCTGAAAGGAGCGACGGTTCTGCCCGGGATAAATGATGCTCACTGTCACCTCAATGGTTTCGGACTGCAAAGGCCTCCTATGGTGGTCGATCTTGGCTATCCTGCAATCAAATCCATTGTAGATATGAGAAGAGCAACGGCAAAGAAAGTGACGGAAGTCGAACCCGGTAAGTGGATAGACGGATGGGGCTGGGACAGGGGTTTCCTGGATGAACTGAAAGAAAAACCTGATATATGGCCAACACGGTTTGATATCGATGAGGTCAGTCCGGACAATCCGGTTGTCTATACGGACTTTTCCGGTCATGTCTGCCTGGCTAACAGTAAAGCTCTGGAGATATCGGGTATAGACAAAAATACACCGGACCCCGAAGGAGGTATCGTTCAAAAGGATGACTCCGGAGAACCGACCGGTATACTTTTCGAAGCTTCCGCAGGTTTGGTACGACGCCTGATACCACCTCCCACGGAAGAAGAGCGAAAAACCGGGATTCTCAATGCTATGGCTGAACTTAACTCACTGGGGATAACCTGTGTAACCGAGCCTGGCTTGAGTCCCGAATTGATAAGAATCTATACCGACCTTCATAACCAGGGGAAATTCACACTTAGAGTAAACTGCATGATTATGGGCGGCCCGTCACTCGAGAGTGTAAAAAACATCCTGGACCGGGTGGGCACGAGTACCGGATTCGGTAATGACTGGTTGAGAATTTCCGGGTTGAAGCTAATGGCTGACGGCATTCCGCCGTCAAAGACGGCCTTCATGTATGAGGATTATATCGGTGGAGGTCACGGCAAGTTGCTGGTGGAGGGAGAGACCGACGAAGAACGATACAACATGCTGATCAGCATGATAAAGTATGCCAATACCAGGAATTTCCAGGTTGGTATTCACGTTACCGGCGATAGAGGTATTGATGCCTGTGTTGACGGGTATATAGCCGCCCTGGAGGAACACCTCTGGGATGCACGACATTATATCATTCATACCGACTACGTAACGCCGGAATGCATCAAGCGCATGGCCAAGAATAACATAGGTGCCAATGTCCAGTCGGCTATCAAATGGACTATTGGCAATCTGATGATTGGTATCACCGGTGAAAAAAGAGCCGCTTATCACTGGCCCTTGAAATCACTGTTTGACGGAGGTGTCAAAGTAACCAATAGTTCCGATGCCTCAGTGACTTATCCGGACTGGAGACAGGGTGTAGAGTCGTCCGTATTGCGTAAAGATAAAGCTACAGGGAAAGTCATCGGGGCGGACCAGTGTATCACCGTGGAACAAGCGATCCGTTCTTATACTATTAACGGCGCATGGCAGGACCATCAAGATAACATCAGGGGTTCGATCGAAATTGGAAAGCTGGCTGATTTCACGATTATCGGTGGCGATATTTTAACTATCGACCCAAATAAGATTCACGAAATCCCCGTGCTTTACACGATAGTCGACGGTAAAACCGTTTATAAGAATCCAAAATATTAGACCCTGTCTTGTAGATCCTTGATAAGTTATAGTTTGGGCAACGGAAACGGATTAAACCATCAGCTGGAAAAAGATATTCCCCCAATCAATCTTTGAAAATTAGTTGAATCTGAAGCTATAACTTGGTACCCCTGGCGCGATTCGAACGCGCGACACACGGTTTAGGAAACCGTTGCTCTATCCTACTGAGCTACAGGGGCATCAACCGCATTTTGAATCTGAATTATACCTTTCGGACATTAATACGAAGTGAACATAATATCATTTTGCTAATAATCTGCTAATAATATTATTCATCCGCTTCGTTTCCTGCCGAAACTTTTTCTATACCATTGTACTCTGGGCTAAAAACCTCGTCAAAGTGCCGGGCTGCTGCTTCCTGCAAGCCGGGGGCTACGTGACTGTACAGGTCCAGCGTCGTTGAGATGGTTGCATGACCCAGGCGTTCCTGCACCACCTTTGGATGGACGTTCTGTTTCAGCAGGATAGAGGCGTGGGTATGCCTTGCGTCATGCATCCTGAAGTGCTTGAGACCGGCGCGCTTCACTATTTTGGTCCAGGCATGGCTTACAGTGTCCGGTAACAAGAATTTGCCCCCATCATGACTGAATATCAATTCGTCTTCCTGGAAGGGGATGCCCAACATTATATACCTTGCTGCCTTCTCATCCTTGTACTGCTTGAGAACCAGCGCGGCCGAAGGGGGAAGAGCCACCTGGCGGCATGCTCTTGCAGTCTTCGGTTGTCGGATCGTAATGCTCCCGTCTCGCAAAAGGTGGAGTGAACGGGTTACCGATACCTCACACATGTCCAGATCCACGTCACACCATCTCAAAGCCAGAAGCTCGGACCGTCTCATTCCCGTAAATAGAGCAAGGTAGAACAGGGCATAATAGGGCGTCTCTTTAGCAGTCTTGAGAAATGTCTGCACTTCATTTTCAGTCATCGTCTGTATCTCCGGACGCTGGGGACGTGGAGGAGTAACCGCGTCAGCCGGGTTACGGCTGATGAGCCCCCATTTTAAGGCAATGCTGAGGGCACGGTGAAGGCAGGTATGGTGGTGACTGACCGTGGTCTGACTTAACCCTCCCTGCCCATCGGTCCGGCCATTGGCTAGTTTGCCGGAATAGTACTGCTGGAGACGTTCAGGAGTCAGCTTCATCAGAGGGATGTCTCCGAGGCCCGGTATCACGTGCTGACGAATAATCGAATCGTAACCCTCAGCTGTCCTGGGGGCAAGGTTCGGCCAAACGTAATCTTTCAACCAGTGCTGGAGAAATTTAGCGAGTGTGGTTTTGCCGGGCTTTATATATGTGCCGGTATCGAGCTGGTGAAGTAGCTCCGCGAGTCTCTTTTCAGCCTCTTTCTTGATCCCTTTCACGGTGACCCACTGGTATTTATATTTTCCGGTGGTGGGATCCTTACCCAAGCTTATAGCGATAGAATAGCTATTTTTCCCTCTCTTGACTATGTGACCCCGCATTTTGTCCCTCCTTCGCGGTCTTTTCTCTACCCCCGATTAATTTATCAATCAATTCCATCATCTCCTTAGAGACAGGAATGTCAGGAACCTCCTCGGGCTTACTATATGACTTCAAACGGAATACTCCTGTTTTAATAAATTCCAAAATGTCCATATACTGCCCTGGTGCTCCTAGCTTCAGCCGGCCTTCGTTCTTTGCGACCTGCCGTTGCATCAATATAAAAAGTTCACGTGACTCTTTTGGCCACTCTACCTCTTCTCTATTATATAGAATCGTGCACTGTAGCACATGTGAATATACCAGCCAACCATTCAGAGTAAATTCCGGTCTATCCAGGTTAAGCCCCCATATTTTTTCGTATTCCTGTGTCTGAAGGTCCGCCACTTGTTTCTTATATTCATCAGGCACCCAGGTTTTCTTGAATAGCCATGGGAAGTACCCTAATATAGTAATAAGTTTGGACTGGATGGAAGAATCGATATAACTTGTGTCTTTCTCAAGGTTGGCCAGTTCACATACTTTCTCCCTTTCTGCATACATGCCAGCCCAAATCGCAAGATCCATTATATCCTCAAAGATTGTATGTAAACGCCCGACCCACTTGGCCTCGCGAATCGTTAATGGGTCATAGGCGGCTCTTGTTGCTTGTATTTCCAGAACCTTCGGTACAGCTTCGGCCGGGATATCATATTCAACCAACCTGCCTATGCTCCACGGTCTATCAACAGGTGACAGACCTTTTGCCCTTTCGTCTCGTATTTTTTTTAGTTCGATTTGGACGGTACTTATTCCTGGCCAGTTAGGATTAGCCTGGTGACCCAGTTGGCGCAAACGCGCCTGCACTTCCTCTTTGACTTCTTTTGCTACCCAATCGGGATGTTCTTCATTTACTTCGGCAATGAATCGTCTGACCTCGTCAGTAATTGGTGGTCCTTTTGGCATATTATGCTCCTAAAATATGTGCTTATAAGTGTATTTTATATAATATTTACCTGTTGACAATATAATATTTGCGTGTTATGCTTATGCACAAAGCTTAGCACGGCATACCTTGGATGTCAAGGGGGTATTTTGAATAAAAGTCTCACGATGACAATACCTGAAGTCGCTAGGGCGCTGGGAATCAGTAGAGGCATGTGTTACTCACTCGCGCGGCGAGGACTGCTGCCGGTGCCAGTGATAAAACTCGGCGAGAAACGCATGGTAGTTTCCCGACGTGCTTTAGAGCGATTGCTGTTAGGCAATAACAAAGAGGAGGAACTCGACCATAACGACGAACCTGTATTATGAGGGATTACCGAAATATAACCCGTTAGACTGTGCTGATGTTACAGCGTAATAGTACAAAGATCATAATCTTGCAGTGTCTATCCGATGGGTACTGGTGGCCAACAGCCCAGGTCGCGCTGGCTTGTGGGTTGAGTTTGACAAACACTTCGGAGCTTCTCCGGCGATATCGCAGCCAGGGTTTGGTTACCCGCGTGCGCAATCCAACCGTGCCCAGGGGGTATTTGTATCAAATCACCGACGTCGGCATCGAAAGGCTAGAGTACCTTACCTACTAAACGGCATCATCTCGACGGTAAATAATAAAAAACGTGGTCAACCAGGTCAAATGGGTCAGATGATTGTTCATCTATATCGGGGTTCCGGTCAAATGGGTCAATAACCAGGTTCAGGTCGTTGCAGAATATATATATATAGCAGGAGGTGCATTATGGAACCAATATCACACGAGAAGAAACTACAGGTAGCCCGGCTCTATCTTCTGGGCTATACCTACTCAAAGATTGAGGAGGAGGCTGGCACATCACACGGAAGTGTCTCCAATTGCGTCAAAGAACTTCTTTCAGGCAAGCTGACCGTCCCCGGGGTACCTGCAGACAGGGTAAACGACCTGCACCAGCTGTCGATCGCCCTCGAGAAAGCAGGGCTGGAGCCTTCACAGGCTTTACTCGGCATCACCCTGTTTGAGAGATTCGCCGAACTGGGTATTGTGCCGCCCCAGCTCGACCATTGGTCCAAGCTGGTCAAGCTATACTCTCCAGACGATTTCCCGGCCAAGGACTTCTTCGAGGCAGCGTTGCACCTGCACCAGCTCGAAGAGACGGAAGGCAAGCCGTTTCACGAAGTGGCGCAGGAATACACTAGCATGCAGCAGAAGGTGGTGGAGATGGGGGGCGAGGTCGATTCGCTGGATGATAAAAAGGAGGCCCTTACCGGGGAGGTGGAGTCCCTCAAGCAAGAGGTCAGTGCCCTGGAAAACAAAAGAAAAGAAATAAAAGGCTTAGCCGATGCAGAGTCCGCCGAGCTGGAACAGGTCAAGGCGGTGGTGATTGCTGCCAGGGAGGAGCGGGCCCAACTCAACGAGGAAGTCGAGGACCTTCTCGAGAAGAAGGACAAGTTGCATGCGGAAGTAAGCAGCAAAGAGGAGTCCCTGATAAAGCTCAAGAAAATAGGCTTCTCGGAAGAAGACCTGCTACACCTGAGAAATCTGGTCGAAGGTATGGCTGAGAAGGAGAATATTGATGCGGACCAGGTTAAAGACGAGTTCTTCTCGGCACTGGGCCAGTTCGTAACCTTTTCGGGGCTCAAAAAGGCTACCCAGGAGAAGTCGAAAGAGCTAGAAGACATGGTGAAGCAGAAAGCTTCCCTGGCGGGTGAAGTAGCCGAGCTTAAAAATCGAAGGGCCGCTCTCCAGGCAGAGGTAGGTAAGAGCGCATCCGCCACCGCGGGGCAGATAAAGAAAGCCGGGGAGAAAGCCATCTCGGCGATACAGCAGGTGGCAGACACTATCAAGAAAGAGATGAAGTCTATCCTGGGCGATATACTGGATGCCGCCCTAGCAGTAGGAGAGATGGCGGCAATGCAGGAAAAGGGAGAGAAGGCCGGGAAAGAGCTTGAGGAGCTTGTTGCCAAAGTCCAGCACCAGTTAGAGGATAGTAAATGACGGAGACCGGATGGAAACAAAGAGCGGACGGCCTGAGACAACAGCTTGCCTCGATCAAGAGCCGGGCCAATAAGGATTCAGCGAGGTTCCAGGAGCTGAGTAAGCAGGCTGAATACTTCAAAATCCGGTTCCTGGCCCATCAACTCGAAGCCAGGCGTAAGTTCTTGGCCCTCAGCCGGGGGGCTGTTTCTCTTACTAAAAACAAGAAGGGCCTGGCAACTACTCTCGGAATAGCTGCGGGGGCGTCTATTATTGCCGGCATGATGACCAAAGATGGAATCGCCGCCGCGAATGTGGGCGTAAAAGGTTTAAGTGGGGCACTTCAAGAACTAGGTGAGACCGGCTGGGCTGTCTGTCTAGGGGAGCGTCTGGCAGTCGCGTCCTTGGATAACGTCAAACAAGGAGATGTCTGGGTCACCTGGGACAGTCTCCAGGCTGCTCTACATGAATTAGAGGAGATGGCTAAAAACGGCGCACCCCTGGGTAATCTTGACAACATCATCTCTGAACTGAAGAAAAACAAGAAGCTTCTTATCATCGGAGCATCAGCAGGTGGGGCTACCAAGTAGACATAGCCCAATGAGGCATTATTAAACCCGTCTCCGGCTGTGGCTGGTCTGGCGGATGCTACAGGACCGGTAAAACATTACAGAGGTATAAAAATTGACCACCCTGCCGCCACGGTCAATTCGTCTCCAAGACGGTCAAGTAACGGTCAACACCTGGGCGAATATTGTTAATCAAGACCCCATGTTTTATACAGGGGTCGTTTTATACACCGTATATACTAATTTCAACATTTAATGTTGAAATTGAGAAGTGTATCTGTATATAATTTTGACCATTTAATGAACTAATAACGAGACACTTGACCGGAGTAATAAACATCCGACCGTCGGCTATAACCTATCCATATACTTAATTAAGCGGTCCTCTGGTCTTCGTAGAGGAATTTTTGATAATTATAGAGAGGTTATAGTCATGGTTATAGTGATGGAGCGGCACTATAAGGGACTATGGCTATAGTCTTAGGTAATAGAATAGACAAGATAAACTGAAATTACTAGAGTAAAATATGTTGACTAAGTTTAGTTCTTCGCTAATATTTTTTCTATTGTCTTAATCTTACCTGCTTTTATAGCACTTATTAGGGCATTTCCACCAATCAGGAGCCCATTTCCCGTCAGGCAAATACTTCGCGGGCCATGTCTGCCCACAGCAAGTGCACCGAAAAGTGGTTTTCTTTGCGTTCTTACTGAATTCTCTTGAATTCCGAGATATCATTTTCAAGACTTCCGGCTTTTCTGTAGTATCCATGTGTGTGGTTTTAATTAATAGAGCCCAAAGGTCATGCCATCTCTTCAACTCGTGTGGTGCAGGATTCGGATTAATTTCCCAGACAACTTCTACTGTAATCTCTCTTCGACGTTTTCGTGCACCCATTGTTAATTACCTCACACGAATATCAGTTTCTCTATAGACAACTTGTAGCTAGCAATGTATTGCCATAGTAATCATTTGCCCAGTTTTATAAAAGTAACGAAAATTAACATTAAAATCTACTAGTAACTCTTCAACGCATTTTCTTATATCCTTAAGAGAGCATTCTGAAACGAAAGCGTGATATTTGTAATATCTCGCTTTCATATCAATCGGTAACTTCTGGTATTTCATGTAATCTACAACTATCTCCGACAATTCACAAACCTCATCACACCATGTTATGGTTCCTTTCAGACTACAATATGAAGATAGTGCCTTTAACAACACAAGCAAGCGCGGTTCTGCAGGTATAAGCCAGCCGATATGATTGCATAAAATCCTGTCAGCGAAATTCTGGCCAAAGACATCTCCGATATCTGGCGCACCTTGTGCATCAAAACTAACGAGGCCGGATGGTCCCGAGGCTCCTATTTTCCACCGATTTGAATTGGGGGGAATAATTCCCATACGTTGAATATCCAGCACATCAGAAGCCCTTCTACCATCTTCGGTATAATAATACTTTGCTATCCCTTTCAACAGGTGGGAAGTCACGGCATCAGGTTCTGCTACAAGCACCTTGTTGTATAACTCGGCAAGTAAAAAACACTCCATCCCCATTTCTGGACCGATATCTAGAACATCCTCCTCCTGCCTTATTTCTACACACTCTATAAGCTTTCGCCGCATGTCATATCCCCCATAATTCGATAACTTACTTATGAATTGCAGCCAGATTTCTTCAAAAGTCTTTCTGGAATAAACAATCCTAAACCTCTTACAATAAGCATCTGCTAATTTCTCGTTTTTCATTACGGCAGCAAAAAACTTCCCGAAGAATTTTCGTTTGGTGGGTAAAGCCACTATTTATTATCCCCCTCTGATTTTTGGATTAACGCCAATGACTATTGGTTCTTAATTGGATGAAAATTTACCATAACCGCTAGAGAATATCAACTAATAGTTGTATATTTGCTCACCTAATATTTCGGTTGCTAGTCTTTGTAACAAAGGATGTTTGGATGAGTATAGGCGAAAGGATAAAGAAAAGAAGGAAGGAGCTAAGGCTTACTCAGGAGGAGTTGGCTCGGGCTCTCGGTCTAACGCCGCAGCACATTTCAGGGATTGAGCAGGACAAGCGGAGTCCTTCTCTATCCTCTCTTGCCAAATTAGCTGAGGAGTTAGGTATCACAGTTGATTACCTAGTAACAGGAAAAGAAAGCGTAGTAGTAGATTCGATACCAGCAATTAAAGCCGATAAGAATCTATCTCTTGAAACGAAGAAAGCTCTAGTGACCCTAGTTAAAGAGTTATATGAAATACATAGGGGTAGCAGGAGATAGGGGATTTACCCATTAGCTTCACTTACCAAACTACCATAGCCTAAATTCGACATCTCAATTTAAGAGACTAGCTACCTTTGATGTAGGCAAATATTCATTGTCTTCGGAAAATCCCACATACGTCTGGCCGGCGCTTCGCCGCAGAGGTAGACTATATGTATAGTCTTTTGAACCAATCTTTTTCGAAGCCCTAATGCAAAAGGGGTTTTTTTATATCTGATAACCCAGCTAGATTTATCTTCCCAGAGTTGAAAGAAAAAGTATATTAAACCATGAGTAGGGGAATGTCTTCTTAATCAGCATTACTGTTATCCCTCTGTGTTGTTAGTGGGTGTATTGTTATTCTTTCTCAATGGACTTATAATTAGACCACACTCATGTCATTACCGAGGCTACTTAAGAGGTGTATATGATAGATAACTATATTCCAACCGGTATCCCTGGCGCAGATAAGATTCTCGGTGAAAAAGGCATACCGAGGGGCCATAGCATTTTAGTTGCTGGGGGACCTGGCAGCGGGAAAACCACCTTCGCTATGCAGTTTCTGTATAAAGGAGCTACAGAACACAACGAGCCGGGAATCTATATATCACTGGATGAAGACCCTGAGGATGTGAAAAAGAATATGTCGAAATTCGGTTGGGACCTCGGTAAGCTAGAGCAGGAGAAAAAGCTTGCCTTCATCAATGTATCTCCAGTCCGGGTGGCATCATCGGAAAAGGCTGGCCTCATTCAGCTAGGTATGAAGGAGTTCAAGCTAATTAAGCTGCTGGAGGCAATCAGGGGAGGCATAGATGAGGTTCAAGCCAAGAGGGTAGTCATTGACCCCATTACTATCTTCACTCTCCAATACCCTGACGAAGTTG